>ERZ779890.2041-NODE-2041-length-19748-cov-5.779008_pt1 | contig 19748 bp, 30 predicted proteins | sample MGYA00511553_ERZ779890 | MGnify/ENA primary metagenome ERZ779890 (study PRJEB29588, sample SAMEA2152064) | human gut metagenome | biome: human gut; feature: human-associated habitat; material: faeces | place: Denmark | collected 2008/2010 ... | reverse complement strand
CCTTCGGTAAAATCGTTGAAGTCGATGTTCATCACTTCCATCATCATGAGCGCGCCCACGATGAGCAGCGCCGGAGCCGTGGCGAAAGCGGGCACAAGGCCGATGAGCGGGGCGAACACCAGAGAGGCGGCGAACAGGACCGCCACGGTCAACGCGGTCAGGCCGGTGCGGCCGCCCTGCGAAATGCCCGCGGCGCTTTCCACATAGCTGGTGACGGTGGACGTACCGAGGAAGCTGCTGACCACCGTGCCGACGGAGTCGGTGACCAGCGCCTTGTCGAGGTTCTCGATGTGGCCCTTGTCATCCATCAGCCGGGCTTTGCGGGAGAGGCCGATGAGCGTCCCCATGTTGTCGAACAGCTCGACGATGGTGAAGGTGAAGATGATCGAAATGATGCCGTACTTGAGCGCGCCCATGATGTCGAGCTGCATGAGCGTGGGGGCGAGGCTCGGGAGGGAGAAACTCATAACGCTGTCGATCCCGGAAGGGGCCGGAGATACGCCGAATACCATGCCGAGCACGGCGGTCACGAGGATGCCGATGAGCAGGCTCCCCTGGACGTTACGGGCCATGAGCCCCGCCGTGAGCATGAGGCCGCAACAGGCCAGCAGCGGGCCGGGTTGGGTGACATGGCCAAGGGCGACCACTGTAGCGTCGTTCTTTACCACGATGCCCGCGTTCTGGAGCCCGATGAAGGCGATGAACATGCCGATGCCGACGACGATGGCATACTTGAGGTTCATGGGCACGGCATCAATGAGCAGCTGGCGGACGTGCGTAACCGTCAGCAGCAGGAACACGATGCCGGAGAAGAACACCGCACCGAGGGCCACGGTCCAGTGCAGGCCGAGGACGCCGCAGACGTAGTAGGCGAAGAAGGCGTTCAACCCCATGCCGGGGGCCACGGCCACAGGGAAATTGGCCCAGAGGCCCATGGCGGCGCTGCCGATGACCGCGGACCAGACGGTTGCTGCAATGGCGGCTTCCTTGGGGATACCCGCGTCCGCGAGGATGCTCGGATTGACGAAAATGATGTAAGCCATAGCGACGAAGGTGGTCAGGCCGGCGAGGATTTCCGTTTTGACGGTCGTTCCTTTTTCGCTCAGCTTGAAAACCCGTTCCAGTATGCCTTTTGTCTGGGCCATGGGCGTTCCCCGGTGGTTGAATGGTTTCGGATGATTCCCCCTAAAACAGACAACCCCTGTACATGGGAATCATGCTTAAAACAACAGTGTGTAAAAGTTGTTTGTTAACCATTGGTTATTGACGAACTGAACATCCATCTTTAAGTTGCCACATATTTTCTGCCACATATTTAGGTTCAGGGATAGCCTCAATTGCGGCAATTTTTTGAGAGTTGAGGACGTGCTGATAGTGTTTCAAAACCATTGTAAGGCTGGCGTGCCCCATGAGCTTTGCAACCGTCCCGATGTCTGCACCTGCGGCGATAGCTTCGGTAGCAAAGGCATGTCTTAGATCGTAGGGACGTATCTTTCTTGATATTCCAGCACGCCTGAGAGCGGCTTTCCAACCCTCATGTATGGTTCTAATGGGCTTTCCTCTGAAATGGATAACTTGATTGACTCCTAATTCTTTATCAGCATCACGCCACGACCGCAATTCATCTATCAATGTTTTTCTTATCGGGATATCACGGATGGGTTCTTTTCTATTTTTCTTTGCAGCATGCAGATGAATCACACTATTTTCAATGTCTACATCGGACCATTTTAAACTGAAAAGCTCTGATGGACCTACTCTAATACCCATTTGTGAACCAAGTATGATCACACGCCGCACATGCTCATTGGCGTGTGCGAATATCAAGGCAATTTCATGTTGTGTCGGTGGTACAAAATGTTCATATTCAACATGCGGCAAAGTTGGAATTCTTGGCATTTCTCTGATGAGCTCATTTTGATATGCCCATCTAATTATGGAAATAACCGGACTTACATAACGCCTGATAGTTGCTGTTTTGATTCTACGTGATAGAAAATACTCGACGAGGGTTTTAAGTTTTGTACTATCAATCTCATGAATGGGGATATCACACATGAATGGCATAGCCGGTTTCATATTTGCCAAATGTCTGTTTAATGCCTTTTCCGAAAAGTGTTTTTCTTTTAGAAATAAATAATATACGGACTCAAATGTGTGTTCCTGATTCGTCTCAGAGACTTCGTCCTTACGGAATGAATCTCTTTCATACTTAAGCTGATACTTCTTGAGGGCATCTTGCTTCTTTGCTTCCTCTTCCGTTTCGACGTAAAGTGACTCACGTTTGAGCGTAAAAGGGTTATTCCAGTACACTTCCCACGGCTTTCTACGGCCTTTCCTCTGTCTGATAGCCATACTGAATAGCTCCTGAGCAAAGGAGGCCGCTCCAGCTGCTACTGGACGGCCCCCATATTGAACTCTGCTAAAAGTTCCTTGGCGGATTTTCCGATGACGCACCCTGATGTTTTGGTCTGTCTTCGTCGCCTTGGAACTCCTGCCTTTGCCTGAGCCTCAGCATGTAATGTGTCGATCACCGTCATAACGGCCCGACGATGCCAGCGCAAGCCGTTTCCGCGTCCACGTCCCAGATCGACAGGCTGCACGCCGTGGGAACGTAGCAAGTTGAGTGAACGTGTAATTCCTATTCCCATGAGTTCGGATGCCTGTTCTGTAGTCAAAAGTGTTGGCTCCATTTTCTTTCCTCCTCCTACGCGGCCCGCTCGTACACCCGCGTCCCAATCTCAGCTATCTTCGGGTCGACATTTTCGAGCGCATTGCACAGCGTGGTCAGCGTCTTGAGCAGGTTGTGCCAGTGAAGGCCCCGGAAGTAGACGGGGCAGGTGTTCCGGCAGTCCTCAAGGAAGGTCAGCCCGGCCCACATCCCGGCGGCCCATTGCGTCCAGTGGGAAGCATCGGCGGCAGCCGCCTGAATGTCCCCAACGTGCCCTGCAAAGATATGGAACCGGGCATCCAGATCCCGTTTGGCGCCAGCGGAGAGTCTGCGCTTCTGCGTGTCGTCCGCACATCGGTCGATCCAGCGGTTGACCTTTTCGACTTGTCTGCCAAGGTCGCCAAGCTGTGCCAGCATTTCCGGCTTGAGGAGGGATAGCGCCACGGTAATCATGGACAGGGCCAGAACACAGCGAGTGTGCTGGATGGCCTCATGCGGGTACGGGATTACGGGGTTGATGGGTCTTCGCATGTCGTTTCTCCTCTTTAAAAGTAAAGCCCCTTTCGGGGCTACTTCGGTTCGCGGGGTTCGTCGGGAATGGGCACCACCGCCACAAGTTCGTCATCCCATGCTCGCGCGTGCTCCCAACTACCCAGCTCACTCCCGTTCGTGCACGGAAGCTTGCGACACAAATACCGCCCATCCCCGTCTAGACCTACGGCGATGCGCGGCACCCAAAATTCCATGCCGGAATCGCGCACAGCCGCAAGCTCCCCACAAACCGGCATATACTTTGACTCGGACCCCGAAGCGGGGGCGTCAGCCGTGCCCGCCAGATGCTCGTTCCCCTCGTAGGGGATGCACTGAGCATATGAATGGTTAAGAATGCTCGTGTAGGGCACATCAATGCGCCCACTGGCATGACTGTAGAAACCCGGCACCCATGCGGCGTCGTCGCTATCCCGCACCAGTACCCTGTAGAACGGCTTGAAATCAGACATCGTTCTTCTCCTCTTCTCCCACCGGTTCGTGGGGGCGGGGTTCGGGGATGGGGCCAGCCCATTGTTCATTAGGAGAACATCCCATTCGGGCCAATTGTTCAATACGGTATTTACTCACCCTGATAATACATGCTTCATTGGGATAATTTTTTGACCTATTCCAATACATCCCTGGCACCTTCGGTGGCTCGTCCGTCCACTCCAGCGCTCGGGGCAGGGCGTTCCATGATGCTGCGGCCTTTTCTCTGGATCCGTGCTCACTTGTGGTCAAACACCCTCGTGTGCAGTATGCGGACCAGCCTATTGCGACGTGTCCCTTGCCGTCTCTCTCGAATGAGTCGAAGATGTCTGCTTCCTCGCCACACGCCGGGCACGGTAGCAACGTCAGTTCTTCGGACATGCTTTTTTACTCCGTTTAGAAGTTCTTTCTTTTATATATCTTGTCTCTTGAAGTTTTCTCTCCCAAGCAATGAGCGAGTCAATATGCAGCTTATCCTCTTCACTAAGAGGAGGCATCAGCGTTTCAAGCGGGATATGAAGCAGGTATGAAAGTACAAGCAGTTCAGTCCTCCTTAGATCCCTTTTCCCATTAATAATCTCGGAAGCACGCGCTCTGCTGCGTAAAACAATGGCTAGTTCAGTTTGTGTGATCCCAGTCGCTTTCATCCCATCGTGAATGGCTTTTTGTACTGTGGTGTTCATCTCCCTTCCTCCACGGCTTTGCGGGCGGCTTCACGCATACACTCCATGCACGAACTATCTTGGCATTTAGACATATCTACATTGCGGGGGCACATTCCAAGCAAATCAACAGCGTTAGTGTATCCGTGTGCCAGCCAATCAGCTTCCAGCTCCAGCCGCCTTCTGTCCTCCTCGGCCTCCTCCAACGCATCAAGTAGCCGGATGGTGAAGTCCGCATGGGCCGCCTCAAAGCATGTGTATGGGGATGACAATCTTTCGCGCCATTGGTCGCGCTCCGTTTTTGTTGGGTTCATTTTCTTTCTCCGATGATTTTTTCTATTTCCCCAAGAGCACGGTAAGCATCCTTTATCTCTTTTGGTTCCACAAACTCAGGCTTTCCACCTTCATCATCGGCCCACTTTGCCCCGCAGAAATCGCATATCTCCCAGATAAGTCCTCCTCGATGCGTTTCCTCATGTCTGCAAATTTGATTGTCCGCGAAGGAAACAAGACGATTCAGTACAGAATAGAGTTGAACTATTTGAGCTCTCGCCTCATCACGCTCTCGCATGAGTTTGATCTGTATCTCGTCGCAGTCGTCAACGTGACCAGACCCCCCGCAGAAAGGGCAATTCAGGCGGTCAAACATCTCCTCCATTTGTTCTTCACTGGAAACATGACCGGGAAACGGTGACGGGATTTCCCCGCCCCACGCTGCGGCTGCTACTTCTGACATGGTGACGGCGTGTTTCCGTGCTAGTTCCAATTCCCGGCACAGCCTGAAAATCGTAGCCGCTGGTCCGAGTTTGTCGAGCTCCTTGGAGTCTCCGAGCATGTCGCCAATGGCGGCGGAACGGATGCGGGCGAGTTCTGCGAAGGTGATCATTCTTCCGGCTCCGTGGCTTTATATGCCATTTCCGACATATCATCTGGCGTTCTTTCTTCCACCAACTCCCCGTTTGCATTCAAGATAGTCCCGCTTGCCTCTTTCGAAAGGTATTTCACCATCTCGATCAGCCTCGGCACGGCGTTACACGCGGCTACGATGTAGGCGGCGTTGTCCGGTTCTGTGGACATGTATTTCATCCGGCAGATGATGCGCTCTTCTTTATCGGTGATGTAGTATTCTTCTTCATCCTCTCCAAAAAAGAGTTTCTTCCTGAGATAATAGGGCGGCATGATCGCCGCCTTCCTAAGCCTTTCAAGTTCGTCAAGCCACTCCTGAGCTGTCATCACCCATCATCCTCCTGTGTGAGGGTTACTATATGCGTTTTAAAGACCTTAACTCTTTCGATATATCCACATTTCGGGCAGGTAAAAATATCGCTTCCCGGAATGACAACACGGATACTGAGAAGGATTATAGCAATGATAAGCCATAGGCTTGCACCTCGGGTAAAGAGAAAAGCTAGCCATGCTATTGTCACTAATGCCGATATATTCACAATAATGCAGAAAAAGTATGCCATGTTATTGCTCTTCGTTCTTTCTTGACACGTTCCCTTCAAAGTCGTTACATATCCCGCGTGCAGCTACACAAAAGTTATGCAAGTTGCAAAAATAGGTTGTTTGGTATGTGTAGCTGGAGTAGCGCCCCACGTGCTTGCAAAACCTGCACTCATCCTTTTGACGCGGCCTGTAGCCACATGCATTCTGTCTATCCCGCACAAGTTCCCGTTCGAGCTTGTGGGCTTCTGTAAGGGAGTTGACCACGATTACGATCTGGGGTTCAGGCATCCTCTTTTCTCCCGCTCACTGTTCAGCACTTCTTCCCAAGCTTGAGGCGTTATCCATCCGCAACCTTTGCATCCTCTCACCCGACAATACGGGTTGGGACATTCCCCGATGGGTACTGTCACATAAGCCCTGCACATATACGCCCGTGCAATGGCCTCTTTCGAGCACTTCATGAGTTCATCAAGAGTGGTTTCGTTCATTGGTCCATCTCCTGTTCAACGGCGATGCGGGCGTTCTTGAGGTAACAGGCTGTACAACGGTCTTTGTCAAAGAGTTGACAGTGGTTGTTAAAGCACATGTCCTCTCCGATTGCCCATGCTCCAGCTAGCCTTGCCGCCACCCTCGCCTCGAACTCGGCGGCGTCTATCCAATCCGGATGGAGAGAGCACCCACACTTTACCATGCATCCTACGCAATGATGCGTTTCATCTCCGCATGGTGCCTTTCTGTGCTTCCGCCCCTCCAGCCACCTCTTTTCCTTATCCGTCAGCATATTTCACCCCGCGCGTTGTTCAGGCAGCCGCGCCCCTGCACACCATCCAGACCGTCCACAGAAAAAAGGCGACCCACACCCACGTGAGCCGCCTTTCCCATTTCGTCATTCCGTCTTTTCCGTCCAGTTATCACAGATTGCCAGAGCACCAGTCTTCCAGCCATTCAGCGCACAGCGGGAACCGTCAAAATAAGATGTACCGTAGTATCCCTTTTTCTCAATGCGCTCGACATGCTTGCAATTCGCACAATTCTTTGTCGGCGCATGTTTCTGCCAGTTTACGCTATTTTTTGTGATTCTTGTCATATCATCCCGCGTGATTCGTATGCGCGGCCCACGGTTTGGGGTATGAAAAGCCCCGCCGGGGGAGGGCGGGGCGTGGGGTGCTACGCGATGACCTTCACGCCTTCGGGCAGGTTTTCAATCAGCCATGTGCGGATGTTGGCGATGGCTTCCAGCTTCCACGCGCCGCCGTCGCATTCGATGAGCTTGCAGGCCAGCGGGCTGGACTGGAGCCTGAACACGACCTTGTGCGCGGGCTGCGCGACTTCCGCAAAGGTGCTGAACGGGAAGACGACCGCAGGGGACGGTACGGGAACTTCGGCCTTGCGTGCCGCGCCCTGCCGGATGGACACTTCCTGCGACACGCCGTCGTCCTGTACGCGGACTTCGGAAGTGTCCACGAGGTTGCCGCTGATCTTGATGAGCGCGTTGAGGTCGTCCGAGGGGACAAAGCAGGACTGGAGATAAGGGACGAACTCGTCGGGCGAGGTCCAGCTTCCGAAACGGTGGACAGGAATGACGGCGTAAGCCTGCATGTACATGGTGCGTTGCTTCCAGCCCCCAAAGGGAACAGACATGATATTCACGTTCGTCACATCGTGGACGTGGACAAGAATCTTGCCGAGGTCCAACCCGTCTGGATTCTGGTTGAGGTAGTCCACCACGGCCTGCAAGGTGCACACCTTGAGCGTGTCCTGAGTGGCATCAAGGAGCCGCGTCCAATCCCCTTCCATATCAAGCTTGCAGAACCGCAACCCGTCTTCCGTGACATGAACGGGGAGAGTGGCCTTGGCCTTGGCGTCAAGGGATTCGAGTTCCCGGCCTACGCCGATGAGGTGCCTGTCAGCTTCGATTCTGTTGATTTCCATGTGATTTCTTCCTTCGGTTACTGGTTGATGAGATGTTCCTCAGCCTTCTTGAACGGGGTAACGTTCACGGTCACGCTGCCGCCTCCCCTGAGTTCCGCCGGGGACGTGCCGTCAAAACGGTACTGGTCGGGGCGGTTGTCGGTGAAGGACTCGAACAGCATGGGCGCGCCGTCCAGCTTGTCGAGCACGACCGGGATGGTCTGCGGCTCCTGCGGCTGGAGGTTGGTCGTCACGACCGCCTTGGATGCGATCAGCGTCCGGCTCTCGTCGGGCTTGAAGGTGATCTTGAGGGTGACGGTACGGGGCTTGTCCGGCGGCGTGTTCACGTCCGCGATGTTGTCCGCGACCTTGGCAAGCGCGATGTTGACGGCTTCGACCACGCCGCCGTTGTTCATGGTTCGCATGTCGAGAGGGCTGCTCATGGCTCTTTCTCCTTATGGTAAAAGAAAGGCCCGGTGGTGAGCCGGGCCGGGGTGGTTATTCAGCCCACGCGGGGCATTGGGCGTGCTGGTCACATTCGAAGCACTTAAAATCGTTCACCTGTTTTTCAGTTTTCGGACAGGTGATCAGATTGACGGCGGGGGCTGGCTGCGCTTCCGGCTGCGCGGGTACTTCCGAGTCAGAGCTATCGGAGTCCACAATGTCGGTATCAACCACGTCCCCAAACGAGCCGATGTCCTTGATGCTCTTCATGTCAGCATTCATGGCCTGCTGCATTTCAACGGACATGACGCCCCACTTGCTGATGAGCTGGCGGATCATGGTCTTGAAGGCCATAGCGTCGAAGTCCTTGCTCCAGAACGAGTTGTTCCATCCCTTGTTCAGGTCATTCTTGTAGGCCTTCGAGTAGCGCAGGGCGTGCGCCTGCATCTTTTCCTTGCTCCAGTACAGGCACTTCCGAAATCCGTTCAGGTACTCGAACATGGCGTAATAGCCGGTGGTTGGCGTCTCTTCCCGGAGGGCGTCATCCTGAATAAGGTCGATTTCCAGCTCTTCATTCAGCGGGTCAAAGAACTTAAGTTCTCCCTCCTTGACGGCAATGACGTTCAGTTTGCGGTAGTTTCCGGAACGGATGGCAAGCTGGACATAGCCCTTGTAGCCAAGTTGGAACGTCGCCATGTTTCTGTTGTTTTTGTTGTCTCGGTAGGAGACTACCCATGCCTGCCCAAGTTGGCGGTTGAGCGAAAGGTTCAGACTCTGGGCTTGCAATGCGGAGGCGATCAGACTCATTGGTTCACAGTCTCTGAGCGCAACATCCTGATTCATAAGGCTGATCAGGCTGGTTACGAAATCATCGGCCTTCTTGCCTACGAGAACGGTGGAAATCTTGGAGCGCACCAGCTCGGCGAAACTCTTTTTTTGTTCCTGAGCCGGGGGCATGGGGCGGGTGAGATCAAGCTGTGACATGGTATTGGCCTTATGCCGCCCACTTGGGCAGACTGATGGTTAAAATGTCTCTGGTGTAGCAGGGAAAGGTTCCCGAGTTCAGGCAACGCTTGAGGCTTTCGACAGCGGACAGACACTCGGATAGCCCCTTTTGCAGGGCATCCTCGTCGAGCTGGCACATGGTGACGAGGTGCGGGAATGTTTTTTCGACAAAGATGAAGATGAACGCCTCGCAGGGTTGGCCTATAGCTTTCATCCCATCGAGATACCAAGCGGCCTGCCGATGGTAGCCGTATTTCGCGATGGTGCGCTGGATGGCCTCTGGGTTCGCGCTCTCCGTGGTTTTGAGGTCGGCACAGAAGCGTTGCCCGAAAACGGTAGAAACGATGTCCGGCTTGGCCTTGCATTCGATGCCGTCGCGCATCCAGTAAATGGGCTGTTCCGCAGTGTAGTGCCTAAAAAGGCACTTGGCCTGTGGGTGCTCCCGGACTACCTCGGACATGAGCAGGGCCTTTTCGTAGTCCTCCTGCTTGACGATGGTCACAGTGTCCGGGATGCCTTTTTTCCACTCCCGGCCTGCCTTCGTGGAGAGATTGATGTCGGTGACGGCGAACTCGTTGGCGAACAGCTCAGGTTGAAGGCAGAGAAGATGGAACATACTGCCGAAGGAAAGGGCCTTGGATTCCTGCTCGTCGTCCACGCCCTCCAACCACGCTTTGTAAAGAGCAGGACATTCAAGCAACAGGTCGATGGCACTTTTGGAAAGAGCTTTGTTGGAGAAGTATGCTGCGTCAGCCTTATTCATCGCATGGCCTCCATCCCGTACAAGATCTGTGGAAGAATGCAGATACCGAGCATGACAGACATAAAGATGATGACCGCAGCAACTCTAGCCCGGTCAACCTTTTTAGGCCGTTCCAGTGATACCTTGGCGTGCTTCATGTAGACGTTGGAAATCATGCCGTCGCCTCCGTCTCTCTCAGCCATTGTTCCGCTGCCTTGCGCACGCTGGCCTTTCTTGTCGTGTCACGGATACGTTCAAGACGTTCCCGGAGCGTTGTACCCTTGCGCTTCCCGGTGAGCACGGGATGGCTACGGGTAAAATCGTCTGCGTGAGATATGGTCATATTCATATCTTTTCTCTCCTGTGTTGAAGTCTGGATTGGCGTCCCAATCCCGTTTCCTGCCCCGGAATCCGGGGCAAGTGTGGGGCTAGGCAAAAAAAGAAGTAGCCCGGTCGGGAATCGAACCCGACTGTACATGCGCGCTCAGTACCTGCATACCTTGCTAACCGGGCTTTTCGATGGGGCTAGGCGGGGCGTAAATTGGCTTCTTCTACAGGCATCCAAGGGCAGTCGCTGTCTATGTAGTACCTGCGCCCTGAGCAGTAGAGGCTCTCGTCGTCTGCCCGCTCCATGACCTTTGTTATAGTCTTGTCTTCAAAGGTGCAGCCGTAATCATTTATGTACGTTACCTTATCGCCAACTTTGAATTTTAGTTTTTGGCCATTTTCAGGGGCAAACGGCTTTATTTCATCATGCTCTTTAATTAACCGTGCTATCGCTTCGTGATGACTGATACATTCCATGAGTAGTCCCTCTATCGGAATTCAATAAATCAAGGTTATTCAATTCCTTTCTCATTTCTCTGCCCCGGCTTGCTTTATCCGCCGGGGGCTCAGGCTTGCCGCTGGTGTCCAGCTTACGGGCCTTCATCGCGCTGATTGTCAAAGAACCGTGCGTCGCTATGAGCTACCAAGCCCTACACAGCGTCGCCGGGAAATCGATTCCGGGGCGCACGCCGAAGTATTCCGGCGTCCATTCGGCATCGTCCGCATCATCCCAAGGTTCAGCCTGAGCCTCTTCTTCGCCAAGAAAGTCGCTGATGTACTGCCGGGCATCTTCGAGGCAGTCGAGATGTTCGATTTCGATTGCTCCGGTTGATGTCGCGGTCAGAACCGTGCAGGGCGTAGAAAAAGCGGTCATGGCTGTTCTCCTTTGGTCTTTCGGGCTTGAATCCCAATCCCGGTTGCTGCCCCGAAGAATCGGGGCAGGGGCCGGGGCTAGGCGGCTAGTTCGTATCCGTGTTTCTTCATCCAGCGTTCAGCACCTTTCACGCTTGAAAAGTATTTCCAGTTTCCGGGGTATTCAGCGCAAACCTCGCCATAGCCGTTGATGCTCCAGATGCGCCCTTGGTTGTCTCCGTTCGTCCAATGCTGTTCGATTCTTTCCATTTCCTGAGCGTTCATTCTGCTTTCTCCTTTGTGGCGGGGTTCGCTCCCCGTCTCGTTGAAAACAGTATTACTAAAATTTAGTAAAACGTCAAGAGGTCTGGTTACTAAAATTTAGAAAATTTGGCACAAAAAAAGGTAGCCGAAGCTACCTTAAAAAATACAGCTAGTTACAAGTGAAACTATTTTCCGTCTGCCTGTTTTAAACCCATTCTGATTACGTCATGTAGATTCAATCCCAAGGCTTGGCACAGGTTCACAAGGTCAGCCATACGAAGATTCTGAGGCTTCTTATCCTCACCTGCGCCTTGAGCTATCAATATAGAGCGAACCTTTCCAAGAGGGTTTCCCATAAAAGGGAAAGCCATTTGTCCTAAAGCCTTATCTGACAGTCTAAGCTCTTTTTGTCGTGCTGCAAGTTGGGTTCGGATTGCATCATCAAAGATGACCATCCCGTCTTTGGTAAGCATATTCTCCACTCCTTTTTACCCTCCTTGTAGCACGATATTGGTATCGGACGGTAATCTAAAATTTAGTAGTTGACAATATACTAAAATCTAGTAAATCTGTTTTCAACAGGGCACGCCCAACCGCCCCGCGAAGAAGCGAACAGGAGGGAGTAGGCCACCGCTCAAGGGGCGGTATCACTGGACGGTATTCAGACGGTGGCGGTGATGTCTCATGAAATCCCCCGGAACCACGTAGCGAGTGCCGGGGTGTCCAGAGACGAAAGTGGAGAAGGGACAATCTCGCAAGACGGCGCATCAGCCGGAAAGCTCCAAGGTCACAGCGTGATGTCCGCGTGTGGCTGCCGAAGCGATAGGGACGGCTCCATACCGGAACCTGTCGAGGCAATGTCCTGCCCACGTGTGATAGCGGGTAAGGGCGAGACTTTGCCTTTGCTCCTGAGACTCACCACCCGGAACTCAGGGAAAGCTCAGATGCCTTCTGCCTTCTGGCTCTAGGCACTTCCTGAACTCTTCGCCTACCGAGAACTAGGGTCAGGGCGGTTCCCGCCCTCTTGCCGGAATGGGGAGGGTGGGAAAGATGAAAAAAGGGCACGGAATCTCAAAATCCGTTTTCAATTCTTTTTGAGATTCCGGGAAGTTTGAAAAACAAAGCTGAAACAGGACATTTTACCCAACTGTTGAGGAATCCTTAACAGTTCGCTCTTCGACAATCAGCCCCGACGATCCGCCCAGTCCGTTCCGGCCCACGCATTCACAACGCGTCCCGCAGCGGTGGCATGGCGGCTAGGGAAACGCGCTTGGAAGGCAGTTTAGACCGGGTCGCGAAACCAATCATAAATGATATTTCAACCAGATCCGCCAGTGCTGACGTGTGACCTCTTTGCAGCTAATGCCGAACGGACAGAACAGAACAACACCATACCCGGGATCGCGGAATGGGCAAAAAGCCCACCCCAAATGAGTGCAGATCCATGTATTGTGGCTGGCGATTCTGTTGATCCTCTGTTTTTTGCTCATGTGTTTTTCCTTGCAGGGATGCCCGATAGGATCGGGCCGCGCTTGTGACGCCGTTTTCGAGCTGGGCGCGAAACCTTCACCAAAACAAAGGCGATTCTCCGGCAGGATAGAAGCAGAACAGTCGCGGGAAGTATTCCCTGACCCTTTTCACAGCCGCATCATCTGGGACATAGTTGCAGATAGCGAACGTCGATTCGGGTTGTCGGTCTGCATACACGTCAATCCATTTCTGGATGCTCATGACAGTATGGGTCGTATTTTGGCACCGGAAGCGTTTCATGCCGATGGTATCCACGCCGATATAGCGTTTATGGTTTCGGAAGAACCAGCTTTGGGCGGCAAGGTTACAGCCAAAATCAATAACAGTGAAGTGCTGGGGGATAATCTTTGACAGGGCTTCGTATTCTCCAATGAACCCCGCAAAATCGTTATCCAATTCGCATCTGTCCTGCGATAATATCTGTGCCACCTCTCTCGGTGGAAATTTTCTATAAAGTGTTTGAGGTTTCAAGCGCACCTTCCCGACGTTTAAAAGTATACGGGCGGGCGGCATCGAACCACCCGCCCACATGCGGTTACTGCCCAGAGGAGAGGTCCGGGGCTTTACTGGTTACCTTTTCAACGCGGCTATAACCGATGCCTAGTTCAATACACCGGGAATCACCACGTCCTAGACCAGCGGCTAGTGAAAACAACCTTATCCACGCTCTAGCATGGTTCGGGAGTACGATTTCTCGCGCTCCCTTTCATACTAGCGGTCGAACTGTCGAAAGGTCAGCTTACCGCATCTTATTCTTCATTTTTCTTCAACAGAGGCCAGAGCATGACGAACACGCCAGACACGAAGAACAGGTCACTGACTACGGACATGAGCATGTTCGTAAAGTCGATACCCACGGCGCACAGCCCACAAGCAATTGCTCCAGCAACGCGCCAGTTAAGCATTTTCAAGCCCGTAATCACGCAGGTTAATGCCAAGCATGGATGCGACTTCCTTGAGCACCTTGACCTCTTCGGGCTCGATCTCGCCGTCAGATTCGGCAATGGTCACCATGACATTGAAGCACAAGAGCTTTTCGTCAGGGCTCGCCTTAAGGTCTTCGATTTCCTTCATGGCCTTCTGGCGACCGATGCGGAACCCGGTTTCAAACTGCATCCTGAACATATTGATGGTTTCGCTGATCTCGCTTCCGAAATGTTGCAGCTCAGGCAGTGCATTGATGGTCTTGTCGAGCTTGGCAAGCTCAGCGTCCTCGCATTCACCATCAGCATAGGCCACCAAGAGAGCACCTCCGACAATGGCTTGCATGAGATCGCGGTTTTCGACCTTGGCGAGTTCCGCCTTGCCCTTCTGAACATTCTTGCCGAACATTTTGCTAAAGAATCCCATTGAATCCTCCCTTATGCTTTAGATTTATGCTGCTATGGTCGGTCAACAGCTACCTTGCGCCCTTTCGGGGTACGTCACTCATGACGCCTTTTCTCGCACCATACCCCCGAAGGGCACCTTGTCCTTTGCCTTCTGAATCGGAACGCCGTTCCGTGTTGATGCAGGGAAATGAAGTTGGCTGACATCTCACCATCTTGAGGGCTAATGGTTATCCCCGCATCACAGGGAACGGCGATATTTGAACTTGGCAGCCTGGTACGGGATCGAACCGCCGATCACAGGGTCAAAGCCTGTTGCCGTAACCGCTTGGCTACCCGGCTGTGTGTCGCTGTTTCGAGTGGATGGAACCGCATTTGCTTGCCATGCCGAATCTGGCAAACGCACCGCAGATATTCGGCTCTCTCTACGCGAGGTTTTTTATGCGCGTGCACCACTAGCTGGACACGGGCACCTCTGCGAATCCATCCCTCGAAACAACGACTCTTCACTTCAATCTGGCGGACGGGGTGGGATTCGAACCCACGGATGCTTTCACATCGGCGGTTTTCAAGACCGCTGCCTTCATCCTCTCGGCAACCCGTCCATGAGCGGTTTGCCCGCTCCTAACATGCCTAATCAGGAGGGAAGGAAAGGGATTTGAACCCTTGGAGGAGCTTATCCCTCTACGGTTTTCACCGCCGCAATCGGCCTCTCTGCCATCCTTCCCGCTCTACTACTTCTTCGCCTCACCAGTCTCACGGGCCTCTTTCGAGCTTTCCGGGCGGCCTCTTGCTCCGCCCACCGTATCGCTACGGCCTTCATGCCGCCCAAACCGGCTTCCTTCTCACGGGGCATTCTGGCTACTTTCCGGCTGGTGTGCCGGGCGTGTTCGCCTTCCCCGTTCGTCGTGAAAACAGTGTGCGATACTTCGAACAGTATGTCAAGAAAATCGTTCTATACATCGAACGATAAGATCAAAAAAAATCCCTACTCGGTGGAGTAGGGAAATATTTTCAACATCCTATAGAGTCCAAGTAAGCAAATGGGTCTAATTCTTGGGGAACCTCACCGTAACAGAATAAGGCTTTCCGTAATAAGCGGTAACAATGCGTTAAAACAAAATCTTTTTTCTCCCCAACAAGTAGTGATTCAGATACTCTTTTGAAAATTTTTTTATAAATTTTAGCTATTTTCCGTTCAACATCCTTTTTGGCACGCGCAATGCTCTCTCTCTCTCTCTCTCTCTCTCTCTCTCTCTCTCTTCTGAGGGTATAGGAGAAGTATAGCGCGTTTCTACAGAAGAAAAAGAGCGAAGTTTAGACATGGGGATGCTCCTTTGAGTGAGTTTAATTATTAATCATGTGATACATATTATACGGCTTGCTGATCTATTAGATAAGATGTTATACTCTTTATATCTTGATGATAATAATGGATGAACGCACAACCAATAAAAAATCCCGCATGGAGCGGGAAGGACACAATATGGAATCCAGCAATGAAGATCGTATTATTTCTTTGTTAGAAGATATTAAGAATATTTTACTCTCTCAGAGAGATTTGTACTTATACTATAACACGCAAGAATATCATCATGCTATTTTCGGAAAAGAACAAGATAGATCATATGTATTGCATACAATGTACCCGGAACCTTTCGGTATATTGACACAACGCGGTAAAATTCCTGCCCCTTTATTTATGCAACCTTTTTTTGAAAACGCACTAGAAAATATAACTAAATTTTACAATAAGGATAAAGAATAATATTGTACGTATTAAATCCACAAAACCATGCTCGTTTTATTTTTATTTCTATTTCATATTTACATTTCCCATTTGATAATAAACAATTAAATTTATATTTTTGATTTTTATATAAAACTTTTTGAATATTTTTTACATTTCCAATTTTTATGTACTCTTTAAATTGTCCAGTATTTGGGTCTATTTCTTCTGAGTTTTCGATAATATAGAATCCCTTAATAGATAATGCTTTACATATAGTTATGGGTTTTGACGAAGTATTATATAGAGTTTCCTTATCTTCAAGAATCAAACCTATATTCTGATTTGCTTTGAATGTAAGGTATACTGTAGCACAAGCTGTTACTATTCCAGCAATATCAGCAATCGTTATACTATAAGACATAACATCATTCCCCGCCCTGTGCGGTTTTTTTTAACAACTATCCATCATGTTTATTTTTATTCTTTGATACATTGAGTAATGACTCGTACTGTTCTATACGGAGTTTTTTTTCTTCTAAAAGTTCTTTCAGATAATCATTTTGTTCTTTTATTAGGTCGTATCGTTCTTTGAGCGATTTTAATTCTGAATCGCATTCTGATGGAACTTCTCCCGGCAAAAAAACTTTTACCCCTAACTTATCAAGCCAAGAACAGAAAGTATCCGCCTTCGATATATTGATAAAACGTAACACACCGCTGAGTGTGGAATCTCCTACACCCAAAAGCCTTGCTGTTGCATTCTGTCCTCCGTAAAGAGGAATAATATCTGTTTCTATCCATCTTATAATACGTTTATATGTATTACTTTTCACTTCTTGAGGCACTTTCGACGACTTAAAAAGCGCAGCTTTTTGGGGGTCTCTTCTTTCTTTTGTGTAGGGCATAGCAAGCCTCCTCATCACTGCATAGCAGAATATGCGAAAATTCGTACATCAAAACTTCGAATAATTATTGCTTTTTCATGCGAACTACCGCATAATGCAGCCATGAATGCAAAGCAACTAGTCAAGAAACATTTAGAATCAAGCGGCGAATCCATTCAGTCCTTTGTAGAGAGGGCAGATGTGGGGCGTTCAAGCTACTATGACTTGATGCTAGACAGGCACGTGACAACTGTTCCTGTTCTACAAAAAATTTTAAGAGCTTGCGGGTATAAACTGACCATAACGCCTATCCCCACAGCCGCCCCCAGCACTCCCACCGAACCCGAAGAGGTGAATCATGGACTGGCCTGATGTCGCCGTGAAGGTGGCCTTCTTCGCCCTCATGGGGTTTATTTTCTGGCTTGACCGTGACTAGCCCCTCTGCGCACCGCCGGACCACGGCCTCGGGCGTCGGGTACTCCGCGACGCGATACGCCCGCCAGCGTATCCGGGGATCCCCATGGATCAGGATGCGGATGCGCCACACGGGGCCGCGCAGGGTGAGGAGTAGGTGAACAAGTTCCATGCCCTCCAGAATAGGGCGGCACACAAACAGGATGAACGGTGAAATGATGACAATCCCCACACTTGAACACGTTATCGAAGCCGTACAGACGGCGGTGAAGAAGTATCCCGGCGGCGTCCGGGCAATGGCGGCGGAAATGGATATGGCTCCGTCGAGTCTCGGCAATGTCCTCAATCCCTACGCCGATCGTACGTCCGTCAAGCTCGGGCTGGAACAGGCCGCGTTCATCATGCATCAGACGGGCGACGTGTCCGCCCTCCAGCTTCTTGCGGCGGATCTCGGATTTTCGCTTCTTCCGATGTGTGCGGAACCTGACAAGGGCGTGGAAGGCGAACAGCTCGATGATGTGGAGCGTCTTGCAGACCTGCAAAGGGCCATACGTAGGAATGCGCCGCAGAAGGTGCGGGCAAAGCTGTTGGGGGCCCTGATCATCGACCTGATGGAAACGGAGACGGCTGTGCAGCATGAAGGGAGGAAGGGAGAATGCCGATCCTGATTTGCCAACAGTGCGACCGGATGTTTGAGGTGACTCCCAGCCGCGAGCATTCGGCAAGGTACTGCTCGAAGGAGTGCCAGATTGCCGCCACCCAGAAAAAAGAGGCCAAGTGCGAATGCTGCGGAAAGGAGTTCAATCCCCTCAACCGCAAGAACCCGCGTTTTTGCTCCCGCATCTGTGCCAGCGCAGCGCAAAGCGGCTTGAGCCGGGAAGCGTATCTCGCAAAAAAAAGCGCAGCCAAGGCAGACCCCCGCAAGGGAAAGCATCTGTGCGCGGGGGTTGCCGGCAAGAGCTGTGGGCGGTGGATCACTGACTACAGATGCCCTCAATGCTGGGAAAAGCTGCTTAAAGGATCCGACGCTGAGGGGCTTCCCTCATACGAATTTCACGGAAGAAGATCCGGGGGGATGGAATGGGACTGGTAGGGCCGGGCCCCTGCCTTCACGGTCGGCTTCACCGTGATGGGCGCCGCGTCCTGTGCTTCGCAGATTGGTCGCAAGAATACGGAGTCCCAACGTGGACGGCTCGAAATGGGTTCATCAAAGACGTGAACTTTTGCCGCCTGTACTGCGAGAAGAGGCCGGACATTGTTGAAGTGAAACTTGAAGGGGGGAAGGAAAATGGAAGAACAGAAAACGCTTACGCCAGTTAAGGCAATCCGTGCCAAGTGCATTGAGTGCTCGGGTGGGAATAGAAGCGAGGCCGATAGATGCCAGATCAAAGACTGCCCGCTGTACGCGTACCGCCACGGGAAAAATCCGAACCGGAAACCCCGCGTGATGACAGAAGAGCAACGCGAGAGAATGCGGGGTAATCTGGAAAAGGCCAGACAAAAGCGGTTTCAGGAATCGGCATAGGCAAAAGAAAAGGCCCGATGCGGGAACACCGGGCCAAACCAAAACAACTAAACTGACGGAGTAATTATGATGGAATCGCAGAGTAAAGTAAAGAGGTTATTTTTCTGGGTTTACTTTCTCAAATTCTTTGGCTTCTTCGCACGCATTTTGAATCATTTCAATAATGATCGGCGCATCATGATAGTCAAAGGTTACAAGCGCGTCTGGAATATGATCCCCATAGCCATCTTGTTTGATGGTAATACCCCCATTTGTATTACAAAAAATTTCCATTGCGGCGCGTTCTGTCAGTCTTGCCATATTTCCAACTCCTGAGGTGAGATAATGAATACCGATTTTCGCCTTTCAGTTGGATTTTGGCAACACCCGAAGACAAAGAAGACCGCCCGCCGTCTTGGACTTGAGGGGATACGCTCGCTTCAAATCCTGTGGGCGTGGGCTGCTGTGAATCGCCCGGACGGGAATCTTTCCGGCATGGACTGGGAAGATGTAGAGCTTGCCGCCGACTGGCAGGGAGAGGAGCAGAAGTTTTTCGACACCTGCCTTGGTATGTGGATTGACGAAAGCCCTGACGGGTACACCCTGCACGATTGGCAGGTACATAACCTGTGGGCAAGTGAAGCCGATACCCGTAGCGATGCCGCAAGGCTTTCTCGTTTTGCAAGAAAATTCCCCGAGATAGCTAAATCTATGCGTGATGATGGAGTGAAGGGACTTACGCAGGAAGAGTATCGTATGTACGCCGATGGTACGCCGTATATACGGCGTAGTACGAACGGAGATACGGAGTTGAACGAACGTAGTACGGATCGTTCTACTCCTGCTCCTTCTCCTGCTCTTCGTATAAATACTCAAGAAGATACTACCCCTGACGGGGTAGTTGTCGACGCCGAAGCCGCCGACGCCTCCCAGCCCGGCGAAAAGCGGCAGGCCCATGCCTCGCCAGCCTGCCCCTATGACGCCATTGTCGGCCTGTATCACGAGGCTT
>ERZ779890.2022-NODE-2022-length-19836-cov-4.349578_pt1 | contig 19836 bp, 15 predicted proteins | sample MGYA00511553_ERZ779890 | MGnify/ENA primary metagenome ERZ779890 (study PRJEB29588, sample SAMEA2152064) | human gut metagenome | biome: human gut; feature: human-associated habitat; material: faeces | place: Denmark | collected 2008/2010 ... | reverse complement strand
TTTTCTAAAATTATAAAAGGATTTTAAAAATTTTCAGAGAATATATTAAATATAGATTTTTAAGATTTTACACCCAGGAGGGATTTTAATATGACAGAATTTAATAGTACACAATTAAGAAACTTAGCATTAGTAGGACATGGCAAATCTGGTAAAACATCAATAGCAGAAAACTGCCTTTTCAAATGTGGTGCTACTAATCGTGTAGGCAAAACAGATGATGGCACTTCCATACTTGATTATGAACCAGAAGAAGTAAAACGCAAAATGACTATTGATTCTAGTCTAGCTTCTTGTGAATGGCAAGGTTACAAAATTAATTTCATAGATACTCCAGGGTATCCTGATTTTACAGGAGAAGTAAAATCTGCTCTTACTGCTTGTGAATCAGCAATCGTAGTAGTTTCTGCTACATCTGGTATCGAAATTGAAACAGATAGAGCATGGAAATATGCTGAAGAATTATCTCTACCACGTGCTATTTTCATCAATAAAATGGACCGTGAACATGCTGATTTTTATAAAGTAGTAGAAGAATTACGTGCTCATTTTGGTAAAGGAATTGTTCCTATTCAAATTCCTATTGGTAGCGAAGCTAGTTTCCAAGGCGTAGCTGACCTTATCACTATGAATACAAAAGTCTTAATCAAAAATAAAGATTTAATTTATGAAATTCCTGAATATATGAAAGATGAAGTAGATACTGCTCGTCATATGCTCATGGAAACTTGCGCTGAATTCAATGATGAATTATTAGAAAAATATCTTGAAGGCGAAGAAATCACTGAGACAGAAGTAGCAGCTGCTCTCATTGAAGGTATCGTAAATGCTAAAATTTTCCCTGTACTTTGCGGTAGTGCTACTAAAGGTATTGGCTTTAGACAATTAATGAACAGTATCATTGAATATATGCCAACTCCTTACTTCCGTGCTTCTATGGGTATTAATCCAAAAAATAATGAACTCATTGAACGCCGTACAGAAGATGCTTTCTCCGGATATGTATTTAAAACAGTTGTTGACCAGTTCATCGGCAGAGTTAGTTACTTAAAAATCTTATCTGGCACTTTAATTGAAAACAGTTCTGTATATAATAGCGTTAGCGAAAAAACTGAACGTATTAGCAGTCTTTATAGTGCTTGTGGTAAAAATCAACAAGCTCAAAAAATTGCTCATGCTGGTGATATCGTAATCATCACCAAACTTCAAGCAACAAAAACAGGTGATACTTTATGTAATGAAGAAGAACCTATCAAATATGAACCTGTTACTCATCCAGCTTCTATGTTTACTATGGCAATCAAAGCAGATAAAAAAGCTGACGAAGATAAAATCGGCAATGCATTAACTCGTCTAGTAGATGAAGACCCTACTTTAACAATCTATAAAAATACAGAAACTGGCGATTTAACTATCAGTGGTGTAGGTGAATTACATCTCGATGTAGCTATTGAAAAACTCTTAAATAAATTTGGCGTTACAGCTAAACTTTATCAGCCTGCTATCGCTTATCGTGAAACTATCCGTGGCACTAGCAAAGTTGAAGGAAAACATAAAAAACAAAGTGGTGGACATGGTCAATATGGCGATGTTTGGTTAGAATTTAGCCCTGGTGAATTAGGCAGTGGCGTTACTTTCACTGAAACTATTGTAGGTGGTGCTGTTCCTCGTCAATACATTCCTGCTGTAGAAAAAGGTGTTCGTGAAACACTTCAAACAGGTATTTTAGCTGGTTATCCAATGGTTGATATCAAAGTTAATCTCTTTGATGGTTCTTACCATACTGTTGACTCTTCAGAAATGGCTTTCAAAACAGCAGCAGCTCTTGCTATAAAAAAAGGTATTCCTGAAGCAAAACCTGTACTTTTAGAACCATATTATACTCTAAAAATCACAATTCCAGAATATTATATGGGTGATGTAATCAGTGGTATCAATACAAAACGTGGTCGCATCATCAATACTGAAAGCCCATCTCACGATATCAGCATCATTGAAGCTCAAGTTCCTTTAGCTGAATTATATAAATATGCTACTGATTTACGTTCAGCAACTCAAGGTCGTGGTAGTTATACTATGGAATTTTCACATTATGAAGAAGTTCCTGCTAAAATCAGTGAACAAATAATTGCTGAAAATAATAAATAAAATCTCAAAATAATAAATGAAATGTGAGATAGCCTACATTTTTTGTAGGTCTATCTTGCATTTTTCAGAAAATATATAAAAAAATTAAATTTAAAAATTATACTTGACAATCAACCACAAAAGCTGCATAATATATTATATAAGATACAACTGTAGTGTAGGGATTGGGCTTTTTCCCTTTTTTATTTTGCTATTTAAAGAAAACGTTTACCAAAATGGAGGTATAAAAATGTCTAATATTATCGAATTCTTAAAATCTCAAGAAGCTAAAGAAAAACTTATGAGCCTTTACAATCTTGATGAACAAGCTGTAGATACTCAAGTTAAACGTTATCAAAAATTAGCTGATGCTTTTGCTGAAGTTTATCCTGTTGATAATGCATCTTTCTTCAGTTCTTCTGGTCGTATTGAAATCATTGGTAACCATACAGACCATCAACTTGGTCGTATCGTAGCTGCAAGTATCGACATGGATACAATCGCAATTGTTACTCCTAATGCTGACGGTAAAATTCATGTAAAAAGCTTAGAATATGATGAATTCACTATTGATGTTAATGATTTAGCTGTTAAAGAAGATGACTCTCGTACTGTTAAATTAATCAAAGGTATTCTCGAACGTTTCGTTCAAAATGGCAGAAAAATTGGTGGCTTCACTACATTCATGACAACTACAGTATTAAGTGCTGCTGGTGTTAGCTCCTCTGCTTCATTTGAAATGCTTATCTGCGCAATTTTAAATGACCTCTACAACAATAACGAAATCTCTACTTTAGAATGTGCTAAAGCTGGTCAATGGGCTGAAAATAACAAATGGGATAAAAAATCCGGACTTTTAGACCAATTAGCATGTGCTACTGGTGGTATGATTACTATTGACTTTGCTAACTATGAAAACCCTGAAGTTGTAAAATTAGATAGTAAAGTTATTCAAGATAAATATGACTTTTTCATCACTCCTACAGGTGAAGATCACTCCGCTCTTGATGGCGAATACACTGCTATCACTGTAGAAATGAAAGCTATCTCCCAATTCTTTGGTAAAGAATACTTAAAAGATGTTAGCATGGACGATATCATGGCAAATCTTCCAGCTCTTCGTGAAAAAGCTGGCGACCGTGCAGTTCTTCGTGCTATCCACTTCATTACAGAAACAGAACGTGTTCGCAAATTAGCTGCAGAAGTTAAAGAACATGATTACACTAACTTTGAAAAAGCTGTTACTGATTCTGGTCTTTCTTCTTGGAGATTTTTACAGAACTGTGCAACACCAGACCCTAAACATCAAGGTATTGCACTCTTCCTCGCTATGAATGAAATTTACTTCCAGAATCATAAAGGTGTATGTCGTGTTCATGGTGGCGGTTTTGCTGGTTCTATTCTTTCTGTTATTCCAAAAGAAGAATCTCCTGCATTTAGAGCATTCCTCAAAGATGTTCTTAAAAATGAATATTATGAAATTCATATGCGTGATGCAGGTAGCGTTAAAGTTTTCTAATTTAGCTCTCTCTAATTCTCTTAATATACAATCTCCAAATAGCAGGCAACATATTTTTGTGTTGCCTGCTATTTATTTTATGATTATATTGATATTTAATAGGCAAATCACAGCTTTTTTGATAAAATAAAATACAACTATTTCCTCAAATATATTTCTTATATTTAATAACTAAAAAAGGAGGGATAATTTATGCAAACAGAAAAAACTCCTATAATTTCCAAAGATAAAGATGAGTTAAAAGCTGCACTAGAAGCAATTTTATTTATATCGGGTGAAGCAGTATCTCATTTTCGCTTAGCAAATACTTTAAACATTACAAGCGATGAATTAGATGAACTCATCATGTCCCTACAAGAAGATTTACAAGCTAAACATCGTGGATTAGCATTAGTCAAAATTGCTGGTGGCTATCGATTATGTACAAAAATAAAAATAGCTCCTTATCTTGAAAAATTCACTCAAGTCGTTGATAAAAAGCTCTCTCAACCTATAATGGAAACACTATCTATCATTGCTTTTAAGCAACCTGTTACTAAACAGGAAATCGAAGAAATTCGCGGTGTAAATACAGATAAAATCTTACGTCGTTTACTTGAAAGAGATTTAATTCAAGAAGTTGGCCGTAAAAAGGTCATCGGCAGACCTATATTATATGGTACTACTTCTACATTTTTACAATGTTTCGGCTTAAATGATATAAAAGATTTACCAGAATTGCCAAATATGAGTTATGAAGAACGCGAAAAACTCTACCAAGAAGCAAATTTATTTTCTAATGAAGATTTAAAAACTGATTAAAACAATTAAGGTATTTTATCATGGGACAAAAATTATTCACCAGTGGCGAATTTGCTAAATTTTGCAATACAACAAAAGATACATTATTTCACTATGATGATATTAATTTATTAAAACCTGCCAAAATAGCCCCTAATGGCTATAGATATTATTCAGCTAATCAAGCATTTTTATTTGATATGATTTCTCTATTAAAAGAAGTAGGTCTTAGCTTAGAAGAAATCAAAATATATATGGATAATCGCGACGCTAAAACTTTTTTATCCATGTTAAAAGAAAAGGATAAAAAAATCCATCAAGAAATAGAACGGTTAAAAAGATTGCGTAGCTTATTAAAAAATACAATGAATATCACACTTGATTCTTTCAATGTAGAAATTGATAAAATAACATGTAGTATTCAAAACTACATATCAAGTATACGAATACTATACCACTCTTGTTCGAAAATGCAACCCCTTTTTCGTAAAATTTTATGTGGAATTAACATAAGTTTGCCTTGAAGTAAACATTCAGTCAGTATACTTATTCAGGATAAAAAAGCTGTTGTTCATAGAGTGAGCAGTAACAAATAAACAAGTCGGTCGGGCGACACGACAAAACAGGAGGAAAAAAATGACAGATACTATATACATGAACAGGGAATTATCCTGGTTGAAATTTAATGAGAGAGTGCTTGAGGAGGCGGAAAATCAGGATAATCCATTGTGCGAACGGCTGACCTTTGCATCTATTTATCAGAGTAATCTGGATGAGTTTTACATGGTAAGAGTAGGTTCACTGGTCGATCAGATGTTTCTTTCCAAGGATATTCGTGAAAATAAAACAAATATGACACCAAAGGAACAGTTGGAAGCGGTCCTTTCAAGAACCAGAAAATTAAATCGAAAAAGAGATGTGATCTATGAGGAGATCATGGACAGCCTGAAAGAATATGGCGTTCAGATGCTTAATTTCCATAAGATCGAAAAAGAAGACAGGAACTATCTGGAACGCTATTTTGAGGCAGAAGTAGCACCGGTGATCTCACCATCTATTGTAGGGAAAAGACAACCATTTCCATTTCTCAGAAACAGGGAAATTTATGCAGTCGTAGTTCTTGAAACTAAAAAAGGAAAAGAGAAGCTTGGAATTATCCCATGCAGCAGTACAGGTATCCAGCGCCTGATTCCGGTACCTGGAAAAGAGGGAACCTATATGCTGTCTGAGGAACTGATCCTTCACTTTGTTTCAAAAATATTCAAGGGCTACCACATCAAGGCGAAATCTCTTCTGCGTATCACAAGAAATGCGGATATTGATGCAGATGCTCTCTATGATGAAGATCTGGATTACCGTGAATTTATGGTAGAGCTGATCAAAGCCAGAAAGAAACTTGCACCGATCCGTCTGGAGCTTTCCAGAGAGATGGATGGTGATGTCGTGGAGACACTGTGCGATTATCTGGATGTAAATAAGAATTTTGTATTCCGTGGAGATACACCGTTGGATCTTTCATTTGTATTCCAGATCCAGGACGGCCTTCGTAAAAAAACAGAGCTTTTTTATGAAAAAAGAATTCCGCAGAAGTCACCGCAGTTTAATACGACAGAGCCGATCCTTGACCAGATCGCCAAAAAAGACCGTTTTCTCTCTTATCCATATGAAAGCATCAAGCCATTTCTGACCATGCTTCATGAAGCTGCCAATGATAAAGATGTAGTTTCCATAAAAATGACTCTCTACCGTGTGGCGAAACAGAGCAAAGTTGTGGAAGCTCTTATCGAGGCAGCAGAGAACGGTAAAGAAGTATTTGTGCTGGTAGAGCTGAAAGCGCGTTTTGATGAAGAGAATAATATCGAATGGTCCAGACTTCTGGAAGATGCAGGCTGTCATGTGATTTACGGACTGGACGGTTATAAAGTTCATTCCAAGCTTTGCCAGATCGTCAAGAAAAAAGGCGGAAATGTGGAATATTATACACAGATCGGAACCGGAAACTACAATGAGAAAACGGCCCGTCTGTATACAGATCTTTCTCTGATGACTGCTGATCCGAAAATCGGAACAGAAGCAGCGCAGGTATTCCAGGCTCTGGCCATGGGAGAAACTGTTGAAGATATGGATCATCTGCTTGTGGCACCGAAATGCCTGCAGAATAAAGTGCTGGCAATGATCGATACAGAAATCGAGCATGCCAAGGCCGGAGAACCGTCTTATATTGGACTGAAAATGAATTCCCTGACTGATAAGCGGATCATAGATAAGCTGGCAGAAGCGTCCTGTGCAGGCGTACATGTTGATATGATCGTCCGTGGTATCTGCTGTCTTATTCCTGAGGTGGAAGGAAAAACAGAGAATATTCACATCATCAGCATTGTGGGACGTTTCCTGGAGCACTCCCGTATTTATATTTTCGGAACGCAGGAAAGAGCGAAGATATATATTGCATCTGCTGATTTTATGACAAGAAATACCCTTCGCCGTGTGGAAGTAGCAGCACCGATAGAGGATCCGGATATCCGTATGCAGATCCAGGAAATGTTTGTAACTATGCTCAGCGACAACCGGAAGGCACGGAAAATGAACAGTAAAGGTAATTATAAAATTGAAGAGTCAGATAATGCGCCGCTGAATTCCCAGGAGGTGTTTTTACAGCAGGCATATGCGAATGCAGCACCCGAAGGAAAAGAGCAGTGATAATCAGGCAGAAAATTGCAAAATCCACTCCTGACGGAATACAGGTTTTTTTTGATAATATAACTGTCATGTGATAAGATAAAAGCAGTATTTTGTATAAAAACAGTTACCGGTCACAAATATTAACTGGAAACATGCAAACTGGAAGGGAGTAGTTTATGGCACACAAAAGAGTAGTGCTCTGTTTGTTAGGAACTGTTTTGGCAGCATCCATGTTGAGCGGATGTGCCGGAAAGAAGTCAGACCCTGTTACAATTACTGTATGGACATATTATAATGGAGATCAGCTTGACACATTCAACAATCTGGCAGAGAAATTTAATGAAACAGTTGGTAGGAAGCAGGGAATTACGGTAGATAGCAAGAGCCTTGGAACGGTAGAAGACCTGGAAAAAAATGTTCTGGCAGCAGCAGACGGAGAGGTTGGAGCTTCCGAAGTTCCGAATATTTTTTCTGCATATGCTGATACAGCATATACCATGGATCAGAAGGACATGCTGGTAGATATTTCTGGTTATCTTACAGATAAGGAAAAAGAACAATATGTAGAGGGGTATCTGAAAGAAGGAGACTTCTCAGATGACGGAAGTATTAAGATATTTCCGGTTGCGAAATCAACAGAGCTGCTTTTTCTCAATGATACAGACTGGCAGAAATTTGCAACGAATACAGGTGCGGAATATGATGATCTGAAGTCAATAGAAGGACTTGTAGAAACAGCAGAGAAATATTACAACTGGACAGATGAACAGACTCCGGATCAGCCAAACGACGGAAAGGCATTGTTTGGCCGTGATGCAATGGCCAATTACATTCTGGTAGGAGCCCAGGAACTTGGCTGTGATATTTTTGAAGTCAAAGATGAAAAAATGACTCTGAATTTTGATAAGGATGTAATCCGTACTTTGTGGGATAATTATTATGTTCCATATATCAGGGGATATTTTTCCGCGTCAGGACGTTTCCGCAGTGATGATGTAAAAACCGGAAATGTACTTGGCTATGTTGGTTCAACATCCAGTGCCACATTCTTCCCGACGGAAGTAACAAATGACAGTGGAGATACTTATGATATTTCACTGAAAGTACTTCCAAGTCCTAAATTTAAGGACGGCGATGATTACGCTGTACAGCAGGGCGCCGGAATGGTTGTGACCAAGGGCTCTGATGAAGAGATTAAAGCCAGCGTGGAATTTTTGAAGTGGTTCACGAAACCGGAGAACAATATTGATTTTTCCGTTGGTTCCGGCTATCTTCCGGTAACAAATGAAGCCAACAGCATTGATAAGATCAAATCTGTTGAGTCTGATATTAGCAGCTCTATGGAAGAGATCCTTACGAAATCTGTAGATGAGATCAATAATAACAACCTGTATTATATGCATGCATTCGAGAATGGAAATGATGCAAGAACTGTCCTTCAGGAAGCGTTCGAAGATGTTGCACAGCAGGATCGCGCAACGGTAGAAGAACGTCTGACAGAAGGACAGAGTGCACAGGAGGCAGAAGCTGAGTTTCTGTCGGATGATTATTTTGAAAACTGGTATCAGAATGTCCTTTCAGAGCTTCAGGCGTATGAAGGCTAACGCAGACTGAAGTCTCAGGAAGGAGGAGCTGCTGATCATGAAAAAAAAGGAGAAATCCATTTTTCGTACGATCCTGACAGCTATGTTGATGGTTCTTGGAATCGAGATACTGCTTCTGGTGGCTGCTTTAAGCATCAGTCATGTGAGCAGTCAGCTGGATCAGAATGCAGTTGATATTCTGAAAAAACAGGTGGATAACAGAAGCAGTTATCTGGAGAGCATTCTGTCTTCAGATCAGAATCTTTCAAATCTTTCAGAACGGATCAATGAAGTGACGGAAGAGCTGATTGATTCCGGTGAGATAGATATTCAGAATATCGGAACAAATAAAGAAGATTATCTGCCGTTGATGAAGTGTATTAATGAGTCAATGATCAGTACTATGAGGCGGAGAGCAGTTACAGGAATTTTTGTAGCCTTTAACACAGAGGATCTGGACGAAAAAGGCCAGAAAGATGTGATTCCTGCTTTGTATATAAGAGATCTGGATCCGGATTCCCTGCCAGCGCGGAAGAATACAGATTTTCTGATGGAGAGATCGCCGGTTGAGATGGTTAAGACGATGGGAATCTCCACGGATAAGGGATGGAAATCGAATCTGGCTCTTTCGGATGAAAGTACGAAAAGGATCATGTATCCTGTTTTTCAGGCTGCATATAAAGACCATGGTCAGCTAGAGGCATCAGATTATGGACACTGGTCAACGGAAGAATATACACTGGATGGAGATAACCGTCCAGCGATCGCTTACTCTGTTCCACTGATCCTTTCGGATGGAACTGTTTATGGCGTTCTTGGAGTTGAACTTCTCTCGGAATATCTGAATACACAGATACCTTATGAGGAATTGCAGAATGAAGGAGAAGGCACTTATATTCTGGCATATACGAAGTCATCATTAAAAGATGACGGAATCATTATCTCAGGAATCGGAGGGATCAATGGAAAAAATCTCTCCGATGAAGAAGTATTGAGAAACAGTGAACTGACATTGTACAAAAGCAGCTACGGAGATTATCAGCTGGATCTGATGGGAAAAAGATATTATATATCAATGAAACCGATCCAGCTGTACAACCGAAATGCTCCTTTTGCAGATGAGCAGTGGGTTCTGCTGGGGGTTGTAGAAAACAATCAGCTGTTCTCTTTCTCAAGACATGTGCTTAGGATACTGATGTTTACCGTTTTAATGACTGTAGTGGTCGGTGTTCTCAGCAGCCTGATCGTCAGTCTCCGTCTGGCACGGCCTGTGCGGAAGCTCTCTTCGGAAGTTGCAGAAGCACAGAAAAATAACAGTACATCGCTGAAGTTTTCCAATACGGGAATCCGGGAGCTGGATCAGTTTGCAGGTGCGATCATGCAGCTGAACAAGGATATGGTAACAGTATCTACGAAATTTCTGCGCATTATGGAAATGGCCAGTGTGGAGCTTGGCGGATTTGAGGTCCGTACCGATATCAACAGCGTTTATGTGACAGATAATTTCTTTTCCATGCTTGGAATGGAACGTGATCCGGACGAAATTCTTGATGCGGACAGTTTTGTGAAGATCGTGAAAAATTTTGAAAGTGAATGTTCTTATACAACGGGCAGCGATAACGCAAAAGTATATTGTGTGAAGTATGATGACGGAGACGTCCGTTATGTCCGAATGGAGATCAACAAAGAGATAAACCGGTGTATCGGTCTTGTGGAAGATGTGACGAAAGTTACCAGAGAGCGTATGAGCATTGAATATGAGAGAGATTATGATACGCTGACCGGACTTTACAATAGACGTGCTTTCCAGAGAGAAAGTGAGAAGTTGTTCCGCGAGCATCCGGAGAAGCTGAAACATGCGGCATTTGTGATGATCGATATGGATAATCTGAAATATACGAATGATAATTTCGGACATGATTTTGGTGACAGATACATTTACGAGGCTGGAAAAGGCTTTGCAGATTACACACCAAAAGGAACTATCTGTTCCAGAATCTCCGGTGATGAGTTCAATCTTCTTTTCTATGGTTACGACAGTCAGGATGAGATACGCAAGGTGATCGCTGAAGTAAAAGCTGCTATTGACAGGAAGTGTATAGTGCTTCCAAGCGGAAGAAAACTTAAGTTAAGCATTTCAGGCGGCATTTGTTGGTATCCGGAGAACACAAAAGATCTGAAACTGATGAAAAAATATGCAGATTTTGCAATGTATCAGGTTAAGCGTTCTGCGAAAGGCAATATTCAGGAGTTTGATCCGGATGTTTATAACAGGAATGCCAGTGAGGAACAGCAGAGAAAACAATTCCGGCAGCTGATCCGAAGAGAGGAACTTCGGTATTACTATCAGCCAATTGTATCTGCAGTTACCGGAAAAATCTATGCTCTCGAAGCACTGATGCATGTTGAGCTGCCAACACTGAAATTACCGGAAGATGTAGTAAGACTTGCCAAAGAAGAGAAGTGTCTCCATGAGCTCGAGCGGATTATGTTTTTCCGGGCGGCAGAAGGTTATGTTCAGCTGAGGGAGTGTGGTGATGTAAGGGGTGATGAACTTCTGTTTATCAAATCTATTGCCAGCGAGAGCATCAGTAATGATGAGTGCAGGGAATTTAACCGGAAATATGGTGATCTTCAGCCGCAGCTGGTTCTGGAGATCACAGAGCAGGAATCCTTGAACAAGAAAGCTCTTGAGAAGAAAAATATGCCGGGATTCCTTGGTGCTATTGCGTTGGATGATTATGGGAGTGGCTACAACAGTGAGAAGAGTCTGCTTGCTATTTCACCGCAGTATATTAAGGTGGATATGGCAATCATCCGGGATATTGATATAGATCCTGATAAACAGCAGATTGTAGTAAATATTGTAAATTATGCGCATCAGCGAGGAATGTATATCGTAGCAGAAGGTATCGAAACTTCGGCAGAGCTTGAGAAGGTTCTGGAGCTTGGAGTGGATCTGCTTCAGGGCTATTATCTGGCAAGGCCGGCAGCAGTGCCGGGAGAGATCAATTCCGAAGCAATAGAAATTATTAAGAACAGAAGTCGGGAAGTGTGATACTTCCCGGCTTTTTTATCTGTTTGACAATACATATTTATCCCATTTTTTCACATAATAACCATACAGATAAATAAACGTCTGCAGTAAATATAAAATTACTGTACAGCAGCAATCAGATAAAAAATGCAGGAGGAAAAAGACAAGATGAAAGCAACAGGAATTGTTCGCCGGATCGACGACCTGGGCCGGGTGGTGATCCCGAAAGAGATACGAAAGACTCTTAAGATCAAAGAAGGAACACCTTTGGAAATCTTTACAGACAGAGAAGGGCAGATCATTCTGAAGAAATATTCTCCTATTGGTGAGCTGAATAATTTTGCCGAAGAATATGCGGAGGCACTGGTGCAGACAACCGGGCTGACAGCCTGTATCACAGACAGGGATGTAGTGGTGGCAGCGGCAGGAAGCGGAAGCAGGGAGCTTGATGGAAAAGAGATTAGCACAGAACTGGATGAGGTGATTTCCGGGAGGGAAGCACGGCTCATTAATGGGACCGACCGTGAAGATGTGTCGGTAACTCTCGGGCATAAGGACAGCTTTACCGGAAAAATGATCCAGCCGATCTTATGTGCAAGTGATGCCATAGGATCTGTGATACTTCTTGGAAAATCTGATAAGAACGTACTGGGCGAAAAAGAACGCGCGTTGGTAAAGACAGCTGCGAGTTTCCTGGGAAGACAGATGGAACAGTGAAATCCTTATGGCGGCGGAGCACATCTCTGTGGAAAGCTGTGATACTCTTCCAGAGTAAGATTGGTGATCGTCAGCCAGGACGCCAGCGGTTTTGTCACATAGCGGATGTGCCAGGGTTCGCAAGGCATGCCTGTGATCGCTTCTTTATTTTCAGGATATCGGAGAATAAAGCCATAGAGTGAAGCATTACGCTTCAGCCACTGTCCTTCTCTGGTGGAAGCAAATTTTTCGCACAGTTCCATATGGATGGCAGGGCAGGAAACATCAAGGGCCAGCCCGCTCTGATGTTCGCTGGTACCTGGAGCAGCCACAAATCTGCTCCCTGTAAAAAGCTCCTTTTGTCTCTGGAAAGAGCGGTAGCCGGAGACTGCCCACAGATTCAGGCCGGACTTATGGCAGGCATGGAAGAGCTGGGAAGCCGCCTTTGCAGCCTGGTATTCCAGAAGCCGTTTTGAATCTCCTGGTGCAGCCTCAAAAGGCAGCCCGATATCAATAAGATGTTCTGGCACAAAAGCTTCCGGCAGCGGATGTTCCCTGCTGATCAGCCGGGTATAAAAATCTCTGTGCATAAAAACCCCCCTTTCCTTATCCATAAGCTTATGATAAGAAAAGGGGGTTTATGATTATTTTATCTTAGAGAGCTTTCTCACTCATTTCTTCCAGAAGAGCTTTTTTCATGTCGTAAAGTGACTGGGAAAGATCTACATATACTTTCTGCGGATTTACAAAACGTCTGGATTCATCCCAAAGAGTATTTTGCTCTTTCTTGCAGTAGTCACGGAGTTCCATGACAGATGGAGATGTGTAAATGCTCTTTCCACCTTTAATAACCGGAACAAGAAGCTCGCGGAGTTCGTAGGTTCCGCCGAGAACTTTAGTCTTCTTCCAGGTGTCAACCGGGTCGAAGATGACCATGGTCTCTTCAGGATCAAATTTCTCATCTGCAAGGCAGATCAGGTCAGCTTTGATCTTGCCGGTTTTCTTGCTGTAGATACGGTATACAGTCTTGTTGCCGGGGTTGGTAACTTTCTCTGTGTTCTCGGAAAGTTTGATCTTCGGTACGAAGGTATCGCTGTCAGCGTCCTTTACTGCGGCAAGTTTGTATACACCGCCGAAAGCAGGATTGTCGTCTGCTGTGATCAGTTTCGTTCCAACACCCCAGGAATTGATCTTGGCATCCTGAGCTTTCAGGCTCTCGATCAGATACTCGTCAAGATCACTGGATGCGGAAATAGTAGCATCATCAAAACCTGCAGCTGCAAGCATCTTATAAGCTTTCTTGGAAAGGTATGCCAGGTCTCCGCTGTCGATGCGGATTCCGTAATTCTTCAGCTGGATGCCTTCCTCACGCATCTCTTCGAATACGCGGATAGCATTTGGCACACCGGATTTCAGCACATCGTAGGTGTCTACCAGAAGTGTGCAGGAATTAGGATAAAGTTTCGCATATGTCTTGAATGCTGTGTACTCATCCGGGAAGCTCATGATCCAGGAATGAGCATGTGTTCCAAGTACAGGAACATCAAACATCTGACCTGTCAGTACATTGGAAGTACCGGCACATCCACCGATTATTGCAGCTCTGGCACCAAAGATACCGGCATCAGGACCCTGTGCACGACGAAGACCGAATTCCATGATCGGCTCACCCTTGGCTGCGTGGCATACACGTGCGGCCTTGGTAGCGATCAGGCTCTGGTGGTTCATGATGTTTAAGATAGCAGTCTCAACAAGCTGAGCCTCCATGATCGGCGCGATAACCTTGACCATAGGCTCTCTCGGGAAGATTACGGTTCCTTCCGGGATCGCGTAGATATCACCGGTAAACTTGAAGCTGCTTAAATACTCAAGAAAATCTTCTTCAAAAATCCCAAGGCTTCGCAGATAGGTAATGTCTTCTTCTGTAAAACGAAGGTTTTCGATATATTCGATCATCTGCTCTAGTCCGGCACAGATGGCGAAACCACCGCCGTTTGGATTATTGCGGTAAAACATATCGAAGATTACGGTCTGGTTGGTCGGGTTTTTGAAATATCCCTGCATCATGGTAAGCTCATAGAGGTCCGTGAGCAGAGTAAGGTTATTTGCTCGCATAGCGTTCTCCTTTGGATGCCTCCGGATATTGTGACCGGAGGGAAATACACGGTTGTTTCCGCTCTTTTTATTATACGGCTTATTATAACACAAAGGAGTGGATTGTAAAATTTTTTTTACTGTGTAAACCCGCATATAATAAGGAGTTTTAACAGCAGTTTAAGAAATTTTGAAAAAAAATAAAAAAAATTAAAAAAAGGGGTTGCAATTTCAAAAAAGCTGTTATATAATAACATCCGTCGCAAGCGATAAGGCAAGCGAAAAACAAAACACATAGGGCTATCGCCAAACGGTAAGGCAACGGACTCTGACTCCGTCAGTTCAAGGTTCGAATCCTTGTAGCCCTGCTTCTTAAGTACCTCAGTTACGAGGTACTTTTTTTGTACTCAAAAATAAGAAGATATTCGCAATCCGCTGCGCCCCAAAAAAAACAAGTGCGTTTCTTCCTGCCAAGTGTTACAATAAAGTATAGACAGTATGACAGGAGGCATGAATGAGTTACAGTTTTGAGAGTCGAGTAAGATTCAGTGAGATCGGAGAAGATGGATGTCTGACGCTGCCGGGAGTTCTGGATTATTTTCAGGATTGCTGTACCTTTGAATCCGAGCAGACAGGAGTCGGCATGGAAGTATTAAAGGAACAGAAAAGAGCCTGGGTACTTTCTGCATGGCAGGTGATCGTGAAGCGATATCCGAAGCTTGGTGAAAATATAAAAGTAACAACAATTCCTTATGGATTCCGTGGATTTATCGGAATGCGTAATTTTATTCTTGAGACAATGGATGGTGAGAAGCTGGCATGGGCCAATTCCTACTGGTCCTTTATCAATACAGAAACCGGTCTTCCGGAAAAGCTGACACCGGCAGATACAGATCCCTATGATCTGGGCGAAAAAATAGAGATGGATTATGCACCAAGAAAGATCGCGCTTCCGAAGGAACGGGAAGTGCAGAATGCTTTTTCCGTACAGAAGCATCATCTGGACATCAATCATCATGTGAACAACTGTCAGTATATCCGGATGGCAGCGGATCATCTGCCTGAGGATTTTAAAGTTGGTCAGCTTCGTGCTGAATATAAACGTCAGGCAGTACTGGATAATGTTATCATTCCGGAAGTATATATGACAGAAAATAAAGAAGCTGTAGTTCTCAACGCGGAGGATAAAGAACCTTACGCAGTAGTTGAGTTTACAAAATAAATATAGGCGGTAGAGATTAGTACATCGTTTTTGAAACAACTATACCGTAAAAGGAGGGCGCGCTATGCTTGAAAAATTAAAAGAAGAAGTTTACAGAGCAAATATGGATCTGCCAAAATATGGTCTTGTTACCTTTACATGGGGAAATGTCAGCGGGATCGACAGGGAGCAGGGACTTTTTGTGATCAAGCCAAGTGGTGTGGATTATGACAAGCTGACACCGGAAGACATGGTAGTGGTAGATCTTGATGGAAATAAAGTAGAAGGAAGATACAATCCATCCTCTGATACACCGACACATGCAGTTCTTTACAGAGCGTTTTCGAATATCGGCGGCATCGTACATACCCACTCATCCTGGGCAACAAGCTGGGCGCAGGCAGGCAGATCGATCCCGTGTTATGGAACCACACATGCAGATTACATTTACGGAGAAGTACCATGTGTGCGTAATCTGACCAAAAGAGAGATCGAAGAGGCATATGAGAAGAACACGGGAGTTCTTATTGCTGATTATTTCAAAAACAAAGATTATGAAGCAGTACCGGCCGTGCTGTGCAAGAACCACGGACCTTTTACCTGGGGTAAGGATGCTCATGAGGCAGTTCATAACGCAGTTGTTCTTGAGGAGGTTGCCAAGATGGCATCTCGCTGCGAGCTGATCAATCCGGATGTAAAACCGGCACCGCAGGAGCTTCAGGATAAGCATTACTACAGAAAACATGGTGCAAATGCATATTATGGTCAGGTAGGACAGGAAGACTGATCAGAAGAAAAAACAGTTTGACCCGATGGTGGATCGTCAATATCCGCTTGAGTGGAAATGCCGCGGAACAGTACCGCGGCATTTTTTGTCGAAAAATGCAGAAAATGTCAGATTTGCTGACCTTTAACACAGGTGCCGCCGAAATATATGCTAATGTCAAGAAAAATGCAGAACATTAACACATTTATTAAAATAGGTGGCAGGATGAAAATATACACTTATCAGGGAAAAAAGAACGTTTCCGGAGAAAAAATACGCCAGATGAGGAATATGAAACGGATGTCGCAATCTGCGCTGGCAGCAAAAATGCAGGTGGAAGGAGTGATGCTGGAGCGTGACAGTATCAGCCGGATCGAAGGAGGAGAACGTTTTGTGGCAGATTATGAACTGCGGGTGTTTGCAAAGGTGCTGGGAGTGGATGTGAAGTGGCTGCTGAATGAGCAGTAAATAAGGCAATATTGGATTACAGTTCGCTGGTAATATTCCGCGAAGCGTGTTACTGAAAACGGAGTGAAAAGTAACAATATTGGTCTGAATGGCAGGAATCTGTGTAAACTACTTGATATTTATGTCGGAAACTGCTACAGTATAAAGAAAAAAAGATGGCCGGGAAGTCCTGCGGAGGGCAAACGGTCACGGATAAGAAGATAGAGGCGCGGATTTTATCAGTATTTATGGATGCAAGGCCCTGGCAGGCTGTTCATAAAGAAAGGAAAATCTGCCGAAGTGCTCTGGAAGGCCAGATGACAGGGTGCTGGGATAACGCAGAATATGCGTTGTACTGTCACGGATGTGGAGCGCTATCGGTAGCACTTCGGGAGATCTGCATTTAATATGCTGAATGGAGATTTTCTGACAGGCTATTAGTTAAATAAGGATTATTTAACCGGAGGTGTTCTTAAGAAGAGACAGCCTCCGTTTTTTTGTCCCCGAAAAGGGAGGAGAAAAATGAGTAAAAAAGCAGGAACAGCATTGTCTGTTATGGCAATGGTATTCATGGGCGCACTGGCAAGTCCCCTGACTGTGCTGGCTGCGGATGCGGAGGAGACTTACCAGCCTGCTCTGTATGCAACGATCTGGGCACTGCTTCCACCTCTTGTTGCGATCGTCCTTGCACTGATCACAAAAGAAGTATACAGTTCTCTGTTTGTGGGAATTGTAGTAGGAGCACTGATCTATTCCGGATTTAAATTTGAAGGAACGGTAACACAGATTTTTGAGGGAGGAATCATCAAGGTTCTTTCTGACAGCTATAACGTAGGTATCCTGATCTTCCTGGTAATCCTGGGATCTGTGGTATGTATGATGAACAAGGCCGGCGGCTCCGCCGCATTCGGAAGATGGGCCAGCCAGAAGATCCATACACGTGTAGGTGCCGAGCTGGCAGCGATTATTCTTGGTATCCTGATCTTTATTGATGACTATTTCAACTGCCTGACAGTAGGAAGTGTTATGCGTCCTGTAACAGACAGACATCACGTATCCAGAGCGAAATTCGCATACCTGATCGATGCAACAGCTGCTCCGGTATGTATTATCGCACCGATCTCATCCTGGGCTGCAGCAGTCAGCGGATTCGTAGAAGGACAGGACGGACTTGCGATTTTTGTAAGAACGATCCCGTATAACTTTTATGCGATTCTTACTATTGTAATGATGGTGGGCATGGTACTGATGAAAACAGAATTCGGTGCTATGAAAACACATGAGATCAACGCTCTGAACGGAGATCTTTATACAACATCTGCAAGACCTTATGAGAATGCAACAGATGATGAAGCACCAAATCCCCGCGGAAAAGTGATCGATCTTGTGGTTCCGATCGTTGTGCTTGTTATCTGCTGTGTCATCAGCATGATCTATACAGGAGGATTTTTCAGCGGAACAGATTTTGTCACTGCATTTTCACAGAGTGATGCTTCCACAGGTCTTGCAATGGGAAGTGCTTTTGGACTTGTGTTTGCGATCATTTTCTACATGGTTCGCCGTGTCATCAATTTCAGAGATTGTATGGCCTGTATCCCGGATGGTTTCAAAGCCATGGTACCGGCTATCATGATCCTGACTTTTGCATGGACACTGAAAGCTATGACAGATTCACTTGGCGCAGCTGTATTCGTAGAAGAGTCTATGCGTTCTGTTGCCGGTGGTATTGAGGTTATCCTTCCGGCGATCATCTTCCTGGTTGGATGCGGACTTGCTTTTGCAACAGGTACTTCCTGGGGAACATTTGGAATCCTGATCCCGATCGTTGTTGCAGTATTTGAAAAATCCAGTCCTGAGATGATGATCATTTCCATGTCAGCCTGTATGGCAGGTGCAGTTTGCGGAGATCACTGCTCACCGATTTCCGATACAACGATCATGGCTTCCGCCGGAGCTCAGTGTGATCATGTGACACATGTTTCCACACAGCTTCCATATGCGATCGTGGCTGCAGCAGTATCTTTTGTGACTTATATTGTAGCCGGTTTTGTAAAAACTGCATGGATCGCACTTCCGGTCGGAATCGTACTGACAATCGGAACCTTGCTGGTACTCCGTAAGATATATGGAAAAGAAGAATAATTGATATGATATGAAATGGGAATCCGAGAGGGTTCCCATTTTTCAGTATCGTGTCATTGGGGTTTGACAGACCTGCGACTCCGTGTTACATTAATTAGGTAAATAAGTGATGCAATTAAATACAGATGTGTGAGGTGTCGGTCGGATTACAAGTATGGTCTGACCGGTGAAAAGGGAAACAGGTGTGAATCCTGTACGAACTCGTCACCGTATTTCACGAGCAGAAGAAGTATCCACTGGGAGACCGGGAAGGATCGGATGCGTCAGAGTGATAAGCCGGGAGACCTGCCTTTCGCAGTACAGGAATGAGAATTCATGCCACGAGCAACTGGCAGTACGAAAGATAGATAAAAGACTATTTTGCTGATAGTTTTGTTTTTGCGTATCTTTTTTTGGAATCTTCGTTCTTGTACGGAACGAAGTATTTTTGTGTCCAAAATTCAAGGAGGAACGGAGCATGAAGAAGAAACTGGTGGCAGCGTTACTTACAGCAGCAATGGCAATGTCTCTGCTTGCAGGATGCGGATCATCTAACAACACAACAGATACAACAGCTGATACAACAGCAGCAACAGAAGCAGCAGGAGAAACGGGAGAAAGAGGCGTGGATCGTCGCCAGGCGGGGACAAAGAAGGATGCGGAAAGGGCGATGACAGCATGAGCAAGGCGGAACGCACGCGCGGGTTGCGTTACAAGCGACCCGCGCTCATGTCCAGGGGCTGGGAGGCCATGACCGAGGAGGTACAGATCATCTTGGATGCG
>ERZ779890.2017-NODE-2017-length-19848-cov-7.065124_pt1 | contig 19848 bp, 3 predicted proteins | sample MGYA00511553_ERZ779890 | MGnify/ENA primary metagenome ERZ779890 (study PRJEB29588, sample SAMEA2152064) | human gut metagenome | biome: human gut; feature: human-associated habitat; material: faeces | place: Denmark | collected 2008/2010 ... | reverse complement strand
CAGAGTTTGTAAACTATGTCTTTTTCTTTTTGCGCAATTTATTGTACCTTATCCGTTCCCGCCGTCGATCTTCATGTCGTCGTCAAGGTCCAAACCGCTCTGCACCTCGTCCGGCGCCGTTTCAACCGGCTCGGCGATATAGGCGTAAAGCACCGCTTCCGGCCAGTTGATCTCCGAGCCGGCGTAGTAGTTTTGCAGCCAATTCGTGTGGAAATCAAAGTAAACGTTGGAATAAATCGGCATCGTCGGCAGAAGCTCGTTGTAATACTTCTGGAACTCGATCCACTTCTGCTCGTAGGTCAGCACGTCGTATGGCTCAGTCTTGTGCATGTCCCAAGTCATGTCGATAAGCTGCTCATCGGTCATGCCGCTCGTGTTCATCGCGCCCACAAAGTCGGGATCATCGGTGAACGTCATGAACGGATCAAACGTGGAAACGAAATTCGTCGCCATGAAATTCATGTCGTACAGCCGCTCGCCGTCCTCACGGTAATAATCGCTGAGCATTTCGTTAAAGCTGACCTCATGCACAACCAACTCGATACCGACCTGCGGCAGCGTTTCGCTGAACTGATCGACAACCAGCTGTGCGAAATCGTTGTCCTTCACCTGCGCAAAGTCGAGCGACAGGCGCATCAACTCGCCGTCCACATCCTTGCAGCGCACGGCGTCGCGCGTTTCGTCAAACGGCTCTCCGTTTTCGTTCAGCGTCCAGCCGTCTTCCTCCAGCAGCGCTTTCGCCTTGCCCAGATCAAGCGTATAGGGATTCAGCTCGTCGAGGTTCAGCGCATCCCAGACTTCTTCTTCCTGCGGGGTAATGCCTTCCGGGCGGATGGTGCCCATCGCCGCCAGCGTCATCCACTGGCCAAGGCCGTAATAGCCGTTGACCGTCACGCCATAGCCCTTGAGCGCGTCGCGCACAAAGCTGTCCGCGTCAAAGCAGTAGTCAATCGCCTGCCGCACCGCCTTGAACTGCTGCGGCCCCTGCTCGCAGGCAAAGGCGCAGAAGCCATATCCCAGACGCGCATAGTTCAGCAGCGAATAGCCTTCGCTGAGCATCGGGCGCATGCTGTTGACCACGTCGCCATCGACCACTTTATTCAGCAGGTCGATTTCGCCGCTTTCCAGCTTCTCCTTCATATCCTGCGGCAGCACCGGGACGAGCGTCACCGTGTCAATCACGGGACGCACGCCCTCATAGTTGCCGACGTAAAATTCGTTGATCGCGAATTCCACCGTGCCGCTTTCGCGGTCATAGCTGACCAGCTTATACGGCCCACAGGTCAGATACGGGTGGGACAGATACCCGTTTTCCGCGTCCAGCACCGTGCTTTGCAGCAGCTCCGCCGTAAAGACCGGCTCGACTGCCGTTTCGTCGATATTGGCGATATACGCGCCCTCTCCGTCGTCGCGCACCTCGCATCCGGGCGCAATCACGCCGATTGGATACGGATAGACGGACAGATACGACAGCTCGTAGAAATACGGTTCATACTGCGCCTTGACCGTCACGCTGAACGTCCGCTCGTCGATGAGCCGCACGCCGGAAAACACGTCCGTCTCTCCCGCGCTAAACGCCTCATAGCCCACAACGTGCGCATAAGCGCCCGTGTTTGCGCCGAGGGCCGCAAACTGCGGCGAGGTCAGCAGCAGATAGGAAAACACGTAATCCTCCGCCGTCACCGGGGTGACGCCGTCGTTGTAGGTCAGGCCGTCCACAATGCGGATGGTGTAGGTTCTGCCCGCTCTCGTATCAGCGGATTCCAGCGAATCCACGACCATCGGATCGGTCGTGAATTCAAGCTGGTTCATCCATACGATGGGGTTGTAGCCGTGGAGCATGTAGCGCACGTCGATGTCGCTGGTGTTGTTGCCAAACTGCGTGGTGAAAAAGCTTCCGCTGACCTTCGTCGAGTTGCCGACGGTCAGGTGCGTAGGCTCTTCACTCTCCGGACGCATCGTCAGCGCGATTTCAGCGACGGTCGGCGCGGTTTCGGTCTGCATCTCTTCCCCTGCCGCACCCACGGAAACCATGAGCAGCAGGCAGAGCGCTAAAATGAGTTTTTTCATGGCAAAGTCTCCTTCTTGATGGCCTGCGTATCAGGGAAGCGGGGGCGCCGCTTTTAGTTGAAGCAGTCGCCCTCGTTCATGTTGATACCGCCGCCCAGAGGCACGCCGAGGTCGTCAAGAATGGTCAATCCGCCGCGACGTCTGTTCTCCGGGTCAACCGGGACAAAGCCGTCGTCAATGCGGTGCGTGTTGATGACCGTGAAGGTCGTTCCGCGCGTCACGACGCTGGCCGTATAGCCCTCCGGCACATCGTTTTCCACAACGTCGTAGTCATACGCCTCGCCGTTGTCGTCAAACATCGGCAGCTGCGTAAGCGTCTGCGTCCAGCGGTTCGCCGCGTTCAGCGTCAGCGTGGTGATCGTCTGTCCGTTTCTCGTCACATCGACCGTCACGCTCTGCGGACGCAGCTTCTGCGCGTCATTCGCGTCGTTCCACGCCTTGCGCACAATCAGGTCGGTGTACGCCTGCGTCATCGTGTTGACAAACGCCGCCATATGCCCGGTTCCTTTGATCGCGCCTTCGCTGCCCGTAGAGCTTACGCGCATATCCTGCGCCGCGCGCTCAGTGACGGTGTAGCTCGTGCCAAGCGGAATGCCGCTGAGCGTGACGCTCTCGCCGTGGCTCAAGCGGATGCTCGCCGCGCCGCCGTTAAAGTACAGTCTGCCCGTTTCGCCGCTCGTCCTGGTCGTGCGCAGCGTTCCGGTAAAGTCCTCGCCGTCCTCAAGCGTCAAGGCGATGTCAAAGACGAACTGCGTATCGGGAATCTCCGCGCCGCCGATGGCTTCAACCGTCTTGGTGACGGTCAGCGCGCCGTAACCCGGATTGGCTCGCGTGTTGAGGAAGGTTGCGCGTACCGCCGCCGTTTCCACCACGCCGACAGCGCCGGTGCTCGTGGTCGTGTAGCGATCCGCCGTGTAATCCGCTTCGGAGACCGTGTAGCTCGTGCCGGACGGAATGCCCAGAATCGTGAGCGATCCGCCGCCCGCAACGCGAACCCGCGCCGTCACGCCGCCCGCCGCGTTGTCCTCAAAGGCAACCGTGCGGCCGCTCTGCGTGAGATACGTGCCTGCCAAAGCGATATTGTCGTTTCGGCTCAAGGTAACGGTAAATTCAAACTCGCGCCCGAATTCCGCCGTTCTGCCGTCCAGGTTCTTGACGATTTCAAGGCTTCCGGTGTCGCGCGTGTTCACGAAGCGGAGCGTATCGCCCGCGTCGGTCATCACACCGCCCTGTTCGCCCTGACGGACGACATAGCCCTCGGTCTGATAGCCGTTTTCATCCTCGATCACCGTGTAATGGGTATCCACGAGGATATTGCCGATGGTCACACCGCGCTCCTCGCCCGTCGCCGCCGCGCCGTCCGCCATATCCACGGTGACATGCGCTTCGTCGTAGGTGAAGCCGTTTTCCGTCCGGGTTTCAAGCGTCAGCGCCTTTCCGTTCAGCGTCGGCCGGTTGTCGCCCGTCAGCCGGACGCCATCCTCGCGCCAGAGCCGCACCGTGAAGCCGAAGCTCGTGCGCACCGCGTTGCTTACGGCCACGCGGTCGTTATAGCCCGTGCCCTCCAGCTTCTTGGTGATTTCCAGCGCGCCGACATTGCGCGTGTTGGTGAAGACTGCGTCGCCGGTCAGCGCATCCGCGATGGTTCCGGTCACTTCGCTGCCGTTCACCCGGCCGTTCTGCGTCGAAACCGTGAGATAATAGCCGTCCTGCGCGTCAAACACCTCGCGCACCGCGTACCGCGTGCCCTTGAGGATGTTTTCCACATTCAGGCTGCCGACGCGCGCCGCCTCCGTCACCGGGATGGAGAGGCTGAGCGTCACCGTATGGTTCTTCGCGTCCACGGTCATGTTCTTCGGGGTCTTGCCATCCACCGTGGGCAGGTTGTTCGTCTGCGTAAGATCGATCCAATCCGCATAGGTCAGCGTGGCCGAGAAGCTGAATACGGCTCTGCCGTTTTTCTCGAACTTCACCGCGTTGCCGACCGCGTTCTTGGTTACGCTCAACACGCCGACGTTGCGCTCGTTGGTAAACGCAGCCGCCGCATCCGGCGTCTGGCTGTTGACCGCCGCCGTCTGCGTACTCACCGTTTCATAGCCTTCCGCGGTGTAGTCGTCCTCGGCTACTGTCGCCGTCGTGCCGTAGAGCACGTCAAGCAGCGTTGCCGTCTGGCCGCCCTTGAGCGTCAGCACGTATTCGCCGTTCGCATCGCGCGCAACGGTCGTCTGCACGTCCGCCTTGTTCGCTTCGCGGATGACCACGTCATACGCGTCGCGCTGGGTTGCCGTGTCGAACCGCGCGTTTTCGAGCTTCGCGCGGAACGTGAACTCCTTTTCGCCGTCCGTCGCGTTGCCCTTGAGCGCCTTGCTCAGCGCAAGCGTGCCGCTCTCGCGCGTATTCGTGAACGTCACGGCCTCTTCGCGGCCCGCTTCGTTCACCACGTCGATGATGCCAAAGGCGTTCTGCGGCGTCTGGGTCGTGTAGCCGTCGTCCGTATAGTCGTGTTCGACAATCTCATAGCACGTATGCGCCGGGATGTTGGTGATGCTCGCGCTCACCGGCTGTCCGTCCGCGCCCATGGTGATGCTCACCGTTCCGGCGTAAACGTCGTGCCCGTCGCGCTGCTCGTTCGTCTTTGTCAGACCGTCCACGCCGCTGGGCATGGTGCTCGTCTGCGCGTTCAGCAGGTCGAGGTCGTGTTCATTCCACAGCTTCACGTCAAAGGTGAACGTCTTGCCGTAGCCCTTGTCGCTCCCCGTTCCCGCAAGCGCTTTCGTAATCTCAATCGATCCGATATAGCGCTCGTTGGTGAACGTGTAGCCGATGATATTCGGCTTTTCGTTGATCTCCGTTTGGGTCGTTTTGAGCATGTAGCCCTCGTCTTCGTGCTTCTCGCTCATCGCTTCCGTCACGATGATATCCACGCCGTCCGGAACGTCATCGATCACCGCCGTCTCGCCCTTCTTCAAGGAGATAGTCTGTACGTCCCTCCGTCTGAAATCGCTCGTTGCCGTTTTGCCGTTCACCGTGTAGGTGTACTCGCGGTAAACCGCCTCATCGGACAGCGCATCGTCCTTCTTTTCGATTCTGACGTTAAAGTCAAACGCATCGTCCTCGTTGGCCATTTGGCCGAGCACGTTCTTCGTGATGCTCACGCTGTGCGTGTCGCGCACGTTGGTGATCTGAACCGAGGAGGCCGTTTCTTTCGAAATCGTTCCCTTGTTCTTTTCGGTCGTGCTGCTGTTCCCGTCCGCATAGCTGACGGTAAAGCCCATGTTGCGATACGGCTGTTCGTCCTCGACAACGGCGTAACTCGTCCCTTCCGGCAGGTCCTCAAAGGTCACGACCTCGCCGTTATGCAGGTTCAGCCTCAGCGTCACCTCCTGGCCGACCTGCTCCTGCTTCACCGGATACGTGGTCTTTTCGCCCTCGCTCGGCATATTCGAGCGGCCGACGTGGCCGTCCAGCGACACAGTCTTGTTTACCAGCGTCAGGGTGACGTTATACGTTTCCGTACCCGCCGCCAGGCCCTTGCCCACGCCCGTGCCCGTCGCGGTCTTGCCGATTTTCAGCTTGCCCGCGCTGCGCACGTTGGTAAACAGCGCCGTCTGGTTTTCGGCGTTCACAACCCTGTTCGACGTAGACTCGCCAAACTTCATGTCCTCATCGTAATAGGCCGCATAGCCCCACTCCGCGAAGCCGTCGTTTTCGGTTACCGTGTAGCTTGCGCCATAGAGGATGTTGTCAATCGTCACGTTGGCGTCGGGTTTCGTCTGCGAAACAGCGATCCGGATGTCCTTAATCGTCACCGTGCGGTCTTCAACGGTCCTTTGGCTGCCCATCGGAATCTTCGGCAGATTGTCCGCGTCCTCCAAATCCACGTCAGCCGGATAGGTGATCGCCGCAGTAAAGCTGAACTCGCGCTCGCTGATCGGATCTTTGCCTTCGATCTTCTTGCGGATCGTAAGCGAACCGGCGTTGCGGACGTTTTTCAGTTCAACCTTGGCTTCCTTGTCCGTGGCTATCACACCGCTTCCGCCGGACGTATAGGCGCTTGCGTCGATGTTGTAGCCCTGCGCCCGCTCGTCCGTCTCCTCGACGGTGTAGGCCGTGCCGACCGGAATATCTTTGATCGTCACCGTCTGGCCGTCGCGGATCTTCAGCGTCGCTTTGCCGTTCTTCACGGTCAGCTTCGTCTCCGCCGCGCCATCCATCGGATAATCGCCATCCACCGGCACAATATCATTGCGGCTGAGTCCGATTTTCACGGTAAACGCGTCGTCGCTCAAAACCGCGTTGCCCGCCGTCGTCTTGGAAATCGTCAGATCGCGGCGCGCCAGTTTGTTCTTCAAAACGATGCTTCCGCCCTCGCCGCCGGAGATCTCCGCGTTCGGGGTCAGATGGCCCTGTCCGTCGTCTTCAAGCGTCACGGTCACAGTGTACTTCGTCTTGTCGTAGGTCACGCCGTCGAAAGCGGTATCCACCTCTTCAATCTGATAGGTGTACGTCATGCCTTCCCAGTCGCGCTGTCTCCAGCCCGTCTCCGGAATGGTCGCGTAGTTCATCGTCAGGTCGAATTTTCCGTTTTCATCCGCCTGCACAAAGACTGCGTTCTCCTCGACTGTGACGTTTCCGCCCGCCGCAACGCGTTTGGTCAGGTTCGGGTCATCCGGACTGGTGACCCAGATGCGGAAGAGGTTGGCATACCGCTCCAGCTCAACCTGCGTTCCCTCCGCAAAGACCTTCTTCTGCGCCGTGAGCATATACGTGCCCGCCGCGCTGTACAGATCGGTCGCGCTCACGCGATAGGTCTTTCGGCTGTCGGCCTTAAAGTCGCCGGGCAGCGTGTTCATGCCTTCCAGCACGAAGCAGCTGTGCTTTTCGCCGCGGATTTCAACCTCGTCGTGCGCCGCAATGCCCTCTCCGCTGAACGTCGCGCCCGTGCTCAGATACGGCGCGGGAGCGCTCGTTTCAACAACCAGATAGCTGTCCGCATAGGTCAGATACGCGCTCTGCGTGCTGACAAAGCTGTACACATTGCCGCTCGACGTCATCTTGCCGACCTTCTTCGCCGCCGAAACCGCGGTCAGATTGTCGAGTTCCTCCGTCGTATACGGGCCGTAAATCGCGAACACCGCATCGGAAACATCCGCGTTGTTGTCCGCCTTCTTGGTGATTTTAAGGTCGCGCACCGGCACGAGGCCGACGTCCACCTGCGGATAACCCAGCTGGTCGTTCTTCACCATCTCTTCGGTGGGCACCGGCAGATAGAACCACTTGGTCGCCGCGCTGCCGTTTCCATCGGCCACGAAATCGCTGTCCTTATCGGAGGCGATCGGGTTGTTCACGCCCTTCCTTGTGACCATGAAGCTTTTCGGAATGCCGATCAGCGTAAGCTGATACGTATAGCGTTCCGAACCGGACAGGTTGGTCGCCACAACGTTCCCGGCCGAATCATTCGGATCGTTTTTCAGGCTGGCAAGCTTCACCGCCGCAAACAGCTCGTCAAACTGATAGCTGCCGTCGGTGATCGTCTGCGTCTGCGTCGTCGGGCGGTAACGGTTATACCGCTGGCTGAGCTGCATGGTCAGCTGCTTGCCTTCGCCCGTGTACACGTAATTCGGTTCGACCGACAGGTCTTCGGACTGAATGCCGTCGCCGTTGAAGTCGATCCAGACGCGGTTGCCCAGCCATACTTTCTCTGGGATGATCGCCACGCGCGTCACGTCGCTCGCCACGCCGCTGTGCTGGTCATAGCTGAGCCGCGCAATGTTGTTTGCCGTCGTGAAGTAAACGGAAGAATCCGTCACCTCAGGCGCAGAGCAGGTGTATTCAATCAGCACGCGCTCCTTGGCCGCCAGCGGCTGGGTCAGCATCACGGCAAAGCCGTGGACATCTGCCGGGGCCATGCTCGTCGCCCAGCTTTTTCTGATGTTGTCGGCGTTAAAATAGTCGTTATAGGTATTCCGGTTCTGAGACGTGATCTTCTTCTGCGTGAAGTAGACCGTGTAATCTTCGCCGGGTTTGAGTTCCGTGGAGCTTCCGTCCGCCGCGTATTTGGTCACGCTGATGGCCGTGCTCTCCAGCGCCACATCCCATTTGGAATCTCTGGTGCTGCTGTCGTTTCGCCAGTCGTCCGTGTGCGGCAGTTCGTCCATCACGGCGACGTTGGCTGCCGGCCAGAGCGACGGGTTCTCCACCAGAATTCTGTAATAGATCCGGTTGATTTCGTTGTCCTTTTCGGTCTTCGCGCCGGTCACGGCCACGTTCGACCCGCTGACAAATTTGTTCTTGCCGGTAATCGTGCCCGCCACATACTTGGAAATCGTCAGCGCGGAAGGCTCCGCCGACCTGTGCTCAGCCTTCGCCGAAATGCCGTGCCGGCCTTCAAAGCCGGGCAGTTCGCCGCTCTGGCTGTCGCCGGGCTGCTGCTTCACCATGCCGGTGATCTCGTTGCCCGCTTCATCGACAAACGGCACGCCGAAGGGGTTCTTCGTGTTCTTCACGGTCTGCACGCCGCTCATCGCATAGGCGATGTTGGCATCCATGCCCGTGTTGTGCGCGATAATCTGCTCCAGAATGCGTTCGCCGACGAACAGCGCGTCCACCGTCAGGGTGATCTTCTGGCCCGCTTCCAGCCGGCCGTCGCCCCGGACCACAACCGTGTAGCCGTCCTGGGATACCGTCGTCGTCAGCTTCAGCGCGGCGTTGTCGCTCGTCGCTTCCGCCTTCACGGCCATGGCCTGACGCGGCAGCGTATCGACCAGAATCGGCGCCTCGATTGCGGGCAGGTTCTCCGCCTGACCGCTGATATTCTCAAAGACAATCGTATAATGCGCGCCGGAACCCGCGCTCACCGTCAGACTTTTGCTCTTGGGGTTGGTGGCTTCCGCTTCCACGGTCACGACATAGTCGCCCGTGTTCGGGTTCTGCACAATCTCCGCGCGCTGCACCTGTTTGGTGATTTTGGCTTTCGGCAGGCCGATCGACGAATCCGCATCGCAGTTCGCCGCATCCGTATAGGTCTTGCTGACGCTCTCCTGCGACTTCGCGCCGATGGCATAGGCCAGGTTGAGGCCCGCCGTATTGCGCACACCGCAAACGCGGTCGATTGCTTCGCCGGATTTCTGATGGAAGCGCATCGTCACCACAATCGGCGTATCCTGCCTGAGGCCCGCAGGGATATCCCGGCTGCCCTGCATATGATACGCGATCTTGAAGCCCGTGTAGATGCAGCCGCCGTCTTCCGCTTTCAGGGAAACGTCCGCGCCGCTGCCGGTCACGTCGATGTTCGACCGAATCAGCGTCTCCCGCGTGCCGATCAGGCCGTAAACATCCGCATAGATTCTGTCGCCTTTCGCCGCCGTGCCATAGGCCTCCTTCAGCTGCGCAAAGCTCATCTTGCCGACGGTCACGCTTTCCACAAAGTGCTGCGTCTGCACGGTTTCCGCGCCGCCGTCGAGCCAGTCGCTCTTATTGCCGTGCGCGTCCACCGTCTGATATTCGACCCTGTTGTCCGTAATCACGAAGCGGCTCATCGGGTAGCGGATTGCGTCGTTCGCGTCCGCCGCGCCGCTGTCGCTCGTCGTCTTCCGGATTTCAAAGGTCACCGTCTGCCAGCTTCCGTCCGCCTGCGTGTTTTGCAGGTTGCCCAGCTTTCCGCCGGCCTCGCCGTTGACCGCCGAAACGGTCTTATCCAGATACGGATCGCGGTTCGGGATGTTGGCGAACGCCGCCGCGGCAAAGCCGCCTTCGTTCGTCAGCTCCGCTTCTGCCTCCGTGTGCCACGGCATGCCTGCGGACTGCGAAGCCTCGGTTTCGATATAGCCCGCCGGAGTCGTCGTTTCCGCGAAAGCGTACTTGCCGCGCTCGACATACGACGTGATGACGTAGGTATACCGATACTCCCCGTCCGTGTAATACGTTCTGTCCTTCGCAAGCGTATACGTCTTTTCGCCGATTTTAAGCGTCTGCGGCGCTTCCGTCCTGTCTGCGGCGGTCGGTTCGAGGTTCGCAAACGCATATCTGTGCGTCTCGTCCGTGCCGTCCGTCTCCGCCGCGCTGAACTTCGCGCCGCCGACCAGCGCGCTCTTGTTTTCATAGTCGCGCTTGAGGATCACCAGTCTGCCCTTCGGCTCGTTATATGCGTTGAAGTGCAGCGTGCTGAACAGCTCGTTCGGATTGGCCATCAGCTCTTTGCCTGTGACGACGGTATAATAGCCCGCCGCGCTGTCAAGCTTGGAAAAACCCTCCTCGGCGGCCATGCTGTGGTCCGCGTCCGTCTTTTTGAAATCGTAATAGGCCTTGTAGCCCCGGCTCACCGGGTTCAGGTACGGCTTGTCGGGTTTGTCGCCGATCGCGCCCTCGTCCGGCTGCTCAAAGACGACATACGCCTCGCCCTCTTCGAGCTTCGGCAGATACGGGAACAGCACGTCGCCGTTTGCGTCGGAGGTCACCTTCTGGTACAGATACGGCTGTCCGTCGTCGCTAAGCAGAACCTCGTTCAGTCCGCCGTCCGCGTCTTTCTTCATGATGTGAAGCACAGCGCCTTCGACAACCGGCGTATCATCGTCGCGGTTGATTCTCACGCTGCCGAACACGCGAACCTGAATGGATACGCCGCGCGTATTCACCATCGAAACCGTGTCGGCCACGATGCCCGCCGTCAAACCAATCTCCGCGTCATACGCCAGCTGATAGCTGTAATCCGGCGCGGAAATCTCTTCGACGTAATAGGTGTACGGCGTGCCGTCCGTCATCGCGTCTTTCGGCGCATAAACTTCGTTCAGCTGCACCATGCCGTCCGCGCCGGATTTGAAGCGCGCCGCGTTTTCACGCGTGCCCGTCCAGTCGCCAAACGGCGTGTCGCTTTCACGACCCACATAATAGCGCTTATTGTTCTGCTCGTCCCGCGTATACAGCGAGAAGAAGCAGTTTTCCAGCGCAGTCGGCGTTTCGCTTTCGCTCAGCCGTCTGGTCTTCTCAATCTGACCCGCCATCAGCGTGCCGGCGTTGACAAAGTCAACCTTCATCTGGCGCTGAACGTCCATCGCGTTGTAACGCGTGACGGTCACGTCCCGTCTGCTGGTGATCCGGCCGCTCGCGACGGTCGTGCCGTTGTAAACCGGCGTCTCCGGGTTTCCATTCCGATAGGCCGCGGACTTGGCGAACCAGTAGCCCGCGCTTTCGTCCGTGCTTTCCACAACGGTGTATTCGCCCGGATCGAGCCGCACGACGACGGACTGCCTCCGTTCAGTCTCGGTGAAGCCGCCGAGCGTAATCGGCTGCCGCGCCACCTTCTGCCAGCTTTCGGTTCCATGGGCATCGACGACGCGCATTTCCAGCTCGGCCGCTTCCGTCGTCCCCTTCTTATAGACATAGAAGGCGACGCTTTTCGGGATGCTCTGCGTCTGAGAAGGCTCAAACGTCTTGGTGATTTCCAGATACGCGCGCGGCGTGTTGGTCACATCGATGGTGTGATTGGTGATCGTCACGCTGTTGTTCGCGTCCTGACGGCCCGCGTCGCTCCGATTTTTGAGCGTTTCGGAAGCGAGGAGCTGAACTTCGCTCGTGTAGCTCTTGTTCTTCCCGCTCTTGTCCAGATGCTCGTAATCCTTGTCGCAGATGACGCGGAACCACGTCGTAAACAGCTGCCCCGCGTTCACCTGTCCCTGCGGAATCGTCTCGACCAGCTTATACCAGCCGGAATACAGGCCGTCAAACTTGATTTCGCCCGTTTCGGCGTCCGTTGTGCCCGTATGCGGCAGATACACATAGCCGATCTTCGGATAGTTCAATTTGCCCTCGAACTCGTCCTGCGATTTGAACGGGCAGAAATACAGGGCAAAATGCGCCGCAATCGGCTTCAAATCCGTCGTCTCGCCGCTCCGATCGCTGACCTTGTGAAGGGTGACGCTCGTCGTCGCCGGGTTGTAAACCGTAATCGGTTCGTCAGCCTGAACGTCCGCGCCCGCGATCGTCAGCTTTCCGCCGTTGAGCAGCTTGAAATACCGGTTGACCACTGCGTTCGGGTTCCAGTTTGCAGCCACCGGCGTTTCATCCAGCGCCTCGGCAATCGCGTACTTGGCCTTCGGATAATTGCCCGCCTCGCTCGTGCGATAATCCCAGATCGGCAGGCTGAAAATGACCTCGCCCTTTTCGTTCGTGATCTGTCGCGTGTTCGCCAGCGGGCTTCCGTTGCTGCTCAGAACCGCGCCCTTGCCATTGGAATAACCAATCTGAATCGGCGCGCCCTTGACCAGCTTTTCATCCGCGTCCCGCTTGATGACGGTCAGCGAATGGAAACGCGTATTCGTGGAGCAGACGGCAATCTGGCTCTTGTACTCGCCCGTGGTGAACGTCAGTCGGTTGGCCGACGTGCCGTTCACATTCTCGCCGTCAAACACAAAACCGCTCTTGTCGGTCTGCACGCCTTCGATTACCGGCGCGGTTGTCTCTTCAATCGTGAACTTCGTCTCGCGCGGCAGCTGCACCGTCGTCTCATAATGGTTCGCGTTGTTCAGCGTGACACGGGTATACACCTTGCCTTTTGCATCCGTGATGGTGTAAACCGCATCCGTGCTTTCCTCTCCGCCGTAATAGCGCTCGCCGTCCACATACTTGGCGACCGTCAGATAGGTCATCTCGCCGAGGATGTTCTTGACGGCGTTGTGCTGTCCGTTTTTGTTCAGATAATCGTCTACAACCGTCACGTAATCCGCACCCTGCGCATTCTTGACAGCCTTCACATGCAGGGCATACCGCTCCTGCATATAAACCATGTTAATCGGGTAATCCTTCTCGCGGAGGATGAAATCGGCCTCGTAGAAGGTTTGTCCGTTTTCATCCTCGCCCCGCTTCACCGGGTTATCCTCCGTATTGTCCGCGCCGCCGTTTTTCTTATAGAGCGTCTCCAGCGAAACGGTGATGCTCACGCCGTAGCCCGCGCTCATGCCGTTCTCGTTCTCGCAGCCTGTGACAAATTCTGTGCTGAACGCGCCGTCGCCGATGACGGCCTCCAACAGGCCGTTCTCGTTTTTGCGCGCAAGCAGGAGTTCAAAGGTCACGCCCGCCAGCGGCTTAAGCTCGTCGACCAGGTTGTTGTCCTTCGCTTCGGTGGACGGCCAGTATTCCTTATCCAGCTTCACTTGGAACAGACCCTTGAACTCGGTCCCCCCGCCGCTCACCACATCGGCCTCGTTGTATGCGTCCACTTTCGTCACGGCATTGACCTCTGTCGCCGCAGCAGACCACACGCCGCCGTAGACCTTCTGATAGCCGCCTGCGTGGTTGATCTTCACCTCCCGGAACAGGAAGGTATATTTTCTGACATCGTCGTCCAGCTCAAAAGCGTCCGTCATGAACGCGCCCGTGCCCACGCCGCTCGCGCCGGTTTCATAGGTGATTCCGTCAGTAATCAGTTTGCTCTTCTGCTGTTCGTCGGTGAAAATAGCTTCCAGCACCGCTTCCGAGCCAGTATATGTGCCTTTTTCCACCGTCTGTCCCGCCTGCGGCGCTTTAAACGCGCTGTTGCGGGCCAGCAGGTCGCGCTGTTCTTCCGTCAGGTCGCTCGTGCGGATGGCATAAACCTCAAACTGGCAGTAATCCAGCGGCTGCGGCTTGCCGACGACAACGCCTTCCGTCGTCGCGCCGTCTGCAAACTGAACCGTGTAGCCGATCTTGTTCAGCTTCAGCTGCACATAGTCCTTGTAATTGGTGATGCTGCTCCTCTGACTGTCGTTCTGATTATCGGTCTCTTTGCCCGTCAATTCAACATAGTTGAAGTTCTCCAGCACATCCTGATAATCGCGCGGCGGCTCTCTGTTGTACGCCGCGTTGTCGCTGTGCGGATGAACCGAATTTTTGGCATAGGCGCAGTATCCGTCCGGAACTTTCGTTTCCACGAGCACATAGTGCTTGAGGCCGTGCAGATCGGAGATCGTCGCAGTCGGGTTCGTCATGTTGATCGACTCAACCTGTTCAAGCGTGCCGTCGTCCTTCACTTCATAGAGCGTCATCGTCGCGCCCGTCAGCGGATACTCCGGCGCGTTGCCGCGCTCCAGCTCATATTCCTTCTGATAGTTCAGGCTGACGTTAAGAGCGGCCTTCGGCTCATTTTCAAACGTCAGCGTCTGGCTGGCATTTTCGTTCAGCTTGAACTGCTGCACGTCTTCCGCCTTGAAATACCTCTGCGCCGCCTGCTCCTGCTTCACCGTGTACGTCAGCGCCGTGGCTTTGTTGTTCGGATCGCCGTAAATCGGCAGGCTGGACAGCTTAAACGCCTGGCTTGCGCCCTTTCCGCCCGTGTAAACCAGCGTGTTGGTCGTTTTGTCGAGCACAAAGCCGGTTTCCAGCAGCGCCCGATAGGCATAGCTGTCCTCCGCGAGGTTCGACGCGCCCACCGAGACCGTGAACTTCGCCTGATCCTTCGCGTCCACATAATCGATGTCCGCGGGCTTCGTGCCCAGCTTTTCCTTCTTCTCGTCGCGCAGCTCAACCGTCAGGCTGCCGACGTTCGCCTTGTTGGGAACATTCAGATTGTCCGCCCGATCCGTCTCGCTATACGTCAGCGGCCCAAAGACTTCGTCGTTGAGCATCATGTCGCCGGAAACCGCCGTTTCCCTGACAAAGTACTTGCCGTAAGCCGGGATGGTGAACACGCCGACCGACTGATCCGGCTTGCGCACCGTGACCGGATCACCGACCTGCCGCATGGTCTCGTCGTACAGGGTAAACGTCGCAAAGCTGTCGTTCGCCGCCTCGGCCGGGAAATCTTTGGTCACCTCAAGCTGATACTTCCGCTGGTCAACCTGTCCGGCCTTCTGGCTGTCGTCGCCCGCCGCAACCGTCAGCCAAACGAGTTCCGTATTCAAATAGTAGTTCTCCGGTGCTTCCAGCTCCTGCAAATAATAGGAAGTTCCTTCCTCCACCGGGAGCACCAGTTCGATTCTGCCGTCCTTGTCCGTCGTGAAGCGATACGCGTCCGCCACATTTTCGGGCTGGGTCAAGCGCCCCTCTTCATCCACAATGGCCGGCGTCCTTTCCGTCAGCACGCCGTCCGTCGGCGTCCGCCCGACCAGATAGGTCGTGCCATCCGCTTTCTTGGTCAGCACGGCATAAACCGCGCCGGGCAGTATCGCGTTGTCGCTGCCTACTTTGGTGAAGGTCGTCTTGCCGACCTGACGCGTGTTGGTGACGGTGATCGTCTTGTCCGTACCGTCGTCCAGCGTCACGCTCTCCTTGCTGTACGTCACCGCATAGCCTTCTGCCGCCGTTTCGTCGACGGTATAGGTCACCACATGGCCTTTTTCGTCCCAGCCGCGCAGCGAAAGGGTCTGGCTTACCTCGTTCTGTTCGCCGTCGGTCGTCAGTTCAACCGTCCGGCTCTGCAGCGCGCCCTCTTCGCAGGCAGCCTGAACCGTGATCGTCCACGTTTGTTCTTTTTTCAGGCCGCTCACATCGACAAGCCGCTTCGTGATGGTTAGCTCCTGCTGCTTGATGAAGAAATAGTCGGCGTTCTGGATTCTCGCGTCGTCCGTAAAGGTGATCTCAATCTCCTCTTCGGACTTCTCCCCCTCGTCGTTCTTCTCGCTCGCGTAAAACAGACCGTCCGTCTGTTCGTTGCTCTCCACCTTCACGCGGTAGGTGATGAGGTTCTCGTCCCCGTCGAATCTCGGCAGATAGACGGATTCCGCCTTATCCAGCGTCGTCTGCTCCACCGGCTCCGTCTCGCCTTTGCGCGTGATGGTCACCGTGTAATGGCTTTGATCCGCTTTCAGATTTTCGCCCCGCTCATACTCGCGCAGATGGGCTTTCAGGTTCAGCAGACCCTCCGTCGAATAGTTCTTCACGGCGTTGTCGTCCGTCATCCGCGTCTGACTGCCCGCCTCGATGTCGACAATCCTGTCGTCCGCCTTGACAAAACCGTCGGATACGCCCGTTTCTTTCATCGTATAGGTATCCGCGGGCAGATAAACCGTGGTCGGTTTTCCGTTTTCGACCTTCACCGTGTAGGTGCGGCCGTTCTGCCCGGTCAGCGTAAACTCCGCGGAAAGGCTGGAGTTTGTATCTTGCGTGCCGTCCGGCGCATAGAACTTCTTTTCGAGGATAAACTGGCCGTTCTGCGCGTTGTAATCCTCGAACTCGGCTTTCACCGCGTTTTTTTCCGTTCCGGCCTTCACCGCCACAGGCTGATACGGATAGAACGCCTCGTCGATTTTGAGCGTCTTGTCGCCCGGCTTGACGTTGGTATAGCCCGCTTCCATCCCCGTGCGCACCACATAGTAGTCGCCTTCGGGCAGTTCCCGGCTCGTCTTAAACGCGCCGATCCGGTCGGAAGGCTTCGCGTTCTCGCCAAGCACCAGCTCGCCCTTTTCGTTGCGCGTCACTTTGCTGGCCTTATAAATCTCAAAGACCGCGTCGCTGCCCGAATAGGCCGTTCTGTCCGCTACATCTGCCGCCAGCTTCACATACTGTTCCGGCAGGATGTAGCCGCCCTGACGCACGAAATGATAATACAGCGTTTTGCTGCTGTCGGCCGTCTTTTTGTCGTCGTCGCCGTAAACCGTGTAGTTCAGCGTCGAATCCAGCGTGACGCCCAAGCCCTTAAAGGCAGCGTCAGCCAGCCGTTCGTCGTCGCAGTCCAGCTCAAAGTCCGCCCTGTTATAGATCAGGTTGACCGTGTAATTGTTGTACGCATAGACCGACAGATGAACGGTATTATCGCCGTCCAGCGCCGCCGTGTTGTGGATCGTGTTTCCTCCGTTTGCGGGCATTACGAGGCTGCGCGTGCCATCCCCGTTTTCCACAATATCGCAGGTATAGGCGCTGTCTCCAAGTGTCACTGTGGCCTGCTTCGGATAGACCTTCGCGCCATTCTTTCCCTCAACCGGCTGAATCGTTTCCTGGAGCGTATAGCTGGAAAGATCGAGTACGCCCTTATCCACGTAGTCGCTGTTCTGGCGCAGAATCTCGCCCTGCGTTCCCAGCGCGCCCGTGCGCACCTGATAGGTGAAGGTTACCTCGTCGCCGTTTACCGTGTACCTCACGGCCTCGTTCTGCACATCCCACGTCTTTGCTTTTGCCGCATTCCGGAAGGCGTTCGTGCGGATCGTTGCCCGATAGTCAATCGGCGTACCGGCGTAATCGTTCAGTTCGCCTTTTTTGTCATAGTAGTGCATCTTCGGCGTGATCGACGCGGAGAGTAAAACCGTCGGCGTGATGAGATCGCCGTCGGCATGTACACCGTTATCGATCATGCGGCCAAAGAACGTATAATTCAGCGTCACGGCGTTGCTGCCGTCCGCGGGAACGACGCTTTGGACGCTGTCAACGTTCAGGATATCCGTCCAACCTCCGTTATCGGTCGCGGAAATCCGCAGATTGCCGGGCGCGCTGATTTGCAGCTTGATATCGTCGTAGGAATCGAACGGGCGATATCGAATGTACTCGTCGAACGTCATCGAATTCAGGTCAAACGCCCTGTATTCGGTCAGGTTCGTGGCGAGCTGGAAGGTCATGCTCAATGTAAAGGGGACGACCTCGCCCGTCTTCCACTGCGCCGCGTTCTGCGCCGGACGCAGGTTCGCGTAAATCAAGGTATCTTTTCCATTCTTTTCGACATCCCGAACGCGGTCTTCGAAAGACATGTGCGTTTCGTCCGTCGTCGTTTCAAACTCGGCTTCATAGGCTTCCTTCAAAGAGCCATACGTTTCGCCGCTTCTGAGGGTCTGCGCAACCGGCTTCTGCACCTGGCTGACCACTTCATCGGCAATCGCCGTCGTCGGGCAAGAGCTGACGAGCATCGCGGCCGTCATCACCCAAGCCATAACCCTTTTCAGATGGTTCATCCTTTCCATCCTGTCCTCCAAAAACATGTCGCTCAGTCTTCAACCGATACCACAAAGCGCCAGTAATATTGCGCGTTGATTTTGTCGAGCTTTACCGCATAGCGCATCTCGTTTGCGCCTTCAACGTCTTCAAAGTGTTCACCGTCCTGGCTGTACTGCCAGCGGATCGACCACTTCGCATCCGTCGGCTGGACGTTGACCACGGCAGTCATTTCCAGCGTGTCGCCATAAGCCAGGCCGTCGCTTCCGTTGCTGATCAGTTCCGTCTCAATCTGCACCGGCTGCCGGACGACCTTCGCATCCCAATGCGCCTGCAATTTGATTCTGCCGTCGCCGCTGTTGCGCAGATCCAGCTCGTTGCCGTCGCCGTCCAGCGCCGCAAGGGTGAGCATCGTTTCCGCATCGCCGTTTCGGCTCAGCGTCAGCGTCAGCCGACGGCCGCCGCAAAGCACCTCGCCGCCCTGCGCCACGCCGTCGTAGACCCACAGAACGATTTCGCCGTTTTCCCAACTGAGGGAAGCGCCGTCCATCCAGAAATCATCCGCCTGCCACACGTCCGTGTCGCCGCCGATGGCTACCGCAAACGGCTCCAGCCGCACGCCGTCCGCGTTGTTCACGCCGATCACCAGCCGCGCCGAATCGCCGTTTCCGTCCAGTCTGAGCTGCGCCCAGTCGATTGTTTCGATTTGCTCCTCCGGCTCAGGCGTGGACGTGGGTTCGGGCGTCACTGTCGGCTCAACCGTCGCCGTAGGTTCAGGCGTTGCCGTCGGCTCAACCGTTGCCGTAGGTTCGGGCGTCGCCGTATCTTCCGGCTCCTCCGTCGCTTCCGGCTCTTCCACGACTTCCGGTTCCTCCGTCGCTTCCGGTTCTTCCGTCGCTTCCGGTTCTTCCACAACTTCCGGTTCTTCCGTGGCTTCCGGCTCTTCTTCAGCCTCTTCCGTCTCAATCGGCGTTTCCGTCTCGCTGTAAACTTCAGATTCCGCTTCAGCTTCGGTGTATTCGGGCTTTCCGCCTTCTTCATACAAAACGATTCCTTCGCTCTGCTGCTCATCCTCCGCGTTCACGCGCATCGGAGACGCTGCGCCCAGCAACACCAGGCACAGCATCCATGCAAAAATTCTTCTTTTATTTTTCATATCGACATGCCCCTTTCGCCGATCTTTTTTTCATCTTTCCATTGAAAGCCGCATATACTTCCCATAGGGGGAGATATATACCGATTTCTTCTCTATTTTATTCTACCACTCTTCCTTGTTTTCTTCAACTTACCAATGCACAAAGGAAACGTTTCAGATCTAACAAAAATGATGATTTTTCCTTTTATCCCAGCTCATATATAACGTAGCCAATTCTATACAATTCCCAGCGGAATACTTTCAATTTTTCTCTTGACAAGCCGCTCAATATCCTGTATAATGACCTTGTTGTTAGAGATAACTAACACCTCCCTGAACAAAATGGCGGATGAGGTTTGACGCGCCTCTCCGCAGCCTTGCAGGCTTGACGCACCTGCCAGGTGTGCGCCCCGCTTGAGCGCAACCCAATCGAGCGAGGATCACTCCTCCCCCTATTTTCTCCCTGTTTCTTAACAGAAAGACCCTGTCGGGCATTGGACGCCGCCCGGCAGGGTCTTTCGCATGTTCACGGCTGAACCGTGATCTTCTGTCCGTCCGAATAGAGCGTCATCACGCCGTTTTCCTTCGCGGCGTAAACCGTCGCCCCGGCCTTTTGCAGCCGAATGCGCACGCTGTTGGCGGGGTTTTTCCCCGTGACAAACGCAACGCCCGGCTTGGCGGCCTCCACCCATTCGGTGCAGGTTGCCGCTTCGCTGCCCCCGCGCGAGGCGATCAGCGCGTCGCACTTGACCGCCGCGCCGGAGGCGACGATCTTCACGTCTTCCTTCTTCTTGCCGACGACCTTCAGTGCGTTG
>ERZ779890.2012-NODE-2012-length-19864-cov-12.170932_pt1 | contig 19864 bp, 20 predicted proteins | sample MGYA00511553_ERZ779890 | MGnify/ENA primary metagenome ERZ779890 (study PRJEB29588, sample SAMEA2152064) | human gut metagenome | biome: human gut; feature: human-associated habitat; material: faeces | place: Denmark | collected 2008/2010 ... | reverse complement strand
CAGGTGTTCCTGCAGTATTTTCTTCCACTCTTCTTTTGATATCTTATCAGGATTGTCAAGCAGATTGTCAATCTTGAGTCTATAATTAATTATTCGTTTTTTCATTTATTTTCGACCTTCTTTTATCAATCAGACAGCAGTTTTTAATTAAGCTTGGATTTAATTTCTTCCATCCTTGTATCATCCAGCTTATAAAACCTCTTAAATACAAATATGCCCACAATGAGCAGGATAACAGACGGAATCGTCATCCACATACGAAGAGCATCAAGTGTATCCTGTGTCTGTACCGCAGCCGCGGTATCCAGATGAATCCAGTCAACCACCAGCCCAGCCAGAAATACTGCTACACCGGAAGCGAGCTTTACCGTAAATGTCTGCATTGAGAAAATGACCGACTCCTCTCTCGTGCCATTCATCACCTCACCATAATCAACAGAATCTGAAAGAAATATAGTCATGATAACATTGAGCATACCATAGCCCAGATAAATCAAAATACCCGGCAGGCAGAGTATGTACCAGCTCTGCGGCGTGTAGAGCTTTGCAAATGCCATGATAAGTATCACCGCAAAGCCTGCTATCTGAATAATAAATCCTGATATAAAAAGCTGGCTTTTGCTGAATCTCTTGCGAAGCAGCGGTATAACCATCATGACAAGCACTTGTGCTGCAAAAGCAACTGCAGCAAATAAGGAATATGCGCCCTCGTTTCCCACATCAAACCTGAAGAAATAAAGCACTAGGTTGCCACAGATATTGAGTGATGTATACACGAGAATAATTGATACTACAACAGTCATAGCCTGGTCGTTCTTAAATAAGGCTTTAAACATATCGGATATCTTTCCCGGCTTCTCATCACAGGCAACCGGTCTTTCAGGCACACATGCCACGCATACAAGCTCAGAAATCACAAATACTACCGCTATAATAAGTGCCCACCACTTAAATCCAATCCTATAGTCAGCCATAGAGCTTCCTGCACCAAGAATCGGCACCACTGTCATCGTGAGCACCGTAGGGATAGCATCTCCAATGCCAGAGCATGTCCTCGCAAGCGATGTAAGCTGCTCCCTGTCGCTGCCCGGCTCAGTGATTGCAGGAATCATAGACCAAAACGGAATATCCATAAGCGTATATGTGATGCCCCATGCAAAGTAAAACACTGTAAGCCACACTCTCTGCGCTGAATCACCCATAGACTCAGGAGTTGCATATAAAGCATAGATGGTCACGGCATTGAGCACCGTGCCGGCAAAAATCCAAGGCCTGAACCTGCCCCACCTAGTACGTGTCTTTGCTACGATAATGCCCATCACCGGGTCATTGAATGCATCAAAAATCCTCGCCGCCATCATCACCGTACCGATAAACACACTGCTCATCCCTAGCACTACATTGTAGTAGTAGAGCAAATACGATGAAATAAGCATATACACAATATCTTTTCCGAATGCGCCAAATCCGAATGCGCACTTTTGTCCTGTTTTAAGCTTCATAGAAATACCTCCAAAATAATCAGCTATACTTAATACTAGTATAGCGGAATGCCATGTAAAATACAATTCAAATCATTGCATAGTATGCACAATTACAAACACATGCTTACACATCCACATTGGATAGTATTTCTTTTTGGGTATTTCTTTTTCCTCTTGCCGCTCACACGACTAAATATTTTCTTATGCTGCTAGTGCCTCATCTTCAACCTGTTGTGGTGTCTTGTAATCAAGAGCACTATGGCGTCTTTTTCGGTTGTAGAATGACTCTATATATTCAAAGAGTGCTGATTTAGCCTCCTCAAATGTGTAATATGTAGTTGTGTATACTTCTTCCTTCTTTAATACAGAATGGAAGGATTCGATGCAGGCATTATCATAGGGATTCCCCTTCCTGCTAAATGAATGTAACATGCCCTGTTCCTGTAAGTATTTCTAGAATTCTTCACTGGTATACTGGTTTCCTAGATCACTATGAAGCACCATTCCCGTTGTATCAGAGATATTACGGCATGCATTCTTTACAGCGTGTGTGACAAGCTCAGCTGTTATATTTTTACCATATGCCCATCTTATGATTTTGCGATCATATAAATCCATTACAGATGCAAGATAAGTCCATCCTTAAACAATGCTTTTAATTTCAAGCTTTTTCATATGGCGTTGAACACGTTTTACTGAGCAAGGGATATTTCTATCATTAAGTTCTCTATGGATCTTAATTGCCCGTAACGTTTCTTAAATTCGTTATATAATGAAAATACTTTATTGCTGAATTCCTTATAATCTGCGAATTTTTTATTACATTCTTTCTGATTAGGCATTAGCAAAATATCATGAAAAAAGAGAGCGGGCCGGCGAATGGGAAGTTCGCCGGCCCAGATTTACACTAGGAGCAAAGTTTATACTTTGCGGAGATAAAATATGTTTTTCGTGGCCTTTCATGTTGTCGCGGCCACGCTATAGTTCTGATTTGCTTATACCGCTGCCAGCTTCTTTCCAAGCTCCTCGCAGGCTGTCTTTGCATCATCGTCCGGTGCATCCTGGCAGATAACACCCTCGCCGCCTACCACTGTAGCTCCGGCTGCTGTCATTCGCTCTACCCAGTCGCGCATCCACTCGCCATCGCCCCATCCGTATGAACCGAACAGACCGATTGTCTTGCCTGCCACGCAGCCCTCAAGCTCTGTGACAAAAGGCTCCATCTCGCCCTCCTCAAGTACCTCTGCACCCATTGCAGGGCATCCGAGTGCGAATGCTGTCTCTGATTTAAGCTCATCTATTGAAGCACTGCTTACGAATACGATTTCTGCTTCCTTTCCGGCATCTGTGACGCCCTTTGCAACTGCCTCTGCCATTGCTGCTGTATTGCCTGACTGTGACCAATAAACTACACTGATTTTGCTCATTTTAAATCCTCCTATACCGCTATCTGCTGCGGTTCTTCTTTATATATTTCCAGTATCAGCCTCATATCTATATCCTCGGCCAATAGCTGTATGACACTTTCCTTCGCCTTTTCAAAATCCTCAAACATCTTCTTTTTGAGTGGTACGTTGCGGTACACCTTCCAGTATCCTGAATACAGGCAGCCGCATCCGTTATGCTCTATAAAGCCTCTCACATCCTCTATCGGATATCCAAGCAAAAGCCCCATCTCATGTGGAAACTGCTTGTGTTCATCATTCAGATACGCTTCGTAGCGTTTTTTGAATCTAAGTAATATCTTGCCGAATGAAAAATCCTCATATCCCGCTTTCTTTAGTATGTCCAAAGCCTCTGAATTATTCAGATATGCTTCTAAAAGGCTCCTGCGGAATAAGAGGAAGGCGGTTTTCTCATTCCTTGCTGCGAGCCTGAAATGCGATATCCCGGAAGCTCTCAGAATCACTCTCATGGCACTCTCATCAGCGCTGTCTATCATGAGCATATTTGAAATTCTCGCTCCTGTAATTAATGGGGCACACTGGAGGGCAAGCTGCATTTCCACGCTCTTTAAATCCATGCTCATAGCAATCTGAAATACTTCCTGGCACATTTTGGCTCCTTTCGCGTTAGTTATCTCTAACCTGAGTTAAATATATCTTACTTATACCTATATGTCAAGTATTTTTTTGCCATTTTTACACTTTTTATTCTCAATTAATTGCAACAAAAAACACACTAAGAATCTTTAATTCTCAGTGTGCTTTCCTTATTGCCGTTCTTCTTTTTATACAATTCCTATAAAACCAGGCTTATGACACCTGCACTCTATACATATTTTTGCGGTCTATCGCTCCAATCTCTTCGAGCGTATTGATCATCCGATACACCGTAGCAGTCCCGATAGAGTGATCTATCTTTGATGCCCGGTAATAAATCTCTTTGCAGCTTCCGCACTCGCCCTCGAGGATTACATCAAGTAAAATAAGTCTCTGCTTTGTAATCCTGCATCCGCTGTCCTTTAGCTTGCCAACGATTACCTCTTTTTGCTCTATTGCTTCTTTCGACATACATCCTCCTATCGTTACCGATGCCGGCAGATGCAGCTTAAGCGGCAGATGAGTTCTTTCATGAAATGCCCATCATGTGCTTCATACACACCATGCCGTGGATTAATGACAGCCCTTGCAATGGCTGCAGTCCATTCCACACTGCAGGCTCTTGCCTGCTTTCTTTGATTTGATTATAGTCCTGATTACAAGTGCAACTATCACTACGAGAATTGCAATTACAATGATATCAGCCAGCATGTCATCATCTCCTATTCACTACAAATGCTACTAAATATACTACTGCATTATTTCTTTTCCTTGAAAAATCCTATTATTATCTTTACGGCAAGCCCCAGCAGGCATAGAAGAACTATGACTGCTATGAGGTCTGCTGTGTTAAATTCCAAATTGATTCTCATTTAAACATCTATTACACGTTTGATGCCGCAAATGAAGTGTTCTTTACTGTTGCCTTATTAGGGTCCTTTCTGAACAATAAGTATAATACACCTGCAAGGAGTACAAATGCAACTACTGTCCAGAAGTTGAAGGCTACCTCACCTATGCAAAGTCCCACAATCTGGTAGAACATAAGTGTTACACAGTAAGCTGATACGTTCTGGAATATGATTGTAAACCAGAAGAACTTACGGTTGTTAAGCTCCTTTGCTGTTGTTGAGATAGCTGCAAGACATGGTGAGTCAAACAGGTTGAACAGCAAGAATGATACTGCTACCATTGTTGTTGGGAAGAATGCTGCAAACTGATCATGCATGCTTACTGCATACTCCTCTACCTCTCCAAGTCCTGAGAGCACACCCATTGTTGAAACGATACCCTCTTTTGCCACAAAGCCTGAGAGTGATGATGCTACTGCCTGCCATGTATCGAATCCAAGTGGTGCAAAGATAACTGCGATTGCAGATCCGATTACTGCGAGTAAGCTGTTTTCTGTGTCAACAAGTCCGAATGCGCCATCCTGAATGCCAAAGCTTGAAAGGAACCACATAACTGCACAGCAGAGGAAGAGGATTGTTCCGGCCTTCTTGAGGAATGCCCATACTCTCTCCCATACGTGTAACAGCACACCCTTTACTGAAGGGATATGATACTGTGGGAGCTCCATTACGAACGGTGCAGGCTCACCTGCAAATGCTCTTGTCTTCTTTAAAATGATACAGTAGATGATTGTGAGGCCGATTCCTGCAAAGTACATAAGAGGTGCCATCCACCAGCAGCCGTCACCCATGATAAAGCCTGCGATAAGTGCGATAACAGGAAGCTTTGCTCCACATGGGATATTTGTTACTGTCATCATTGTCATACGACGGTCTTTTTCGTTCTCGATAGTACGTGTTGCCATGATTCCAGGTACACCACATCCTGATCCGATGAGGAATGGGATGAAGGACTTTCCTGAGAGACCGAATCTACGGAAGATTCTATCCATGATGAAGGCTACTCGTGCCATGTATCCACAGTCCTCAAGGATTGAAAGGAATAAGAATACGATAGCCATCTGTGGTGCAAATCCGATAGGTGCACCAAGACCTCCGATGATACCGTCAACTACAAGTGATACGAGCCATTCAGAGCAGCCTACATTTTCCATGAATGTCTGTACTGCCGGCTGAATCCACTCACCAAAGAGTGTGTCGTTTGTCCAGTCTGTTACAATTCCACCAAGTGATGATACTGCAACATAATATACAGCCCACATGATGAGTGCGAAAATAGGCAGTGCCAAAAATCTGTTTGTAACAATCTTATCAATTTTGTCTGATACTGTCTCTTTTCCGGCGCGTGCCTTCTTTACACATGAACCGATGATTGAAGATATGTACTGATATCTCTCGTTTGTGATGATACTCTCTGTGTCATCATCGTATTTGTCCTCGAGAGCTTTAATCTCTGTTTCTACGTTTGGAGCACCCTTTAATACCTCAGAAATCTTTGAGTCACGCTCTAAAAGCTTGATTGCAAAGAATCTCTTCTGATTCTCTGCTACTGCAAGACCAAGCTTATCCTCGATGCCTGCGATTGTGCTCTCCACATCATCTGCGAAGTGATGTACCCTCTGAACGGATTTACCTGACTTTGCAATCTGGATTGCCTTCTCTGCGGTCTCCTTGATTCCTGTCTTCTTTAAAGCTGAAATCTCAACAACCTCACAGCCGAGCTTCTCTCCAAGTGCTTTGATATTGATTTTGTCTCCATTTTTCCTTACAATGTCCATCATATTGACAGCCATAAGCACCGGAATGCCAAGCTCGATAATCTGTGTTGTCAGATACAGATTACGCTCGATATTTGTTCCGTCCACGATATTGATAATCGCATCAGGCTGCTCTCCGATTAAGTAATTTCTTGCAACAACCTCCTCGAGAGTATATGGAGAAAGTGAGTAGATACCCGGTAAATCCACCAGGTCTACATCCTTGTGACCGATAAGCTTTCCCTCTTTTTTCTCAACTGTAACACCAGGCCAGTTACCAACATACTGATTGGCACCTGTTAAGGCATTGAACAGTGTTGTTTTTCCGCAGTTCGGGTTTCCTGCGAGAGCAATTTTTACTGCCATGTTTTAATCTCCTTATTTTTGTTTGCTCATTCTGCCCATAGTTTGTATTTGCTAACCTATAGTCAAAAAAAATTTACTCTACTTCTATCATAGAGGCATCGTCCTTACGAAGTGATAGCTCATAGCCTCTCACTGTCACTTCTACCGGATCGCCAAGCGGTGCCACCTTGCGGATAAATATCTCAACACCCTTAGTAATTCCCATATCCATGATACGTCTCTTGACTGCGCCCTGGCCTGTGAGCTTGACAACCTTGACTGTCTCGCCTACTTTGGCTTGCTTTAATGTCTTCATGCTGACTACTCCTTTTTTAATTTTATTGTTGTTTAAAAAATTTATATAAACGTTTGCATAATATCATATACAAAGTCGTTTAAATCTTAAATGATTACAGCTTATACAGCACATTGCTGCATGTGTTGTATGTGTTATATATGTTATATGTGTTATATATGTTATATGTGTTATATATGTCATACATGCTATATCCATGCTTGTTACATATGTTATATCAGACCATGATCTTATTTGCCATGTCCTTGCCGATTGCTACTCTAGCGCCCTTTACATTGACTATCATATTGCCGGCTATCTCTGAGATGACAGTCACCTCTCCGCCTACTACAAAGCCCAGCTTCTCAAGGAAAGATCTCACCTCTTCCTTTCCGCCGATTTTCTTGATTATCTGTGCCTCCCCGGCACCACTCATTGATAATGGCATCATATTTACCTCTTTTCACGTCTTTTCTTCACGACTTTAATGATAAAAAACATCATTTGGTAGCTCTTACGGCTGTTAGTATACTCTAACGTTGCTTAGATGTCAATAATATTTTTTAGATTTTTCTTACTTTTTTCAGTTGTGGCTAATATGACGGGTCCCAAGACTCGGTACCATCGTGCTTGTTCGCGGAGTATCACCAGCTTAGTACTCTCGCGTTCGCTACGCTTCGCTGCTAAGATACTGTACGAAATTATGCTTGTTAGGATTTTCTGCAATTTCAGCTTCTTTTTCACGCAATTTTTCTGGCTTATGGGCTGGGTTTTGGAGCTGTTTTGGAGATTTCTACGATTTCAGCTACTTTTTCTCGGATTTTTTCCGGCTTTTGGGGTTGGTTTGGGAGCTGTTTTGGGGATTTCTGCGGTTTCAGCTACTTTTTTCTGGATTTTTTTTGGCTTTTGGGTTGATTTTGGGAGCTGTTTTAAAAGTTTTATGGATTATAGCTCCTCAAGACCTGCCCACTATGCTATCAACCTAGGGCTATTGTACATTATGCTATGCAAATAGAGCAATTATCAGATATAAAGGCATTGGTTATGCGTCTCAAATCTGACCCGGTTACCGGTTCTAAGACGCAGTCTTGGTTACGATTATGTCGAAAAATCAAAGATAATTCAAGGTTTATTACAGCACCATTCAGAGAAACAAAAGCATTTGAAAAACTATATAATCAACGAACCAGCGTAGAGCGTACGTTCGGAGATTTAAAAGATAATTACAACCTTGATAACATCCGGGTTGCAAAAATGGCAAGGGCAAAAGTCTTTATGGATTTATCTTGTATTGCCCTTATTGCATCAAGACTACCAGATGCAGCCAGCAAGGAAAAAACCACAAAAATAGTACAAATTTATCATTACAAAAATTCTGATATAAAAAGAGCAATATTAAACAAAAACCAACTAAATTAAACCTAAAACCATGTCGTATTTTGTCGAAAACTGCTAATCACATATCAATATTGAAGCTTCTAATAGAAATCTTCAAAATACAAGCGCGTAACGCGCCTAGAATATTGATATATTATATGGAAAAATGAACCCACCAACAAAGAGAAAGAGGGAAAGTTTGCAAAAAACGAAAAAATTTCAAAAGAAAGATAAAAAAAGAAGTTCTACGAAAAATATAGTCGATGGAGGGATGAAATAGTTGGGAAGAATTTATTATGAACAGAAAGGACTTATTAACCTCGATGATATCGTAGATATATTTATTGAGGTGGGAAATATACACAATTACCTGGAAAATGCAGCCTTGCGGATTTTGCTTTTTGGCAATCCTGAGTTGAATTTTTATCAGTGCCGATTATTAGTATTGAAGTACGGAGAATCACTTTCACAGGATGATTTGCACGGGCGGATGGTATTTATGAGAATGATACAGCTGCTGGAAGCCAACACAGTTTAAAATAAAATGAGAATTTCTTTTTTGACCGGGCAACCGGTCTTTCTTTTTTATATGAATGGTGTTATAATTTTAAAAAATTGATAACTTACCGGAGTCCGTATGTTTAATTGGATTTAGGAGTGTTATCAGAAATATAGTTAATGTGAAAAGAGGACAAAAATGAACATCGTAGTACTTGCCGGAGGGCTCAGCACAGAGAGAGATGTTTCCTTCAAGACAGGAAGCATGGTAGCTAAGGCACTCAAAGAGAACGGCCACAAAGTTATATTATTGGATGTATTTATGGGATATAGTGACAGGGAGGAGGACCTGACAGGTATATTTGACCGCGCGGACGAGATAAGCGTGCAGGTCAGTGATATTCCGACAGAGGCACCTGACCTCGCAAAGGTAAAGGCTTCCAGAAAGGACCAGTCACCTTGCTTCTTCGGACCAAATGTCATCAAAATGTGTCAGATGGCGGACATTGTTTTCATGGCTCTCCACGGAGAAAACGGAGAGAACGGAAAGATACAGGCAGCATTTGACCTCTTCGGTGTCAAATATACAGGCAGCGATTATTTAAGCTCAGCCATCGCCATGAACAAGGAGACATCAAAGCAGTTCTTCCTTGCAAACGGTATCCCTACTCCAAAGGGTATTTCCATGACAAGAGCGACCAGACAGGACGATATCACAAAGCTTGACCTGACACTTCCATGTGTAGTAAAGCCATGCTGCGGCGGTTCAAGCATCGGTGTCACCATCGTTAGGGATGCGGCAGAGTTCAAGGCGGCACTTGACGATGCCTTCAAGTGGGAAAATGAGCTGGTTATCGAGGAATTTGTACAGGGCAGGGAGTTCTCTGTCGGCGTTATCGAGGGCAAGGCTCTTCCTATTATAGAGATTGCACCGAAGGAGGGCTTCTACGATTATAAGAATAAATACAAGGCGGGCAGTACAGTAGAGACATGTCCGGCCGAGCTTCCTGAGCAGGTGACAAAGGATATGCAGCACTATGCCGAGGAGGTTGCGCGCGTTATCGGGCTTGACACATATTCACGCTCAGACTTTTTGCTCAATGACAAAAATGAGATGTTCTGCCTCGAGGCAAACACACTGCCGGGCATGACTCCGACCAGTCTTCTGCCACAGGAGGCAGCGGTTATCGGTATGAGCTTTAATCAGCTCTGTGAGCATCTGATTGACATATCTTTGAAAAAATATGAGGTGTAGCATGTCGGATAAGTACATGAAGAATCTTACATTTGCAAATATCGCAAAGGCTTGCGATGGCACATACATAGGCGATGAGACACAGCTTGATACGACAATCACCGGCGCAGTCATAGACAGCAGACAGGTGAAAGAGGGCTATCTTTTTATCCCGATAAAGGGAGAAAGGGTGGACGGACACAAATTCATTCCGACTGTGTTTGAGCAGGGGGCGGCAATTGTGCTCTCTGAGCATGAGCTTACGGACCCGGCAGGCCCATATGTGCTTGTTGAATCAACCACCGATGCCATGAAAAAGCTAGCGGCATTTTACAGAAAAAGCCTTGATATCAAGGTGGTGGGTATCACCGGAAGTGTCGGCAAGACCAGCACCAAGGAGATGATATCATCAGTTCTTGAGCAGAAATACAGCGTCCACAAGACCGCAGGCAATTTCAACAACGAGATAGGTCTGCCACTCACCATTTTCGGAATCAGGGAAAGCCATCAGGTAGCAGTGCTTGAGATGGGCATATCTGATTTTGGTGAGATGCACAGACTTTCTACTATGTCTTGCCCGGATGTCATGGTCATCACCAATATCGGCTACTGCCATCTGGAGTTTTTGGGCGACAGGGATGGTGTGCTTAAAGCAAAGACAGAGTGCTTTGAGCATATGATGCCGGATGCGGTCGCAGTGCTGAATGCAGATGACGACAAGCTGGCCACAGTGCAGACGGTAAATGGAAAGCCTGCTATATACTATGGCAAGGAATCGGCTTCGGACGTTCATAAATCAGTATATACCACAAATATTGAAAACCTGGGATTTGACGGCATGAAGGCTCATTTTGTCACCCCGGAGGGTGAGTTTGATGCACACATCCACATCCCGGGTGAGCACAATGTATACAATGCCATGGCGGCAGCAGCTGTCGGATTGCAGCTTGGCCTCACAATAGCTGAGATTAAATCAGGAATCGAGAAAGCAGAGACAATCGCAGGTCGTACCAATTTCATCAAAACACACGGCATGACAGTGATAGATGACTGCTACAATGCAAACCCTGTATCCATGAAATCCTCTATCGAGGTGCTTTCACATGCAAAGGGCAGGACAATAGCAGTGCTTGGCGACATGGGCGAGCTGGGAAGCGATGAGAAAAAGCTGCACCATGAGGTAGGCGAAGCAGTTGGAGAGAATCATATCCATACACTTTTTGCCGCAGGGGAGCTTGCAAAGGAATATGCAGCCGGAGCCGCAGAGAAATCGTCCGATGTAGACATCCACTATTTCGAGGATAGGGAGACCATGACACAGGAGCTTCTTTCATATGTGAAGGAGGGCGACACCATACTGGTGAAGGCATCACACTTCATGGAGTTTCCGAAGGTAGTCGAGGCTCTGAGTAAGTAAAATTAGTTAAAATCAATCGGGTAGAAATTAATTCGATATTTAATAATTGCAAGGAATGGATATTCTCCAAGCCTCATAATATTATAAAAGAAAGAGAGAAAAATAATGGCACAGAATCCAATCGTAACAATCACAATGGAAAACGGCGATGTGATCAAGGCGGAGCTTTATCCGGAAATCGCACCAAACACAGTAAACAACTTTATCAGCTTAATCAATCACAACTTCTATGACGGAGTATGCTTCCACCGTGTAATCAAGGGCTTCATGCTTCAGGGAGGAGATCCTGACGGAAACGGCACAGGCGGCCCGGGCTATGAAATCAAGGGCGAGTTCACACACAACGGCTTCAAAAATGACTTAAAGCACACAGCCGGTGTACTTTCAATGGCACGTACCATGATACCTGATTCAGCAGGCAGCCAGTTCTTCATCATGCATCAGGATGCACCACATCTCGACGGTGAGTATGCGGCATTCGGCAAGGTAATCGAGGGCATGGATGTGGTAAACAAGATCGCAGAGGTGCGCACAGACTACATGGACAAACCACTTGAGGCCCAGGTCATGAAGACAGTTACAGTTGAGACCTTCGGAGTGGACTATCCGGAGCCGGAGACAGTTTAATGATAATAATTATTGATGAGGCAAGCGCAAAACTTGCCTCTTTTTACTATCATGACGAGATATTTAAGCCACAGTGGAAGCGTGCAGCCGATATGTCATCTGCGTCAGACGAGTTGCATGATGAATTTCATGAAAAACTGCAAGAAAAACTGCCAGATGAGCTGCAAGATGAATTTCAGGAAAAACTGCAAGAAAAACTACCTGATGAGCTGCAAGAAAAACTGTATGGTGCATTACTGGGAAAATTGCTGGATGAGTTGCAGAAGAAACTGCCAGATGAGCAGCAGAATAATTTGTGTGTGTGTGAAATAGAAAATAATTCAGGATATACAGAATATGCAGATAACACAGCGAAAGCTAATACGGGAAATCTAAGAATACCGAAAGCTCCCACAGACTGCATCTGGATAGTCTCAAACCGGCAGCAGAAGCAAATAGCTGACTCACTCGGCATAGCATCAGTAGGAGAACCGCAGTGTGGCACGCGCTATGCAGTGGAAAGCCTTGCAGAGCTTGATATTGAGTATCTTGAGCGGGTGCGCAGGCGGTATAATCACATCCCGTGGGACATCGGCGATACAGACAGGTGTCTGATACGTGAGCTTTCATTGGCAGACCTTCCGGCGCTCTATGAGCTTTATGACAAGCCCGGCATGAAAGACTTTGTGGAGCCGCTGTATGACTATGAGACAGAGCTTGAATACCAGAAAGCATATATAGAGAACATGTATGGCTTTTACGAGTATGGCATGTGGCTTGTGTTTTCAAAGGAAACAGGAAAGCTGATAGGACGGGCGGGACTTGAGCACAATGAAATGGGTTATATGATAGCACCGGAATTTCAGAACCTGGGCTATGCCACGGAGGTGTGCCGCTTTATCGTAGACTATGCGCGGAAAAACACAGACTTTGAGGAGCTCTACTGCCGGATAGATGAGAAAAATGTGGCATCGGTGCGTCTTGCAAAAAGGCTTGGATTTGTCAGAAACAGACAAATCGGGAATGAGAGAAATACCGGTGGATTAGATAGGTATGTTCTTTCAATCTGACAGTTCATTATATATTTTATATGTGCAGCAGGAACAGCTCGGCAGGATTCATTCAGATATAAGAACTGAATAGTTGCCTGATAGAAAGGAATGTGCATAAATATGGCGAAAATAGGAATTGTTATATGTAACTATAATAAACAAAATGATGTTATTGACTGTATACAGTCAGTTCTTGAATCAAAATATGAGGATTATCACATCTATGTTGTGGATAACGCATCGACAGACGAGTCGGTGAGGTTGATAAGAGAGTATTACGGAAGCTGCGACAGGCTCACACTTATCGAAAACAGCGAAAATCTTGGAGGCTCTGGTGGCTTCAATACAGGGCTTCGCGTGGCGATGGCTGAGGGACACATGTATCTGATGTGCGTAGACAATGACGCACTGCTTGACGAAAACTGTATAGGAACACTTTCGGATTTCCTTGATTCACATGAGAAGGCAGGCATAGCGGCGGCAAAGATTTATCATACCGGGCAGGAAAACTATGTGCAGCAGTATGGCTCGTTCATAGATTATGATAATTACAGCGTGGACTCGACGTATCTAAATCATATAGAGGATGGTTCAATGCCTGATGTGGTATATTCTGATGCAGTTCCGGCGTGCGCGCTCATGATAAGACGTACAGTTGTAGAACAGATTGGCGTCATGCCTGAGGAGAATTTCCTCTATTGGGATGACACCGAGTGGTGTGTCAGGTGCAGGGAGGCAGGCTACGAGGTTGCATCTGTAGGTGCAGCAGCGGCAAGTCATGCGATGGGGGCAAAAAAGGAGGATATTAATACATTTCCAACCTACTATGCATGGCGGAACTGGATCAAGTTCTTTTTAGACCATATTGATGAGGAAAGACTTTCAGATATGGCAGAGACATTTCTTGGCTCGATATTCGAGATAAACTACACAGGTCTATATCGCGGGGAAGAAAACCGCTCAAAAACAGTTATGGCGGCATTAGATGATGCACTTCACAAAGTTATGGGAAAAGCGAAGGAGGACAGGATATTTAATCTGGAATTGACTTATGACGGGCTTGAGAGGGCGATAGGCGATAAGTCGGATATAGCTATAATAGCAGGTGAATTTCCGTTATATGCAGATGCACTCAAAGAAAAAATAAAAGTCATGTGGCCTGATAAAAGGGTTTACATTGTTGGTTTGCAGGATACTGACGAAGCATATGGTACGGCACATTTTCAACCGGATGCCACAATCACCATCTGTGAGAGTATTTTCAGGCAGGATGACCTCAGCCTTTCCACATATGTGATGGACCTGGATGGAAATGTACTGGTCGATGAGGATGACGTGCTCATGGTCATAAACTATAATTTCAGCCGCAGAAGTTTTATCTTTTCTATGAAGCCACTTTTTATGAGGCTTTCAAGGCAAAATTACGGATTTTAAAAAAATAGTAAAAAACATTGAAAAATATGCAATTAGGCAATAAAATATAAACATAGTTTAACGATTTGGAGGACGAAAAAATGAAGAAATATGCATACGGAGTAGATATAGGTGGAACAACTGTAAAGATAGGCTTTTTTGAGACCACAGGAAAGCTTGTCGATACATGGGAGATTCCTACACGCACAGAGAATTCAGGCGAGCTCATCCTGCCTGATATTGCAGCATCCATCAAGGAGAATAACGAGAAGCACGGCATCGAGATGGGTGACATCGAGGGCGTAGGCATGGGAGTGCCGGGACCTATAAAGGATGACGGAACAGTATTGAAGTGTGTCAACCTCGGCTGGGGCGTGTTCAACGTGGCACAGTCACTCTCAGTACTGTGTGGTGGTATCAAGGTAAAGGCCGGAAACGATGCCAACGTAGCTGCGCTCGGTGAGATGTGGCAGGGTGGCGGAAAGGGTCATCAGGATGTAGTCATGATCACACTCGGCACAGGCGTAGGCGGAGGAATCATCCGCGAGGGCAGAATCGTAGCCGGAGTAAACGGAGCAGGCGGAGAGATAGGACATATGCCTATGGTAGATGATGAGTCAGAGTGCTGTGGCTGCGGCAAGAAGGGCTGCTTAGAGCAGTATGCATCAGCAAACGGTCTTGTAAGAGTGGCAGAGAGATACATTGCAGCACACAGGGATGTGGCAACAAAGCTTGATTTAAATGCAGGCTTCACAGCCAAGGATGTATGCGATGCGGCAAAGGCAGGAGATGCAGCGGGCATTGCGGCAGTAGAGCAGTCTATGAAGCTTCTCGGCAAGGCAATGGCAGCAGTAGCATGCGTCATGGACCCTGAGGTATTTGTTGTAGGCGGAGGCCTCTCAAAGGCAGGAAGCATCATCATCGATACAGCAGCAAAGTACTATAAAGAGTATGCTTTCCATGCAAGCCGTGAGACAGAGATCAAGCTCGCCACACTCGGCAACTCAGCCGGCATGTATGGCGGAGTAAAGATGGTTATCGGCTAACAACATAAGATTGCAATTTTTAAAGAAATAAAATATAATGGCTACTAAAGATACACTACAATCGAGGTGAGACTATTGGCAGATTACTCAACAGAAGAATTAGAAAAAATAGCGGACAAATTTCGCTCAGATACCAGCGGTATAAGGGGAACAAAGGATTTTACGAGCCCGGAGGAGCTTTACGATGAGCTTAAAAAGGAAATCAAAAAGTACCATCCGTCGGATGACACAAGCCTTGTGGACAAAGCCTACAGGGTAGCTTATGATGCTCATAAGGGTCAGGCGCGTAAGTCAGGAGAGCCTTATATCATACATCCGCTTTGTGTTGCCATAATACTCGCCGAGCTCGAGCTGGATAAGGAAACCATTGCAGCAGGACTGCTCCATGATGTGCTGGAGGACACAATCATGACCATGGATGAGATGCGTGCGGAGTTTGGAGACGATGTCGCACATCTGGTGGATGGTGTCACGAAGTTAAAGCACCTGCATCTGACAGACAGCACCAAGGATCCGAAGGATAAGAATGCGGACAGGCTTGAGATGCAGGCAGAGAATCTGCGCAAGATGTTTCTCGCCATGGCAAAGGATATCAGAGTCATCCTCATAAAGCTGGCAGACAGACTGCACAATATGCGTACGCTCAAGTACCAGTCCAAGGAGGCACAGCAGCGTATCGCCAGAGAGACACAGGATATCTACTGTCCTATCGCGCAGCGACTTGGTATCAGCAAGATAAAGATAGAGCTCGAGGACCTTTGTATGAAGTACCTATATCCGGATGCCTACTATGATCTGGTAGAGAAGGTAGCCCTCAGAAAAACAGAGAGAGACACCTACATCCAGGGCCTGGTAAACGATGTCAAGAAGTATGTTACAGATGCCGGCATCAAGGCAGAGATATACGGCAGGGCAAAGCATTTCTTCAGTATATATAAGAAGATGGTCAATCAGGACAAGACTATAGACCAGATATATGACCTATTTGCCATCAGGATTCTGGTGGATACCATACCGGACTGCTACGCAGTGCTTGGTATCATACATGAGAAGTATAAGCCTATACCGGGCCGTTTCAAGGACTATATCGCCATGCCGAAGCAGAACATGTATCAGTCGCTTCACACGACACTCATAGGCCCAAGCGGACAGCCGTTTGAGATACAGATACGTACCTATGAGATGCATCGTACAGCTGAGTACGGTATCGCAGCGCACTGGAAGTACAAGGAAGCAAACAACGGCAATGCCACTACCACCACTGTCACAGAGGAAGAGAAGCTCAGCTGGCTGCGCCAGATACTTGAGTGGCAGCAGGACATGTCGGATAATAAGGAGTTTATGACTTTATTAAAGAGTGATTTAAATTTATTCTCCGACAATGTATTTGCATTTACACCGTCCGGCGATGTAAAGAACCTGCCAAAGGGCTCCACACCTATAGATTTTGCCTACAGCATACACTCTGCGGTCGGCAACAAGATGGTCGGTGCCAAGGTAAACGGCAAGCTGGTGCCGATAGACTATGTCATCAAAAACGGTGACCAGATAGAGATAATCACCTCACAGAACTCCAAGGGGCCAAGCCGTGACTGGCTCAAGGTTGTAAAGAGCACACAGGCCAAGAACAAGATCAACCAGTGGTTCAGAAGTGAGCTCAAGGAGGAGAATATACAGCACGGCAAGGATTTGATAGCAGCCTATGCCAAAGCAAAGGGTATCAACTTTGCTGAAATAAACAAGCCTGAGTATCAGGAGAAAATACGCCGCAAATACGGCTTCCACGACTGGAACTCATGCCTTGCAACCGTCGGTCACGGCGGACTCAAGGAGAGCCAGATAGTCAACAGGATGTACGACGAGTACAAGAAGGATCATGTGGTGCCGGTGACAGATGCAGATGTGCTTGGCAGCATCGCAGAAAAGCAGCAGGCGGCAGCAGGCATACAGCCGGAGCACAAGTCAAAGAGCGGCATTGTGGTACACGGACTCTATGACGTGGCTGTGCACTTCTCGAAGTGCTGCAATCCTGTTCCGGGAGATGAAATCGTGGGCTTTGTCACAAGAGGCCGAGGCATCTCCATCCACAGGACAGACTGTGTGAATATCATCAATCTGTCCAAGATAGAAAAGGACAGGCTCATAGAAGCAGAGTGGCAGGATACAGCCCTCATGGACAACGGTGCCGAGTATCAGGCAGACCTAAAGATATTCTGTCATGACAGGCCGGGACTGCTCGTAGATATCACAAAGATATTTACAGAGAAGGAAATCAATATCAGTGGTATCCAGTCCAAGACCAGCAAGCAGGGCATCGCTACAATCGAGGTATTTTTCAATATCAAAGGCAGGGACCAGATAAAGGTTCTAGTGGAGAAGCTCAGACAGATAGAAAGTGTAATAGACGTAGAGAGGACCACCGGCTAAATCCCGGTGGTTCTTGCGTGAAGCATAACATATAACAGACAAGGAGTACACTCATATGGTAAATATGAAGATAGACCACTTCGTAGTGGGACCGGTGCAGACCAACTGCTACTTTGTCACCAATATAAAGACAAAGGAAATGATAATAATAGACCCGGGCGCGTGTGCGGATCAGCTCGCCAAAAAGGTGGATGAGTCAGGCGCAAAGCCAGTAGCAATACTGCTCACACACGGACACTTTGACCATGCCACGGATGCAAAGCCGCTCGCAGACCGCTACGGCATCAAAATATATATCCATGAGGCAGACAAAGCCACACTCGATGACCCGCAACTTAATGTCAGCTACATGATGGGCCAGTCAAAGACCTTTTATGCAGATGTATTTTTGAAGGATAAGCAGGAGCTTGACATCGCAGGCTTTCACATAGTAGTGCTTCACACACCGGGACATACACCGGGCGGCTGCTGCTATTATTTCCCGTATGAGGACGTGATCTTTACAGGAGACTCACTGTTTTGCGGCTCAATCGGACGTACGGATTTCAAGGGCGGCAGCATGTCAGACCTCGTGCGCACAGTGAAGGAAAAAATCATGACACTGCCTGAGCATACAGAGGTGTACCCGGGCCACAACGACACAACAACCATAGAAAACGAGAGGATGTATAACCCTTACTTATGATAGTAGTAGTATTTAATAAACCGGATTTTGAATATGATGTGCACTCACTGCTCAAGGAGTTCTTCCCACAGGAGGACGTGCAGATGTACTATAGCTGCTCACCTGATGAGGTGGAGGGGAAAAACCTGGCCTGCACACACCACGAGATGACAGATGATGGCGTAAAGGAATTTGCGGATGCCTCACAGGTATTTAAGATAGACTATGTGGGTGATGAAATTGCAGTGGAGTGGACGCTGAATAGAGCCGGTGGAAATAATTCCATGACAGGTGAGATGCAGCAAGCCGACGAAAGTGACATTAAAACAGCCGGAAAAAGAATCTGCACAAAAATATCCGTGGACAGCGCAGACCGCAAGGAGACCAAAAACCGCCTCAAGCTCGCCTTGTATTCCATGATAGAAAAGGGCACAGGAAAGAGCCTTCCGTGGGGCACACTCTCAGGCATCAGACCGACCAAGATAGCCATGAAATGCATAGAGGACGGCATGAGCGATAAGGAAACCTACGATTATCTGAAGAAAACCTACCTCGCAAGCGATGAGAAAATCGACCTCTCAATAGGCATAGCAAAGCGCGAGAAGGCACTGCTCGATAGGGTAGACTATGACAACGGCTACAGCCTGTACATAGGCATACCCTTCTGCCCGAGCACCTGTGCATACTGCTCGTTTACCTCATACCCGCTGGGTGTGTGGAAAAACCGCGTGGACGATTACCTCGACGCACTCGAGAAGGAGATAGACTACACGGCGCAGAAATTCTACCACAAAAAGCTAAACTCCATCTACATAGGAGGCGGCACACCGACCACCCTAAGCCCCGCGCAGCTTGACAGACTTATCAGAAAAATCAAATGCAGCTTTGATTTAAAGGACTGTCTGGAATTTACGGTGGAGGCAGGCAGACCGGACTCTATCACGAGAGAAAAGCTTATGGCACTAAAGAAAAACGGCATCAGCCGTATATCGGTCAATCCACAGACCATGAAGCAGCAGACACTTGATATAATAGGAAGACACCACACAGTAGACGATACGATACAAAGCTTCAAGCTCGCGCGTGAGCTGGGCTTTGACAACATAAATATGGACCTCATCATGGGACTTCCCGAGGAGACGCTCGATGATGTAAGGCACACAATGGAGCTGGTGAAGGAGCTGGCGCCTGACAACGTCACCATCCACTCACTCGCAGTAAAGCGAGCTGCTAGACTCACCATCTTCAAGGACCGCTACAGCGATATGCAGATGGTCAACACTCAGGAGCATATGG
>ERZ779890.2003-NODE-2003-length-19906-cov-7.713365_pt1 | contig 19906 bp, 15 predicted proteins | sample MGYA00511553_ERZ779890 | MGnify/ENA primary metagenome ERZ779890 (study PRJEB29588, sample SAMEA2152064) | human gut metagenome | biome: human gut; feature: human-associated habitat; material: faeces | place: Denmark | collected 2008/2010 ... | reverse complement strand
CCGCGCCGCTTCGCTCTGCCGCGTCTGCGCGTGAAAGGTCTGCACGGCGTTTTCCCCCGCGCAGGCCAGCAGCAGCGCCGTGCAAAGCGCGCTGGCCGCAAGCCACGCGCCCTTCATCGTCCTCTCCCGCATCGGTCGTCCCCCTCTCCGTTCCCCGAGCCAGAACTATGCCAGGCGCGCCCAAAAGATGACACATCCCCGCCATAAAGTTTATGGTTTCGCCCAATTTTATTTTTTCGCAACCACTTTGTCGAACCGCGCCGCCGGTTATCCCCCGTTTTCCCACATCTCCCCCACAGTTATCCCCGGTTTTATCCACAGCGCTTTTTGTAGAAATCACTGGAAAATCGGGTTTTCCACCGAGTTATCCACAGTTGTCCACAGGCAAATCGCCATTTTCGGGGCTGAATTGTGGATAATTATTGTTATCCACAGATGTGCGCGCCGTAACGTCGGATGTTTCCGTACTCCGGCGCATTCCGCCGCTCGACGCGCCGTTTTCGGTTTTCGACGCTTTTTTCTTTTCTTTACAAGGAAAAAACATGATTTTTCTTTCTCATTTTCGGCGATCCGTTTTTCCCCAAAAGTCGCCGGGATTTTGCCCCAAATTTCCCCGTTTCCAGCCGAAGGGAGAAAATGAAAAATAATTTTCAAAAAAGTATTGACATTCTTCGCGCCGTGCAGTATAATACTTTTTGTTCCGAGCAAAAGGAACGGAAAATTGAAAATCGCACCCATAGCTCAGCTGGATAGAGCGTTTGACTACGAATCAAAAGGCCACAGGTTCGAATCCTGTTGGGTGCACCACAAAAACCCTTGACGAGCTTCGCGCCGTTGAGGGTTTTTCTTTTGCCGTTTTGAAGCAATTTTTCCTGATATTACTTGATTTTTTTGAGTTTGACCAGCCGCAGCGCGCCCTCCTGTCAAGAAGACGCGCTGCGGCTTTTTTCGCTTTGGAGCCGGTCGATTCCGGTAGTTTTGATAAAAATGGGCGATTTGGCACAAATCATGGCACAAAACCTGTCCGGGGGATGCCGTTTTTTCCTTGTGCTGCCAGTGTTTTTTCACGCATCGCTTTGGCACAGGCCTGGCACAAACCGCCTCATCCCGCCTTGAACACATTCCCGATCATCGCGCCCGCCTACATGACCTTTTCCTCTCTGGCGTGCGCATAGCGTTCCATCGTCATCTTGATGTCCGAGTGCCCCGCAATCTCCTGAAGCGTCTTGACGTCGATCCCGGAGGAAGCCGCCATTGTGATGTAGGTGTGCCGGAAAATGTGCGGCGTTGCGTCATGCAGGTCGATCTTCCTGCCAATCCGCTGCCACAGGCGCGTGAAGGTGCGCTCCGTCAGGGGCTTTTCTCCGTCCCCCGAGAACAAAGCCACGTTCCTTCCTTTCAGGCAGCAGGATGGCCCCAAGCTGGGTGTCCAGCAGATTTCTGTAGGTCGTCCTCGTCGTGTGCCGTAGCTTGGGCAGCTTGTACAGCTCCCACCACTGTTCCGCGTATTGCCAGAAGGTCGGCGTCTGCGGCGCCTTCTCCTGCTGTTCGGGCTTGCAGCCGTCCAGCATCCCGTAGGCCAGCAGCGTCTGGGCGGCCTTGATCAGGAAGTCCTGACGGTTCTTGCCCTCCACCCAGGTGTATACCGGCTTTCCAGCCGCGTCCGTGCCGATCTGTACGCGTTCGCGTTCTCTTTTCGTCATGTCGGTTTCTCCTTCCGACATGCCTGTATGGTCTGCGCTGAAGTTTTCAAGGTTCACCTGACGCGGTGCGTCCCCCGCATCGGTCAGCATTGTATGGCTGCAAATGCCAAGTGTTATGGAATTGGTTGGATACAGAGCGTGGAAGTACGACGAGGAGAATCCGGGCGTAACGGATGGTGGAACTCGAGTAGCGGCGATGGGAGCGGGGCACGGTATCCCTTCGCGCTGGGCAAGAGGGAGAAGCGCAGAGCTGCCGGGTGGATATGCCTGTCCCTTGCGCGAAGGTATAACACACTAGACCTTGCGGGCAAGGTCAGTGTGCCAAGGGGCTGCGGCCCCTTTGGAGACCCCGGGGATGAGGGACGGCGGAGGCTGAGGCGACGGGACAGTTGCTTCCCGTCTGGGGCTGCGACGGTGGTGCGTTCTGGTGATGAAGATGTGGTGTAACACACAGGAAACATGGAGTCGAGGTACGCACGGATGCCAAAGAGCATCAGCGGGCGAAGGTATTCAGAGACCTTCAGAGAAACATCCTGTATATTTCGAAGTTCGCTATTGACAATCCGATTCCGAGCGAGTATAATCTGATTATGCAAACGGTTGCACAGAAAGAGAGGCGAACGGCGTGGCGGTGACCATCCATGATGTGGCGAAGCTGGCAGGGGTCAATTCCTCAACCGTTTCCCGCGTGATCAATGGCAAGGCAACCATCACGCCGGACACCAAGGAGCGCGTCTACGCGGCGATGAAGACGCTGGATTACCATCCCAACTCCCTGGCGCGTAGTCTGGCCAGCGGGCTGAGCGGGGCAATTGGTGTTGTGGTGGATGCGCGGGACGCCGATGCATTCAGCAACGTGTTTTTCAGCCGCAGCCTGTTTGCCATTGAGAAGGTGGCGCAGGCCAGGGGTTATCAGGTCATGATTGCCAACGGCGCGCAGAGCCATGGCAGCACGATTGAAAACTTGATGAAGGAGCATAAGGTGGACGGATTAATTCTTCCGCCTACGACGGTGCGCCCCTCCATGATGGAGACGATCGGCGATTTTCCGTATGTCGTGCTGGGCACACCGGACACGCTGCGCAGCGATACCTGCTGGGTGGACAACAACAACGAGCAGGGTGCGGAAATCGCCGTGCGCCACCTGCAGGAAAAGGGATACCGCTCGATCGCCTACCTGGGCGGCTATCAGAAACGGGGCTTTACCAAGCGCCGTGTCCGCGGCTATATGAAGGTGATCGACAAGGGGCAGGAGCGTGTGCTTGCCACGGACGGCACGGTGGAAAATGCCTATGCTGTGGCGCTGTCCGAGCTGGAGCAGTCAACGCACGCGGATGCGTTCGTCTGCAATGACAATCTGGCGGCTTTTGGGCTGCTGAAAGCCTGCAAGGAAAGGAAAATCGCCGTGCCGGAGGAGATCGGCATTGTGGCGTTTGACAATTATCCGCTGGCGGAGTATACGGAGCCACAGCTGACTATCGTGGATATTGATACGTCTTTGCTTGGGGAACAGGCAGCTCAGCTGCTGTTTCAGCGGATTGACAGCCGTACCGGCAACCAGCAGATCATGCTCTCGACGGTGCTTGTACCCAGGGCCTCGTCGGAAAGGAAGGGAAGAAAATGATCACCTCTGCCATTCGGCACCTTTCTTTTTACCCGTTTGTGCAAGCGCTTGCACGAAACCGCATACAATGGAGATTGGAGGCCGCGTCGGGCGACCTGACCGCCTGCGAGCTGGTGTGCTGGAAGCGCAGCGAACCGGAAGTCCTTTTCCGAACCAGTCTCCTGCCCGGCCTGGAGGACGGTCAGCGGCAGCAGTGGACGGGCGAAACCGTCTTTACCGGGGAGACGCACTACATTAAATACGGCTTCTGGCTGGAGGATCAGGCGGGAAACCGGAGATGGCTCAATGACCGAGGGCTTTTCACGGACATGCAGGAGTCGGGCAGCTTCGAGCTGCTGCAGGTCAATGAGACGGATATTCTCGCCGTGCCTGCATGGGCGCAGGGCTGCATATACTATCAAATTTTTCCGGATCGCTTTGCCCGGCGCGGCCCGGCCGGTGCAGGCATGGGTGACTGGAACGCCGCGCCGACACGGGATAACGTTCTGGGCGGCAATCTGGGCGGTATCATCGACCGAATTCCGTATCTTTCGGAGCTAGGCGTGGAATGCCTGTATCTGAATCCCATCTTTACGGGAGATTTCAACCATAAATACGCGACGACAGATTACTTTTCGGTCGATCCGATGTTCGGCACAAAGGACACGCTGCGCGAGCTGGTCGCCCGGTGCCACGAGGCGGGCATCCGCGTGATTCTGGACGGCGTATTCAACCATTCGGGCATTCACTTTCCCCCGTTTGAGGATCTGCTGAAAAACGGAGAGGAAAGCCGCTACCGGGGCTGGTTTTATCCCAAGCGGTTTCCCATCGAAATCGACCCGGCCTGCTATGAGTGCGTGGGGGATTATCCCTACATGCCGCGGCTCAACGGCGCCAACGGCGAGGTGCGAGCCTATGTGCGCAACGTGCTGCTCTACTGGCTGCGGGAGGCGGGCATCGACGGCTGGCGCTTTGACGTGGCGGACGAGCTGGATCGCCATGCCGTTATCTGGTGGCGAGAGGAAATCAAGCGCGAGTTCCCGCAGGCCGTGCTGCTGGGTGAGACGTGGGGCGACGCCTCGCGGCTGCTCGGCGCGGACGGCTTTGACACGGCGATGAACTATCTGTTCCGCGACGCGGTGACCGACTGCCTTGCCCGCGGGCGCATTGGCGTGAGCGAGCTTTCCCGACGCCTGAACAGTGCGCTGATGAAGGTTACCGGCCCGAACGGACATGCCATGTACAACTGTCTTGGCAGCCACGACACGGCGCGCTTTCTGACCGAGGCGAAGGGCGAGGCGTGGCGGCTCAGGCTGGCGATGGCTCTGCAGATGCTCTTTCCCGGCGCACCTGCCATTTACTACGGCGACGAACTGGGCATGACCGGCGAAAACGACCCGGGCTGCCGTGGCGGCATGGCCTGGGCCCATCCGGACAAGGATCTGCTGGCCTGGCAAAAGGAGTTAATCGCCCTGCGCCAGGCGCACCCCGCGCTGCGCACGGGCAGCTATACGCCGCTGCTGGCGGACGACGAGAAAAGCCTGTTTGCCTTTGCCCGGGGCAATCGGGAGGAGGAGCTGCTCGCGGTGTTCAACCTCGGGGAGCGGGCGCAAACCTGGGATTGTGCGGGAGAATCTGTGCACGTTCTGCCGCATTCTGTCCATATTCTATTTCGACCTGTTCAGAAGGAGGAAAAACCATGCGTACAAAAACCCTCGTGGCGATCATCGCCTGCCTGATGCTGCTGTGCTCCTGCGCGCTTGCGGAGGACGTCACCCTCCAGTTCTGGCACCATTACAGCGCTCAGTCTGCGGAGAACACGACGCTGATGAACGTGCTGATCCCCGCCTTTGAGGCGGAAAATCCGGGCATCAAAGTCAACGCCGTCTCCCATGAGTGGGCGGAGCTGCACGACAAGGTGCTTGTCAGTGCGAAATCGGGCGCGCTGCCCGATGTGGCGCGCTGCGACATCGCGTGGCTGCCGGAATTCCAGAAGATGGGCATCCTGACCGCGCTCGACGAGGAAATGGAGGACTTTGACACAGTCAGCGCTGCGCTGCTTCCCAGTGCGATGTCCACCGCGGTCATCGACGGTCATGATTATGCGCTGGCGCTGAACACCAACAGCAAGATCGTGTTCTACAACAAGGCGATGCTGGAAGCGGCCGGCGTGGCCGTACCCGAGACGATGGAGCAATGGTGCGAAGCTCTGCGCAAGCTCAGCGGCGAGAATGCAAACGGCCAGCAGATTTGGGGCTGGAACGAGCCCGCGCTGGCCGGCTGGAACCTGTGCCCGTTCATCTGGAGCTTTGGCGGCAGCCTGACCAACCCGGAGCAGACCGTCGCCACCGGTTACATCAATAGTCCCGCGTCGGTGAAGGCCATCGAGACGTTCGCCAAGCTGGTGCAGGAGGGCTGCATCACGGGCTTCAATGCCGGCGATATCCCGATGACCGACGGCTTTGGCACCGGGCGCTATGCCATGATGCTGGAGGGCCCGTGGAAGTCCGCGGAGCTCGCCGGTGCGTATCCTGACGTGGCCTACGGCACCGCGCCCATCCCTGCCGGTGAGGGCGGCAGCATCTCCGTGCTGGGCGGCGAGGATATTGCGATGTTCGCCTCCGCCAACAAGGAGGCTGCGTGGAAGTTCATGCAGTTCATGACTGGCGAGTTTGCCCAGACCGAGATGGCCAAGTGCGGCCAGATCCCGGTGAACAAGGCGGCGCTTACGAGCGAGACGGTGAAGAATGCGTCCTACGCGCCCTTCATCGAAGCCATTCAGACGGCGAAGGCCCGTCCGACCGTGGCAGCCTGGAGTGAGATGGATAACGAGCTGACCATGGCTGTGACGGCGGTCGTCACAGGCGAAAAGACGGCGCAGGAGGCGCTCGATGAGCTGGCGGCCCAGTGGGATGAGCTGCTCAAGTAAGAGGATTTCCGCGGCGGCGGGGCGGATGGCTCCGCCGCCCCTTCTGAGGTGAGAACATGAAATTCCGTGCCCAACGAGCGCAGATCGCGCTTCTGCTGACACCGGGGCTGGCGATCTTCGCACTGTTCACTGTCTATCCGATCATTCGCCTGTTCTGGATGAGCCTGTGCGACATGAGCTTTGCCTCGATGCTGGAGCAGCCCTTTGCCGGTCTGGCCAACTACCGCGAGGTCTTCCGGGATCCGACATTCTGGACGGTCTTTGTCAACAGCCTGGTGTACACGGCGGTAACCGTGCCGGGACAGATGGCGCTTGGGCTCTTCATCGCCATTCTGCTTTCGGGCATCAAGCGCTTCAGCGTCACCTTCCGGGTCATCAACTACCTGCCTGTTGTGACCTCGTGGGTGATTGCCTCCCTGGTCTTCCGCTATATCTTCAACACGGAGGGCCTGCTGAACTACTTCCTGTGGAAGGTGCTGGGCGTGACCTCCGGCAACATCCGTTGGCTGGATACGAGGTGGAGCGGTCTTGCGGTTGCGATGATTCTGGGCATCTGGAAGGGCATCGGCTGGAACATGGTCATCTTTCTGGCGGCGCTGCAGCAGGTGCCGCAGGACCTGTACGAGGCCGCGGAGATCGACGGCTGCGGCGCATGGAAGAAGTTCCTGAATGTGACGCTGCCCGGCATCCGCGGAACGGTGCTCTTCGTGCTCATCGAGCTGACCATCGGCGGCTTCAATGTGTTCACCTCCATCAAGATGATCACGGGCGGCAAGCCGGCGCATCAGACGGACACGCTGCTGACATGGATGTACTACAAGGCGTTCAGCACGGGCAAATTCGGCTATGCCGCCGCGCTGAGCTTCGTGATGGCGCTGACGCTGGGTCTGCTGGCCATCGTGCAGTTCCGCGCGATGAAGAGCCGAGACGAGTGAGGGGAGGGACGACCATGAAGCGCAGAAATCCCGCGAAAATCGCGGACGCCACCGTGCGTTACCTCCTGCTGGCCGCGGGGACGGTCGTGTTCACGCTGCCGATGATCTACATGATCTCCACCTCGCTGCGCCCGAACGGTGCGCTGTACGAGTATCCGCCGCGCTTTTTCCCCAAATGGGAGGCACTGACGCTGGAAAACTACGATTACATCCTGCATCAGAGCAAGTTCTATCTGAACTTCCTGAACTCGGTGGTGGTGTCGCTGTCCACGGTGGCTCTTGCGGCGGCGGTATCCTCGGCGATGGCGTTTGTGCTGGGCAAGTTCAAGTCCAGGGCGACGCAACTGCTGTTCGGCTTCATCATCGTGACGATGATCATCCCCGGAACGACGATGATCGTTCCGCAGTTCGAGCTGGCAACGGGCTTAGGGCTGGTCAACCGGCTGTGGGGACTGATTCCGTTCTATGTGGCATGGGTAATCCCCTTCTCGACCTTCATGATCAAGGGATTTATGGAGAACATCCCCGGTGAGATCATGGACGCCGCATGGATCGACGGCGCCAACGTACTCCAGACGTATGGCAGGATTGCGCTGCCGCTGGCCTCGCCCGCGATTGCCTCCGTCAGCATCTTCAACTTTCTGACCGCGTGGGAGGAATATCCTTGGGCCAACACCGTCATCAACGACAACAGCCTGCGCACGCTGCCCATCGCCATCGCCGGCTTCTTCGGCCAGCATCAGTTCACGCAGTGGGGATATGTGTTTGCCATGTCCGTGCTGACGCTGATTCCGGTGATTGTGATCTTCATCTTCTGCCAGCGGTTCTTTGTGCAGGGTCTGACCGCCGGCAGCGTGAAGGGATGAGTGCTGCCGCAGCTGCATCAATCAAGCGTAGAATACTCTTTGATGAACGCAAAAGAGTACGCCAAAGGGAAGCATACAAGAGGCTCTACTTCTGGTTTTCACAGGAGTAGACCGCTTTTTCATGAATTCTGTTCAAATGGGCATATGTCAGCGCCAAGCTGGAGAAGCTGCTCTCCAAACACATTTCTTTCCCACTTCACGCGCATCCCAAACAGGCATATCTGTTCTCGTTTATAAAAGTCAAAGAAAGTCTACGAATCAAAAGGCCACAGGTTCGAATCCTGTTGGGTGCATCACAAAAACCCTTGACGAGCTTCGCGCCGTTGAGGGTTTTTCTTTGTTTATATCAAAAAACCGAAGTTCTACACTTCGGTGCAGCTTGTTGACATAAGCAAACTTGACTTGAATAGCAAAATCAAGAAATTCAGCTATTCTTTCATTTGCGAAAAAGGCTATTCTCCCTCCTTCGGGGGAGAATAGCCTTTTGTCGACAGTCTGAACCGAGGTTCTACGCTTCGGTACTTTCTTTATGCTCTTTTTGTTTTCCAAAGCATTCCCAGCAGCGTGATCGACACGACCGCAAGAAAAATCGCTGTTTTTATCGGAATCTGGTCTCCCGTCAGTGGCATTTCCGGCATAGCCTCAAACGAGGCCGATATCGTAACGTCGCCGCCGCGTTCCACCGTTACCGTGTATGTACCATCCTCATTTTCCGTAACAAGCGCTTTTGAACCCGCATCAATTCCAGTCAGGCGATATCCTTTCTTCGGCGCTCCCGTAACCGTCAGCTTATCTCCTTCATGCGCAACAAGCAAACCTTCCTTCGTACTTATTCCATCCACTTCAATTTCGCCGTTCGTCGGCTGGCTGATATCGACAATGTACCAAGTCGCTTTTGCCGCTGCTTCCGCAAGGGCTTTCGATTCGATTTCTTCGCCGTTTTCATCGTGAGTCAGCGCTTTGAAATAGTCGCCGCTTTCAACATTCAGCGTTTTGACAGTGATTGCCGGTATTTCTCGCAACGAGTCCATTTCCCCGCTTAGTCCGTATATTTCTATCGCACTTTGACAGTCTCTTGCTGTAATATTCCCTTCTACAATTAGCTTTGCGTTCGGTTCGCTCCACATAAAGACCGCACTGTCTTTTTCATTTCCAAAAATATCTCCCTCAACCTTCACCGAAGTCAATTCTTCTGTTAAGAGTGTCAACGCATTGTTTCCAATTAAGCTCTCTATATTGCCTTTTATAAAAACGTTTCCAGAATTTACTCTAACCCCCGTTCCTGTCGCACGTATATTTCCCTTTACATTCACTTCATTTTTGCTTGAGGAACTCCCATCACTTACGACGGCTAATCCTTCTCCGTAGTATGTTCTCCACTCTCCATATTCACGATAATAATCCAAATCAGTATAATCTATGCTAATCTCATCCGCTTCAATGTTCCCGTATATATCAGCTTCCACGCCCTGATACAGATGCACGCCCGAAGACCCACCTTTTATATTTCCATAAACAGTAATTGCAGAAGACTCTGCCCTAATCCCGCAATCTTTCGCCTTGATATTTCCACTAATTACAGCTTTTCCACCACTTTTCACAAGCACGCCGTTTCCATCTGCCTGTATATTTTTCCCAATGTTTCTCACTTCATTTTTTTCTACGACGACTTCGGCTTTACTCAAATTGCTCGCACTGGCTACGCTGTCCATACTTCCACAAAATCCAAACATAATCAACATACCCGCCAATACAATCTTCTTTTGAATCATCGTTACGCCCCCTGTACGCATTTTCTTATTATGTCATTATACTATTTTGTCCGCAATTACGCAAGCGCGTATACGCGACTGCGCATCATTCGATACTATCTTTCACAGGTGATGAACGTGATGATGGTTAAAGACGCAGTTGCACAGCGCTTTCGTGAACTCTGTTTCCAGCGCGATATCCGAATCAACGAACTGGCGGTTCTTTCCGGAGTAACGCCGTCTACGGTGTACAGTATGCTCGACCCAAAACGCCGTGAAATCTCCATTACCACCATCAAAAAACTCTGTGACGGTCTGGATATCACGCTCAGCGAATTTTTCACCGCCCCAGTCTTTGACAAACTTGAGCAGGAAATAAAGTGACTTATCAAAAAGTGTAAGCCTTGCTTTTTCAAGATTTTCATAAAACTCTTGACGAGCTTCGCGCCGTTGAGGGTTTTTCTTTGTTTTCTTTTCCGATGTGCCACAGGTAAACGGGAACGCGCCACCCCTGTTTTTTCGTGCATCCCGCGGCCATCCATGCTATAATAAGGAAAATTCTTTCCACATTCTCCAAGGAGGCCGATTATGTTCTGCTCCGTCGCCATGAGCACCTATAACGGCGAGCGCTTTCTCGCCGAGCAGCTTTCCTCCATCTGCGCCCAAACCCGCCCCGTCGATGAAATTGTCGTCAGCGACGACGGCTCTTCCGACGGCACGCTGCGCATCCTCGACGATTTTCGTTTGGCGCATCCCCGGATTCACTGGAAAATTCTGCCCTCCGCGGAGAATCACGGCTTTCGCGAGAGCTTTCTGCGCGCCCTCAAGGCCTGCGGCGGCGATTTGATTTTCCTCTGCGATCAGGATGACCGCTGGGTGCCCGGCAAGGTCGAAACCATGCTGCGCCACTTCGAGGCCAACCCCGCCATGCTCTCCCTCATCTCCGATTTCAAGACCATCGACGCGGACGGAAACCTTTTGAACCCGAACGCGCCGACGGAAAACCTCTGGGTTTCCGACCGCGTCCTGCGCGCGTCCGCCTCGCCGACGCAGATCACCCTATCCGAAATGCTCGGCCGCAATCAGGGGCAGGGCTGCGCCATGGCCGTGCGCCGCGAACTGGTGCAGGAATACATCCGCCTGAACCAGCTCTGGACGCACGATTGGATTCTCAACCTGCTGGCCGCGCTGCACGGCGGGCTGTATTACTGCCGCGAGCCGCTCCTGTTCTACCGTCTGCACGGCTCCAACGTCATCGGCATGGCGCAGGGCGAGCACGCGCAGCGCCATATTCCCTCCATCCGCAAGCCCTACGCGCTGGCGCTGGCATTCAAATATTCCTTTTTGGAGGGCAACCCGGCGGCCAGCCGCATGGAGCTCATCAGTATTCCGCTGGCGACCTACGAATCCGTCTTCGAAAAGACCTCCTGCAAGGAGACCGAGCAGCGCCAGCGCGACACATGGAAGGCGCTGCAAACCAAGCGCCTGCGCCTCATCAAGCAGCGAAGGCCGCTTTCCTATCTCGCGTTCTTCCTGACGCATCGTGCGTTCTTCAAGGACATCGCCTACTTCTCCACCTTTGAGCAGTTCGCCATCCGCCTGATGATCGACCTGTGCGCCATGCGCAAATGAATATAAAATCCATATAGAAAGAAGTCTTTCCCATGTCTCTTGAAAAAGCAAAAGCCTATCTGGCTTCCCGCGGCCTGCTCGATCACGTCGTCGAGCTTGCCGCCTCCACCGCAACCGTCGCTGAGGCGGCGCAGGCGCTTGGCGTTGAGCCCGACATGATCGCGAAAACCATGTCGTTTTTGCAGGGCGACAAGGCCGTTCTGATTCTCACCGAAGGAACGGCGAAGGTCGATAACCGCAAATACAAGGATACGTTCCACACCAAAGCGAAGATGATTCCCTTTGAAGACGTCGAGCAGCGCGTCGGCCATGCGCCGGGCGGCGTCTGCCCCTTTGGTATTCCGGAGGATGTGACGGTCTATCTGGATGAGAGCCTGCGGCAGTTTGAAACCGTCTATCCGGCGGCGGGCAGCGACCACAGCGCCGTGAGGCTGACCCTTCCGGAGCTGGAACAGGCCGCGAACGCCGCGGGCTGGGTGGATGTCTGTAGGGTGTAACAAAAAAAGCGAGGGTCGATCAAACCCCCGCTTTTCTTTTTCGGTTGATGCTCTGCGCCATTCTCCATAAGAAAAGACCCAGACGCTTGGTCTGAGTCTTCATCTGGAGGCGCCATCCAGAATCGAACTGGAGAATGAAGCTTTTGCAGAGCTTTGCCTTACCGCTTGGCCATGGCGCCACAGTGGAGCGGTAGACGAGATTCGGACTCGCGACATCCACCTTGGCAAGGTGGCACTCTACCACTGAGCTACTACCGCATAATGGTGCGGGTGAAGAGACTCGAACTCATACGCCTTGGGCAACAGATCCTAAATCTGCCGCGTCTGCCATTCCGCCACACCCGCACACCCCAAAATGGTGACCCATTGGGGATTCGAACCCCAGGCACCCTGATTAAAAGTCAGGTGCTCTACCAGCTGAGCTAATGGATCAAATGGCTGGGGTGGCAGGATTCGAACCTTGCGAATGCGGGAGTCAAAGTCCCGTGCCTTGCCGCTTGGCGACACCCCAACGTCCCTGCATGAACAGCAGAAAAAAGTGGGGTGAGTAGTGGGGCTCGAACCCACGACCTCCAGGGCCACAACCTGGCACTCTAACCAACTGAGCTATACCCACCACGATGGCGCGCCTGGAGGGATTCGAACCCACGGCCCACGGCTTAGAAGGCCGTTGCTCTATCCGACTGAGCTACAGGCGCAGGCTTCGCTGTCCTCTGACGCTGCGGCGTTCCCGCTGACGAGAACTAATTATACAGATTCGAATCGCTTTTGTCAATAGGTTTTTTGACATTTTTTGAATTTTTGTGAAACTTATGAATCGCCGGGTTGAGCGCAGCGTGTTCAAACGTTCCCCTGCCGCGCCAAATCCGGGTTGAAAGCAGCGCCAAATGGTCCTTTCCTGAAAAGGAAAAACGGGCATTTGCACAGAAGATAGACGGGCTTCTTAAAGGATGTCTTCAACGCGGATTTTGTCTTTATCCAGCAGCAGCAGGCTGGCGCGCGCCGCGCCTCCCCTGCACCGATTCCCCGCCGATCCGGGGTTGAGCAGCATCACGCCGTAGGCATATTCGCACAGCGGCTCATGCGTATGGCCGAAAAGCGCAATATCGGCGCCATGATCCTTTGCGCGAAACGCGAGCGTCATCAGGTTTGGAACCAAATGTCCGTGCTCCATCCAGATTTTGTGGCCGCCCAATTCGATCAAAAGCTGATCCGGCAGCATGGAAGCCAAATCGTTATTGCCCCTTACGGCATACAAAACAGGCTGATGCGGCATTTCTTCCAGCTTTTCCCTCAAAAACATCGCGTCGGATGAAATGTCGCCCAGAAAACAGGCGGCGTCAACGTGCCCCATTTCTTCAAGCAGCCTTTCCAGTGCGTCGCGATCCCCGTGGCTGTCGGAAAATACGCCGATGCGGGTCATTGTTCCGCCTCCAACGCATGCAATACGGCTTCGATTCCGCGTTTTCTGTGGCTGATTGCGTTTTTGACTTCCGGCGAAATCTCCGCAAAGGTCTTCCCTGTTTCGCACAAAAACAAGGGGTCATAGCCGAAACCGCCGTTTCCTCTGCCCTCCGTCAGAATTTCGCCCTCACATGTGCCGCGGCATACGATGGGCGCGTGGCCGGAGCGAACCAGCGCAATCGCGGCGACATATCGCGCTTTTCTCGGCGCAGGAATGCCTTCCAGATTGCGAAGCAGCAGCGCGTTATTCGCGTCGTCGTCGCCGTGTCGGCCGCAGTATCGCGCGCTGTATACGCCGGGAGCGCCGCCCAGCGCGTCAACCTCAAGCCCGCTGTCGTCGGCGATGGCGGCGCAGTGACAGGCGTTCATCACATAATTGGCCTTGATGAGCGCGTTTTCCTCGAAGGTTGTTCCGTTTTCCTCGATGTCTGCGTCAATGCCCGCTTCGTGCATGGAAACGATGTCAAACCGCTCTCCCAGAATTTCGTGGAACTCGCGCAGTTTATTTGAGTTGTTGCTGGCGACAATCAGCCGCATTTTTGAATGAGTCATGGCATGCTCTCTCCTCATGGAATATCCTGTATGTCAAACAGTATAGCATAATCGAGCGGCAAAGAAAAGAGCCGAAACGCCCGATGCGCCCGGCTCTGCGCCTATTCAATCATCATCACTTCGGGATAGCTGTTTTCAACCTCGCTTGCGATATTGGCGAACGTCGGCACGTCTGTGACGGGCAACTGATAGGGTTTTCCATCCACCAGAATTTTGACCTTTTTAATGCCGGGATATCGCGTGCATGTCATCATCAGGGCGCGCATGGCTTGTATACCGCCGTCGCTCTGTTCGGCAATCTTGGTGAAATCGCCGCTGAAATTGATGGTGACCGTGCCGTCACTGACGTCGATGCCTAAAAGCTGAACGCTCTGCGCAAGCGGCGTTTCAAGCCCGCTGTCCGCCTTGGGTCCACGCAGAAATTCAAAAACAGCGGTAGCCACGTCATCGGAACCGTATATCGTTCTGGAAACGGGCACGAGCAATCGCCCGTTCTGCGTCGGGAAGAAGACCTGAATTTCGTCGCTGTCCGCAAACGTTTCCTGACTAACGGCTTCCCGGTTCAGGCCGACGCGCGTATAAGAGCCGCCGATGTTCGTTCCGTGCGTGAGCGTTCCGCGGTTTTGACCATCGACGAGGAAATGAACGTCCTTTACGGTGTCAAACTCCGTGAGCGCCCAGACGATGGCGGTGCGCATATTTTCTTCCTGCTGTTTATCCTGCGCGTTCAGAACCTGCGCGCTCATGTCTACGCGGGCGTGTCCGCCGGAAATATCGAGGTCAAACGTTGTCCCTTCCGGCACAACGGGGACAAGTCCCAGCCGCGCGGCGTCCATGTCGTTTCTCGGGTTTTGCACCATCAGCTCCAGCGTGGCCTTCGCGATGCCGTCCTGACGCATGATGCTGCGCTGCACGGGCACCAGATAGCCGTCTCCGTCCTCGTAATAGACAACGGTTTCTCGGGTATCCGCCGTCTGTGTGCTTGAAACGCTGATTTCTCCCTGCGGAATATCCTCCAGCGGTTCTTCGTATGGTTCGCCGTTTGTGCCGCTGCGTTTGAGCGAAAGCAGCAGCACCAGCGCCGCCGAGCATACGATCAGCGTGCGCTCGATTGTTTCGCGCCGAATCCTGATTTTCGGCCATTTCACAAGCCATCACTCCTTGCCGGTTGATTTCCGCCCCAGTTTATGACTCGTTCTGCACGCACATGCCTGCCCTTCCCCTCTTTGCTTTGCGGGCAAAAGATGGTATAATACCGATTGGGCAGACTCGTCGGGCGTGGCTGGGCTGCGCACGGGCGGCGAGCGTGACCATTGCGGTATGCGAACGAGCCTAGGCGCGCCGCCCTTTCTCACGGTGCATCCTATGTATCGGCTTGGCCGGTCATGCCAAAGACATATCCCTCGCCAAAGGAGGAATCTCTTTTATGCCAATGGACGGCGTTATGCTGGGCTTTGTTGCCCGGCAATTAGATACGGTGCTTCGGGATGGCCGCGTGGATCGCGTGATTCAGCCGGAGAAAGACGAAATTCATTTGGTGATTCGCGCGCAGGGGGTCAACCATCGCCTTGTGCTCAGCGCGGCGGCCAGCGCGGCGCGCGTGCACCTGAGCGAGCACGCGAAAACAGGGCCGATGGAGCCGCCGATGTTCTGCATGCTGCTTCGGAAATACCTCTGCGGCGGCCGTGTGCTGGCGGTGCGCCGCATTGCGGGCGACCGTATCTTGGAAATCGACATCAGCAACCTGAGCGAGCTGGGTGATCCCGTGACGCGGACGATGGTTGTAGAGATCATGGGCAGGCATTCCAACATCATTCTGCGCGCAGCGGATGGGCGCATTGTCGATGCGGTGCGGCACGTCGGGCAGGATATTTCTCGGGTACGTCAGGTTCTGCCGGGTCTGACCTACGCCTATCCGCCCGCACAGGGAAAGCTGAATCCCGAAACGGCGACGGCGGAGGAAATCGCATTGCGGCTTGCGCAGGAGGGCGGCAAGCTGGAAAAGGCCATCGGCGCATGCGTCGCCGGTTTTTCGCCGCAGGCCGCCCGTGAGGCGGCTGCCCGAATCGGCATGAACGGATCGTCGCTGGTCAGCGAAATCGACGTTCAGGCGGCCGCAGACGCGCTGCACAGCTATCTGCGGGAGATGCCCTCGCTCTCGCCCTGTGTGGTGACGCTGGATGATGCGGGTACGCCGACGGACGTATTTCCCTTCCCGCAGGTGCATCTGCCGACGGCGCAAACGGCGCAGTACGCTGATCCGAGCGGCGCGCTGGATGCGTATTTCTATGAGCGGGATCGACGGGATCGGCTGAATCAGCGGAGCGCCAGCCTTGCGCATGCCCTTAAAAACCATATTGAGCGATGTGAAAAAAAGATCGCCATTCAGAATGAAGCGCTGGAAGGTGCGGCGCGCATGGAAGAATATCGGCAAAACGGCGAGCTGCTTCAGGCCAATCTGTATCGGCTTCAGAAGGGCGAACCGGTCGCTGTCGTGGAGAATTATTACAGTGAGAACTGCGAGCCGGTCTCTATCCCGATGGACGTCTCGCTCTCCCCTGCGCAAAACGCCCAACGATATTTCAAGCTGTATCAAAAGGCGCGCGGCGCGAGGACGCTTGCGGCAGAACAAAAGGAAAAAGCCGAGCAGGAACTCGAATATCTGGAGCAGATGGAAGACGATCTGCGCAAATGTACGGATGCGCGCGGGCTGTCGGAACTGCGGGAGATGCTCGTCGCCTCCGGCCATGTGCGCCAGCCGTCTTCCCACGTAAAGCCGAGAAAGGAAGCGCCGTCCCAGCCGATGAAATTCCGTTCCTGCGACGGCATTGAAATGGAAGTGGGCAAAAACGCGCTGCAAAACGAGCGCCTGACGATGGGCGCGCGCGGCAACGAAACATGGCTGCACGCGCAGAAGATGCCGGGTTCGCATGTGCTGATTCACACGGAGGGCGACGTGCCGGAGTCTACGCTGATGCAGGCGGCCATGCTCGCGGCGTATTATTCAAAAGGCGTTCGCAGCGCACAGGTGCCGATTGACGCGACGCTGCGCCGGTATATCAAAAAACCGGGCGGAACCCCCGCCGGTTTTGTCACCTACACCCACCAGAGAACGCTGTATATCACCCCGAGCGAAGCGGAAATCAAGAAAATTGAGCTTCTGCGCGAATAAATTTTCGGAAAAGAAAAAGGGCGTTGCTGCCGATGCGAACCATCCGCAGCAATGCCTTTTTGCGTAAGGGAATATTAAATACCGGCCGCCGCGCGCAGCGCCTCGGCGCGATCCACACGCTCCCACGGCAGATCGACGTCCGTTCTGCCGAAATGGCCGAACGCGGCCGTCTGACGATAAATCGGGCGACGCAGATTCAGCATGTCGATGATGCCGGCCGGACGAAGATCAAACTGCTCTCTGACGATTTTCGCCAGTGCGTCGTCGGAAATGACGCCGGTGCCCTGCGTATCGACCAGCAGAGAAACCGGATTGGCCACGCCGATCGCGTAAGCCAGCTCGATTTCACAGCGCTTGGCCAATCCCGCCGCAACGATATTCTTCGCGATGTAGCGCGCGGCATACGCGGCGCTGCGATCGACCTTTGTCGGATCCTTGCCGCTGAACGCGCCGCCGCCGTGGCGGGCATATCCGCCGTAGGTATCGACGATGATCTTGCGGCCGGTCAGGCCGCTGTCGCCCTGCGGGCCGCCGATGACAAAGCGGCCGGTCGGGTTAACATAAATCTTAGTCTTCTCGTCCATCAGCTCCGCGGGAACGGTCGGCTTGATGACCAGCTCGATCATGTCGCGGCGGATCTGCTCGAGCGTCGCCTCGGGCGCGTGCTGGGTGGAGAGCACGATGGTGTCAACGCGCACGGGCTTGCCGTTTTCGTCGTACTCGACCGTCACCTGCGTCTTGCCGTCGGGACGGAGATAATCAACAAGACCCTGCTTGCGCACATCGGTGAGCTTCTTCGCCATCTTGTGGGAAAGAGAGATCGCCAGCGGCATCAGCTCGGGCGTCTCGGTGCAGGCGTAGCCGAACATCATGCCCTGGTCGCCCGCACCGTTGTCGAGCTCGCTCGCGCCGCTCTCCTTATTTTCAAAGGAGTTGTCCACGCCCATCGCAATGTCGCTCGACTGCTCGTCGATGTTTGCGATGACGCCGCAGGTGTCGCAGTCGAAACCGTACTTCGCGCGGTCATAGCCGATGTCGCGGATCACGCCGCGCGCGATTTTGGGAATGTCAACGTAGCAGTTCGTGGTGATCTCGCCCATGATGTGGACAAGACCGGTGGAGACCGCCGTCTCGCAGGCCACGCGGCCGCTGGGGTCTTTTTCAAGGATCGCGTCGAGCACCGCGTCGGAGATCTGGTCGCAGATCTTGTCGGGATGCCCCTCGGTGACGGATTCAGAGGTAAATAAACGTTTTGCCATGATTCTTTCTTCCTTTCTTTCGGGAAAAACAAAAAATACTCTGTCGAACCGACAGAGTATCGCACTTTCTGCTCTTCCTCATCTTTCGATTCGTTCGTCGGATTTGGCACCTTGCCTCTTCGGGCAGGTTGTCGTGGTGTCATAGGGCCGATCCCTCAACCACTCTTGATGAAGTATTCACTTGTGGCTTTCGCCGAATCGTATTGTAGCACATTTGTGCGTTTTGTCAATCAATATTTTGTAATTTTGCGCAAAACCTTGACTTTGACTGGATTTATGCTACAATATTGCCCACGAATTGAATGTCATCGGAGGACTTGCGGCCGCAGCCGCAGCAGTCGAAAAGATGTCGGATGCGTCCGGTCAGGCAAATGACCGGGCTTTTTTTATGTACGCTTAACGAACCGGAGGCTTTGGAGGCTTTTTATGAAGATTTCCCTTTCCGATCATTTCACCTATCAAAAGCTGCTGCGCTTTGTCGCGCCCAGCATTTTGATGATGATCATCACCTCGATCTACAGCATCGTCGACGGTTTTTTCGTTTCGAACTTCGTCGGCAAGAACCCCTTCGCCGCGCTGAACCTCATCTTCCCCGTCATCATGGCGCTCGCCGCCTTCGGCTTTATGATCGGCACGGGCGGCAGCGCGCTCATCGCCAAAACGCTCGGCGAGGGTAAGCCCAGGAAAGCGAACGAGATCTTCTCCATGCTCGTCATCGTGCTTGCCGCCGGCGGCGCGATTTTAAGCGGCGTGTGCATCGTTTTCCTGCGCCCCATCTCGTTCGCCGTCGGCGCGACGGACCTGACGATCGATGACTGCGTGCTCTACGGGCGCGTGCTGCTGGCTGCTCTCCCTTTTTTCATGCTGCAAAACAGCTTCCAGAGCTTTTTGGCGACGGCGGAAAAGCCGCACTTTGGCCTGCGCGTGACGGTGTTCGCGGGGCTGACGAACATGGTACTCGATTTTCTGCTCGTCTACGTGTTCCCGTTCGGGCTTCTCGGTGCGGCGCTCGCCACGGCGTTTTCGCAGATTGTCGGCGCGCTCATCCCGCTTGTCTACTTTCTCCGCCCGAACGATTCGCTGCTGCGCCTCACGCGTCCGCGCTTTGACTTCCGCGCCCTCGGCAAGGCCTGCTACAACGGTTCGAGCGAGATGGTCAGCAACCTTTCGACCTCTCTCGTCGGCGTACTCTATAACGTGCAGCTCATGGCGATTGCCAAGGAAAACGGCGTGAATGCCTACGGTGTTCTGATGTACGTGAGCTTCATCTTCATGGCGTTTTTCTTCGGCTATTCCATCGCCGTCACACCCGTCGTCGGCTATCACTACGGCGCGAAGAATCACGCCGAGCTCAAGAGCCTCCTCAAAAAGAGCCTGACCGTCACGCTCATCACGAGCCTTGCGATGACGGCCTCGTCCATCCTGCTGGCAAACCCCATCGCACATCTTTTCGTCGGCTACGACGCGGAGCTGTGCGACATGACGGTTAACGCGCTGCGCATCTACGCGCTCTCATTCCTCGTCTGCGGTTTCAATATCTTCG
>ERZ779890.2002-NODE-2002-length-19907-cov-3.848932_pt1 | contig 19907 bp, 18 predicted proteins | sample MGYA00511553_ERZ779890 | MGnify/ENA primary metagenome ERZ779890 (study PRJEB29588, sample SAMEA2152064) | human gut metagenome | biome: human gut; feature: human-associated habitat; material: faeces | place: Denmark | collected 2008/2010 ... | reverse complement strand
TAATGCACTTTGTGTATACTTAGGAAACTTTGGACCAGAAATTTCAGAAACATTATTAGCAAAACATTTTGATGGACCGAAGATGTTTGTTGCAGCAGCAGAAGAATCCCAGGATAACCTGATGGATGGACGTGGAGATGCATACTGCGGTATGTTAAATGCAAGTTACAACTTAAAACTTCGCAATGTTGGTGCTTACATTCCGGAATATCCGGTTGGAGATGCAGAGGATTGCGCAGATATGATTCACGACTTTTTACCGATTGCAAGAGCAGTAGAAGGACTTGCAAACTTAAAAATCATTTCCTTTGGACCAAGACCAACGAATTTCCTTGCATGCAATGCTCCAATCCAGCAGCTTTATAATCTGGGCGTGGAAATTGAGGAAAATTCAGAGCTGGATCTGTTTGAGGCATTCAACAACCACGCAGGAGATCAGCGTATTCCGGAGGTTGTTGCAGATATGAAAGCAGAACTCGGTGAGGGAAACAAAAAGCCGGAGATTTTAGAGAAACTTGCACAGTATGAACTGACACTGCTTGACTGGATTGAGGCGCACAAAGGTTCCCGCAAATATGTTGCAATTGCAGGAAAATGCTGGCCTGCATTCCAGACCCAGTTTGGCTTTGTTCCATGCTATGTAAACAGCCGTCTGACTGGCCGTGGCATCCCGGTATCCTGTGAAGTAGATATTTACGGTGCATTAAGTGAATTTATCGGAACCTGCATCAGCCAGGATGCAGTAACCCTTCTGGATATCAACAACTCTGTACCGGAAGATCTGTACAATGAGGACATTAAGGACAAGTTTAACTATGACTTAAAGGAAACCTTCATGGGCTTCCACTGCGGAAATACCAATTCCAAGAAGCTGGCATTCTGTGAAATGAAGTATCAGTTTATAATGGCCCGTTCCCTTCCGGAAGAAGTTACACAGGGAACTCTGGAAGGAGATATCGTGCCTGGAGATATTACATTCTATCGTCTGCAGAGCACAGCAGACAACAAACTCCGTGCATACGTTGCACAGGGAGAAGTTCTTCCGGTAGCGACAAGATCATTCGGTGCAATCGGTGTATTCGCAATTCCAGAGATGGGAAGATTCTATCGACACGTACTGGTAGAAAAAGGATTCCCACATCACGGAGCTGTTGCATTTGGACATTTCGGAAAAGAACTGTTTGAAGTATTCAAATATATCGGAGTTCCGGTAGATGAGATTGGTTATAACCAGCCGGCAGGGGTAAAATATCCGACAGAGAATCCATGGGGATAATAACGGACAGGTAATAAGTAATAGATGGGACTGAATTTTTCAGTCCCAAAAGTGATTATGGAGGTAAATGATGTTATACATAGGCGTAGATCTTGGAACATCAGCAGTAAAACTTCTGGTGATGGATGAGACAGGAGATATTAAAAAGATTGTTTCGAAAGAATATCCGCTCTTCTTCCCACATCCGGGATGGTCAGAGCAGAAACCGGAAGACTGGTTTGAAAAATCAATGGAAGGGATCAAAGAACTGACTGCCGAGTGTGATAAGTCACAGGTAGCAGGAATCAGCTTTGGAGGCCAGATGCATGGTCTGATTGCTCTGGATAAAGATGATAATGTTATTCGTCCGGCAATTCTCTGGAATGATGGAAGAACAGGGAAAGAGACAGAGTACCTGAATGAAGTGATCGGAAAAGATAAGTTATCAGAATATACGGCAAATATTGCGTTTGCAGGATTTACTGCACCGAAGATCCTCTGGATGAAAAAGCATGAGCCGGAGAATTTTGAAAAGATCGCAAAGATTATGCTGCCGAAAGATTATTTGGCATATAAACTTTCAGGATCGTTCTGTACTGATGTATCGGATGCATCGGGAATGCTGCTTATGGATGTGAAGAATCGCTGTTGGTCAAAAGAGATGATGGATATCTGTGGAATTACAGAAGATAAACTGCCAAAATTATATGAAAGTTATGAAGTAGTTGGAACTCTGAAAAAAGAAATTGCAGATGAACTTGGATTTTCAGAGAATGTAAAAGTAATTGCAGGAGCTGGAGATAATGCAGCAGCAGCGGTAGGAACAGGGACAGTAGGAGACGGAATGTGTAACATTTCCCTCGGAACATCCGGAACTATCTTTATATCAAGCAACAAGTTTGGGGTAGATGAGAATAATGCACTGCATTCATTTGCACATGCAGATGGTCATTATCATCTGATGGGATGTATGTTAAGTGCGGCATCATGTAATAAATGGTGGAATGAAGAGATTTTAAAGACAAAGGATTTTGCTGCAGAACAGGCCGGAATTACAAATCTTGGCGAGAATCGTGTATTCTATCTTCCATATCTGATGGGGGAAAGATCACCACATAATAATCCGGATGCAAGAGCGATGTTTATCGGAATGTCAATGGATACGACCCGTGAAGATATGACTCAGGCGGTGCTGGAAGGTGTAGCGTTTGGACTTCGTGATTCTCTGGAAGTTGCAAGGAGCCTTGGAATTAAGATCGAGAGAACCAAGATTTGTGGTGGCGGAGCCAAGAGTCCACTTTGGAAGAAAATGATTGCCAATATCATGAACCTGAAGGTTGATATAGTTGAAAATGAAGAAGGACCGGCACTTGGCGGAGCAATGCTGGCAGCAGTTGGCTGTGGTGAATATCCGGATGTAGAGACGGCGGCAGCGAAGATTGTAAAAGTAGTAGACACCGTGGAGCCGGATGAAGAGCTGACAGCAAAATATGAAGAACGTTATCAGCAGTTCAGAAAAATCTATCCAACTGTGAAATGCTTATATGAAAAATAAGAATTTTACTTCCGCAGATAAGCCGGATATGTTAGAATAATTTAAAGAGTGAAATCTTAGATAAAGAGGTATGAGATGTGTAATTCTCATACCTCTTTTTTGAAAAACGGCAATATAAAATGGCCAGGAAAAAATCAGGCAATTCATATAGAAGCCGGTTTGAAGGAGTTCTGAGATGAATCACAAAATGAATGAAGAAAAGAGGAGAAAAATGAAACATGGAAAGTCATAAGATTATCCAGGTAGAAGAAAAAGTACCATTGAAACTATTGCTGCCGCTTAGTATCCAGCATATGTTTGCGATGTTTGGGGCATCTGTACTGGTTCCGTTTATTTTTGGAATCAATCCGGCAATCGTACTTTTTATGAACGGCGTAGGAACGCTGATTTTTATTGCAGTGACAAAAGCAAAGTCACCGGCATATTTGGGGTCGAGCTTCGCATTTCTTGCACCGGCAGGTGTTGTTATCAGTAAGATGGGATATCCGTATGCACTGGGAGGATTTGTTGCGGTCGGTTTATGCGGATGTATTCTGTCCTTTATTATTTACAAATGCGGAACAAAGTGGATTGATATCGTACTCCCGCCGGCGGCTATGGGACCGGTTGTTGCATTGATAGGTCTGGAATTGTCTGGTTCGGCTGCAAGTAATGCCGGGCTTTTGGATGATAAGATTGATCCAAAGAATGTGATTGTATTTGCTGTGACATTGGGCGTTGCTGTATTTGGAAATATTTTATTTAGAGGATTTTTGTCGGTAATTCCGATTTTGATTGCAGTAATTGCAGGATATCTGACAGCACTTGCCTGTGGAATCCTGGATTTTACACAGGTAGTAGAGGCTTCATGGTTTGCAATCCCGAATTTTCAGGCGCCGAAGTTTGATATGGGGGCAATTTTAATGATTTTGCCGGTACTTCTGGTTATTACATCGGAACATATCGGGCATCAGGTTGTAACGAGTAAGATCATAGGAAGAGATCTTCTGACAGATCCCGGACTTCACAGATCTTTATTCGGGGATAATTTTTCTACAATGGTGTCAGGTCTGATCGGATCAGTGCCGACTACTACATACGGAGAGAATATCGGGGTTATGGCTGTAACAAAAGTATACAGTGTCCGTGTTATCGGAGGAGCTGCAATATTGTCTATTATATGTTCGTTTGTCGGGAAATTGTCGATGATGATTCAGACAATTCCGGGACCGGTTATCGGAGGAATCTCATTCCTTCTGTATGGTATGATCGGTGCTTCTGGTTTACGTATTCTGGTAGACTCCAGAGTAGATTACGGAAGATCCAGAAACCTGATGTTAACATCCATCGTATTTGTAACCGGTCTGTCTGGAATATCTGTGAATATCGGAACTGTGTCATTAACCGGAATGGTTCTGGCATGTGTTGTTGCCATGGCACTTAGCCTGATATTCTATATCTTAGATAAATTAAAGCTTACCAATGATCGGGAAGTGTAAGGTCTTCTTTTCTCATGGCGAGTGAAGCGCCCGGAACGGAGAAGTTCGGCATGCCGTCTTCGTCCCAGAAGACTTTTCCTATATAGGCATTTCTTCCGGCATCGTAGAGCGGCTGATAATCACCCTCACCTAAGTAACGCTCTTCCTGACGTGCATGATAGACCATAAGATCTTCTGTGTCGTCAGTGGAGCGGGTAAAGCTGTTGTGTCCTGGTCCGAAGAATCCGGTAGCACGGCTGCTTTGGAATACGGGATAAGGAAGTTTGGTCCAGGAAGAAGAATCCAGAAGATCAGAGTCTTCATCTGCATATAAAAGTCCCATATTATAAAGTGCATCTGTACCACTTGCAGAGAATGTAAGGAAGATGCGGCCGCCATGTTTGATAACGGCAGGTCCTTCATTTACCGCAAATCCATGAAGTTCCCAGTTGTACTCAGGATGGGTCAGAAGAACAGATGGGGTACAGATCGTCCACGGATTGGATAATTTTGCAATAAAAATATCAGAAATATTATTCGTTTTCTGTGCCCATACAAAATAATCCTCCCCTTTATGATGGAAGAAAGTATGGTCCAGAGAGAAGTCGGTAAAAGCAATATCATTTTCCACAGTTGTCTGGATTGGTCCCTTGGTGATCCAAGGATCGTTCATCGGATCGTTGCCGGTGCAGGCAAGGCAGTGTGGACGGATCCGCCATGAAGAATGGTCGGAAACGGTTGTGGTGTAATATACATACCAGCCACCCTGGATATAGTGGATTTCAGGAGCCCAGAGGTGTGGACTGACACGGTCAGGACCGATGGGCTCTCTTTCATAAATGACTTTTTCTGTGTAACGTCCGGAATTATCAGTTAGATCTTCGAGTGTATCGGCGCAGCGGAGAATGATGTAAAGATACTGATAAGTACCATTTAAGTTGTGACCGGCATCTGTATGAGAGCCAAGAAAATAATACTTTCCGTCGGTATGTTTATAAATGTAAGGATCGGCGCGGTGACGGATGATCGGTGCCGCATAATCATTATCCTGAATGTGTCCGATGCCATCTTAGCTTCGGATGATGTTACGGATTTCTTTCATCCCATTTGTATACGTAACCTGTACGGTCTCCGGGTCTGATTCGCATCTTTCTACAGACTGAATACATACTGGTTCCGGCTTTCCATATTTATTCTGTAAAGAACTAAGGGCTGCAACAGAGATTGTTTCCCCATTAGGGTCCTGGGTTTCGAGTGTGTCGGTAACAGAAAGTTCATCGCAGGGAAGTACAATCGGAAATCCACCGTTAAGTGCATACCAGTCCTTCTGGTTATAGCTGTATTCAAGATAATAATGGTCTTTTTCTGGTTTTTCCCATGAGACATTCAAGGATCGTATGAAAGCAGATGTCTGCTTATCATGATAGAATTTATCTGCCATAGGAAGTGTAAGTGATTGATTCATAAATCCTCCTTGGGCATTGTATTTATTAGAAAAATAAGGTTTGATTCATTTTAGCATAGAATTAATTGATTGACAAGACAGAAAAAAGTAGTCTAAGATAGTAGGAAATGGTAACGAATATGTGGCTTTAAGCAAAAAAATGTGTAAAGGGGAAATAAAAAGATGGTTACGATTAAAGAGATTGCAAAGGAATGCAATGTCTCTGTCGCAACGGTATCAAATATCTTGAATCACAAACCAGGCGCCAGTGCTGAGACTAGAAGAATAGTGATGGCTAAGATAAAAGAGCTGAATTATAAGCCGAATACTGTGGCGAGGAATCTGAAGACCAAGAATACAAGGACAATAGGAGTAATTGTTGAGGATATGACGATCTTTAGTATTCCGGATATTGTAGATGGAATCACGGAGCATTGCGAGGAAAATAATTATCAGATCCTTTTGATTAATCTGAGATTATTTAAGAAATATAATGATTTCTATTATCCGCCGCGCGCAAAAAAACACGCCGCGGCGTTGCCAAATGCAGGAAATTGCGCTATAATAGATAAATTAATCGCAAGGCAGGTAGAGGGAGTTATCTATGTAACTGCTCATGAACGTGTCATGAGATGCATCCCGGAAGACCTTCCCGTACCGGCTGTCATGGCATACGGATATACACAGAATGAAAATATCCCATCTATTGTGGTAAATGATGAAGATGGAGCGCATCAGATTGTCAAGTATCTGATTGACAATGGACATAGGAAGATAGGGATTATAACAGGAAAAAGGGATAGTATTCATACACAGGAAAGACTTCTGGGTATGCAGCGAGCGTTTTATGAGAATCAGATTCTGTATAATCCGGAAATGGTATATTATGGAGACTGGAGCAGACAAAGTGGTTATAATGGTACGGATCTATTGTTGGAACAGGGAGTTACAGCAATCTGCTGCATGAACGATCTTATGGCCGGTGGTGTGTATGACAGAATAGAAGAAAGAGGAATGTTTCCGGGAAAAGAGATTTCGATAACCGGATATGACAACCGTGAACTTTCCGGATATTATAAGCCTCCGCTTACCACGATAACCTTGCCGCTTCATGACATTGGTTATACAGCAAGCGAAGTGATCATGCGCATGGTGGAAGAAAAAGAGTTAAAAGAGCCAGATGGTATATATCGTGTCGGATGTCATATGTTAGAGCGGAGTTCGGTCAGAAATCTCAATGCAATGTATGATTGAAATAATGAAAATCAGAAAAAATAAGCACTTACAGAAGAAAAAAATGTCTGTAAGTGCTTATTTTATTAGCGGTTTGTGCAATATGCACAAAATTAAACGTTTAAGTTTTACTTGCATTTATTATAAAAGCGAGCGTATAATCTAATCAAACAAAAAAACAGGCAGATATGATAAAAAAACATAGGCCTGAATAAAGAAAAATGCATTGTATAATTAGAAAAAGGGAAAATGTAAAGAAAAACATTAAACGATTAAGTATAAGGAATCCGAGGTATGGTTCTGGGGAGAAGTTATGGATGACAAGAAACTGAAAACAGTACCGTTGAATAAGATTAAGATATCAGATCATTTTTGGAACCGATATATACATCTGGTGAAAAATGTGCTGATTCCATATCAGTGGGATATTTTAAATGACAGACTTCCGGATGTGGAGACGAGTCATTGTATCGAAAACTTCAAGATTGCGGCTGGAGAGTCTGACGGAGAGTTTGAAGGGGCTGTATTCCAGGATACAGATGTTGCAAAATGGCTGGAAGCGGTAGCTTATTCACTGGCAGCAGAGCCGGATGAACATTTGTCCTATCTTGCAGATAAAACGATTAATCTTATAGGACGTGCCCAATGTGAAGATGGATATCTGAATACATATTTTACAATTAAAGATCCGTCAAAACGTTGGACAAACCTGAAAGAGGGACATGAATTATATACGGCAGGACATATGACAGAGGCAGCAGTTGCGTATTATAAAGCAACCGGAAAAACAGAGTTTCTGGATATCATGAAGAAATTTGCAGATCTCATCTGCAAGATATTCGGTCCGGATGAGAGTCAGATTCATGGGTATCCGGGACATCAGGAAATCGAGCTTGCACTTATCCGTCTGTATCATGTAACCGGTGAAAAGAAATATCTGGAAACAGCAAAGTATTTTATTGATACCAGAGGCGTGGGAGAAAATTATTTCCTGGAAGAAGAAAAGAGACCTGAATATAAACAGATATTCCCGGAATTTGCCGGATATGATCCGAGATATTCACAGTCACATGAGCCGGTAAGAGAGCAGAAGACGGCAGAAGGACATGCAGTAAGAGCCGTATATATGTATTCTGCAATGGCAGATCTGGCATATGAATACAAGGATAAAGAATTGTTAGATGCCTGCAAGACATTATGGGAGGACATGACAAAACGTCAGATGTATATTACAGGAAGCATCGGAGCATCCGGTCTTCTGGAACGGTTTACAACAGACTATGATCTTCCGAACAACTGTAATTATTCAGAAACATGTGCATCGATAGGACTTGCTCTTTTCGGAAGAAGAATGGCACAGATCACAAAAGATGCTTCATACATGGATGTGGTAGAAAGAGCGCTTTATAATACCTTGTTATCAGGAATAGCACAGGATGGAAAGAGTTTCTTCTATGTAAATCCTTTGGAAGTGTGGCCGGATAACTGTATCGACAGAACTTCCAAAGAGCATGTAAAACCGGTGAGACAGAAATGGTTTGGAGTTGCGTGTTGTCCGCCAAATATAACGAGAACACTGGCGTCCATGGGACAGTACATATATTTCACTGATAAGAACACAGCATATGTGAACTTATACATTTCTAATGAAGCTCAGATCGAACTGGAAGAAGGATCATTAAAGATTCAGATAGAAAGTGATCTGACGAATACAGGACATATTCGGATGGCAATAACTCCTGATGGAGAGGATGAACACAGACTGGCACTTAGAATACCGGATTATGTGAAGACCTATACGATTAAAAGAGATGGTAAGATTCTGGAAAATACCAGGATCAGGCAGTCTTATCTTATAATAGAAGGCATCAAGGAACAGACAGAAATCGAGATTGACTTTGAGGTACCTGCGAAATTCGTAAGAGCGAATCCGAATGTCAGAGAAGATGCAGGAAAAGTTGCTTTGGTAAAAGGACCGTTAGTATATTGTCTGGAAGAAACAGACAATGGGGAAAATCTTCCATCTATCTTCGTTAACACGAAACAGGAGCTGAAAGAAACATTTGAATCCGAACTTCTTGGAGGAGTAACGACGATTCGGTTCACAGGAAAGAAACTGAACATGGATACATGGCAGGATGGTGCATTATATGATATCAGAGAACAGGTATTCGAAGATATAGAACTCAAAGCAATTCCATATCATTGCTGGGATAACCGTAAAACAGGCGAGATGCTGGTATGGATGAAAGAAATGTTTTAATTATTTTGAATCTGTCAGGGAACATAGACCCTGTAGAGAAATATATATCTAAAAGGAGGAAAATCTATGAAAAAGAAAGTAGTGTCAGTGCTTCTTTGTGTTGCTATGACAGCAACTATGCTGCTTGGATGTAGCGCAGGAAGTGAAAAGAGTGATTCTAAGAAATCATCTAAGAGCGAGTCGGGCGGAACAACAGAGATGAAGGTTGACGGGGATGCAACAACCATTAATGTCTGGACATTCATCGAGTTACACCAGAAATTCTACACAGAGATGGCTAAGAAATGGAATGAGGAACATCCGGATAAGAAGGTTAAATTAGTACTTTCTAATATGCAGTACGATGATATGCACAACAAATTATCGCTTGCACTGGAATCAGGAAAAGGAGCTCCGGATGTAGTTGATATCGAGCTTGGAAAATTCCCTTCATTCACAAATGGTAAGATCGGACTTATGGATCTGACAGATGCGATTGCACCATACAAAGACAACGTAGTTGAATCTCGTCTTGACATCTACGGAAAAGATGGAAAATATTACGGATTCCCAACACACGTTGGTACAACAGTTGCATTCTACAATGATGATCTGTTAAAAGAAGCAGGAATTGATTACACAACAATTAAGACCTGGGATGACTTCAAAGCAGCCGGTGTGAAATATCATGAGAAAACAGGTAAGAACTTCGCTTGTGCTGAGACAACAGCTCAGTGGATGGTTAACCTTATGTTAGCTCAGAAAGGTACTGATTACCTTGACAAAGATGGTAACCTTGACCTTACAAATGATAAAGTTGTAGAAGTACTTCAGTACATCAAAGATATGCAGGATGCAGGCGCACTTGCAACAGTAGCTGGTGGACAGCCGGATAACGAAGAAGCTTATCCAGAATACAACAGCGGTAACTTTGCAGTACAGATCATGCCTTTCTGGCAGACATCAAGATTCACAAACTACATGTCTGACCTTGAAGGAAAGATCGCAATCGCAGCTCCTCCGGTATTTGGAGACAACGATGCAGTTAAGACAATCGGTGGTGGTGGAACCGGTACAGCAGTTGTAAAATCTTCTAAGAATGCAGACCTTGCAGCTGAAGTATTCGCTTACATCAAACTGTCTGAAGACGCTAACAAAGAAGTTTGGAATGTATTAGGATTTGACCCTGTTAATACATCTGTATGGACAGACACAGACCTTACACAGAATCCGGACAACCAGTTCGTAAAATACTTCAAGACAAAACCATTTGACACTCTGTTAGAGCTCCAGGATAGCATTGGCGGACTTAATTCTTACACAAGTTCTAAATATCCATCTATCAACAACGAGTTCTGCACAACAACACTGAACAACATTTTCGAAGAAGGAATGGACGTAAAAGATGCACTGAAACAGTCTCAGGAAACTCTTGAAAATGAATTCGGCGGCAAATAAGATTTGCAATTAAGAAATTAGTAATGTAATAATCAGGGGGTTGCGTGCAAAAACTGCCGCATCCCCTTCTTTTTAAGAAGGAGGATACATAAAACCATGAAGAAATTTTTCTATTCTCAGAAATTAGCTCCTTATGTGTTTATCCTTCCTTTTGTCCTCACTGTTATATTTTTCTGGGCAGTTCCAATCGCGAACGGAGTCCTTTTAAGTTTTCAGGATGTATTACAGGATAAATGGGTTGGATTGGATAATTATAAGAGACTTCTGTCCGATAAGATCTTTTTAAAAGCTTTGTTTAACAGTACACGTTATATGATCGGAACACTGGTACTTCTGATCCCATTTCCGATGCTTTTTGCAACACTTCTGAACAGTAAGCTGATGAAGAAACCTGGATTTTTCAAATCCATCTATTTCCTTCCGGCACTTACATCAGTCGTAGTTGCAGGTACGATCTTCCGTCTGATGTTTGGTGAGATGGAGACTTCTCTTGCCAACCAGGTGATCGGAATGTTCGGATTTGGACCAATTAAATGGTTAAAGAATGATCTGACCGGTTATTTTGCACTGTTACTTCTGGCATGCTGGAGATGGACAGGTGTTAACATCCTGTACTTCCTTGCCGGATTACAGAGTATTTCAACAGATCTTTATGAAGCGGCTTCTATCGACGGAGCAAATAAGTGGCAGCAGTTTACAAAGATTTCCCTTCCACTTCTGAAACCAACAACCGTATATGTGTTAACAATCAGTATCTATGCAGGACTTGCAATGTTCAATGAAAGTTACATGTTATGGAAAGGTAACAACTCACCGCAGAATATCGGACTTACGATCGTCGGATATCTGTACAGGCAGGGAATTGAAAAACGAGCGATGGGTTATGCCTGCGCGGTAGGTCTTGTACTTCTGATCATCGTTATGGTCGTCAACATGATCCAGCTGGCAGCTACAGGAACATTCAAGAAGGAGGAAAGATAGTATGGGCGAAAAGAGAAAAAATAAAGACCGGCTTTGTACAATATTGATGATCGTCTTCTTCTCGATCCTGGCTATCCTGGTGATCCTTCCGATTTATACAATCTTTCTTGCCAGCTTTAAACCGGGCGGAGATCTTCTTCAGTATGGTCTGAACCTTGGAATTGACTGGAGCCGTATGAGTCTTGATAACTATGTACTGCTGTTTACCGGCCAGCATGATTACTGGAGATGGTTCTTTAACAGTATCACTCTTACAGTCGTTACAGTAGTGGCAACACTTCTTGTAAGTGCATTTGTAGGATACGGATTTGCAGCCTATGAATTCAAAGGGAAGAACTTTATGTTCGTAATCGTTCTCCTGATCTTATCTGTTCCACTGGAGGTTATCATGCTTCCGCTGTACAAACAGATGACAACATGGGGACTGATGGATAACTATATCGCAATTGTATTACCATTCGTTGCACATGCATCTACAATCTTCTTCTTCAGACAGTATCTTCTGGGACTTCCGAAGTCACTTCTGGAAGCAGGACGAATCGACGGAGCAACAGAATATGGTATCTTCTTCAAGCTGATCATGCCGATCATGAAACCGGCATTTGCAGCTATGGCGATCTTAAATGGTATGAATGCATGGAATAACTACCTGTGGCCATTACTGGTAATCCGTTCTTCAGAAAAATACACACTGACACTTGGACTGAACACCCTGATCAACCCATACGGAGATAACTATTCACTCCTGGTTGTAGGTTCGTTCTTCTCAATCATTCCTATCTTTATACTGTTTGTATGTTTCCAGCAGTATTTCATCGAAGGTATGACAGCAGGTGCGGTAAAAGAGTAATCATTGTAATAATAGGAGGTTGAAAAATGAGTAAGACAGCAAAGATGATTATTGATAAAGATTTCCAGATTTCCAAAGTAGATGAAAGAATCTATGGTTCTTTCATCGAGCATCTCGGACGTGCCGTGTATGATGGATTATATCAGCCGGGCAATCCTCTGTCAGATGATGATGGATTCCGTAAAGATGTCATTGATCTGGTAAAAGAACTGGATGTACCGATCATCCGTTATCCGGGTGGAAACTTTGTATCCAACTTCTTCTGGGAAGACAGTGTTGGACCTGTAGAAGAGCGTCCGGCACGTCTGGAACTTGCATGGAGAAGTCTGGAAGAGAATAAGATTGGATTAAATGAGTTCGCAAAATGGACAGACAAAGTAAATTCCAACATGATGATGGCAGTCAATCTTGGTACAAGAGGAATTGCAGATGCCTGCAATCTTCTGGAATACTGCAACCATCCGGGCGGAACAAAATATAGTGATCTTCGTATCAAACATGGTGTAAAAGATCCACATAATATCAAAGTATGGTGCCTGGGTAATGAGATGGATGGACCTTGGCAGCTCGGACACAAGACAATGGAAGAGTACGGACGTCTTGCAGAAGAGACAGCAAAAGCAATGAAACTGATCGATCCGTCTATCGAGCTGGTATCCTGCGGAAGTTCTGCTCTTGATATGCCGACATTCCCGAAATGGGAATCTACAACACTGGAAAGTACATATGATTATGTTGATTATGTATCTATGCATCAGTATTATGGAAACCGTGATAATGATACTGCTGATTTCCTTGCATGCTCAGATGATATGGATGAATTCATCCGTACCGTTGTCGCAACATGTGATTATGTAAAAGCGAAAAAACGTGGTAAGAAAGATATCAATATCAGTTTTGATGAGTGGAATGTATGGTTCCATTCGAATGCAGCTGATGATGACATCACACAGAACCATCCATGGCAGGTAGCACCTCCGATGCTGGAAGACATTTACACATTTGAGGATGCACTGGCAGTTGGTCTGATGCTGATCACATTGTTAAAACATGCAGACAGAGTAAAGATTGCCTGCCTGGCACAGCTGGTTAATGTTATCGCACCGATCATGACAGATCAGGGCGGCGGAGCAGCATGGAAGCAGACGATCTTCTATCCATTCCTTCACGCTTCCAAGTATGGCCGTGGCGTAGCACTGATGCCTCTGGTACAGACAACAAAGCATGATACAGCAAAACATGAAAATGTTACTGACGTAGAAAGTGTTGCAGTGTATAATGAAGAGAAAGAAGAGCTTACAATCTTCGCTGTTAACCGTACACTGGAAGATGATATTGAACTGACAACAGACTTAAGAGGTATGGAAGGATTCCATCTGGTAGAGCATATCGTTATGGAAGAATCTGATCTGAAGCTGGTAAATAGTTCTTACGAAGAAAAAGTAGTACCAAAGACAGTAAATCGTTCAAAGATGGATGGTGGAATCATGACAACTCTTCTTGGAAAAGCATCTTGGAATGTAATCAGATTAAGTAAGTAGAGGCGGTTAAGATATGAAATTTTGGGCAATTGACAGTCCGGTAATGAGAGTGCTTGGACGACTGGGGGATATTATTATACTGAACATGATCTTTGTGGTCGGATGTATTCCGGTGATCACCATCGGAACTTCCTTAAGTGCTCTGTATGCGGTGGCGATGAAGATGGCAAGAGGTGAAGATCCGTCGGTGTGGAAGGAATTCTGGAAAGCCTATAAGAGGAACTTCAGACCGGCAACCATCTGCTGGCTGGTCATGGCTGTCATTGCCATACTGCTGTTTGTGGATTTCCGGATCATCGGAGTTCTGAAAAGAGGCAGCGAAAGTATGTACGGTATTATGCGTATTGTACTTGCAGTGATCCTTGGAATGTGGATGCTGATGTTCCAGTATCTGTTTCCATATATTGCAAGATTTGAAAATGGAATCTTTGCAACACTGCGCAATGCACTGCTTCTCGCGGCAGCGCATATTCCATCTACGATCGTGATCGTAGGCTTAAGTGTCGGATCGCTCATCTTAACATTGTTCACATCCAGATCCTTTGTGATCGCAAGTATTATATGGGTGTTCTTTGGATTTGCGGTACTGGCATATGTACAGGCGTTTCTCCTGTGCAGGATTTTTGAAAAATATGAAAAGTAAATTGTATTAGTAGTGTTCCAATAAGATCCTCGGAAAGAGGACGGAAAATGGGCAATATTATATACATGCGGCTATAATTACTTTGTTCAAAGCCGTTGTTTGTATATAATATTGCCTGTTTTTGTAGATGTCAAAGTATGCAGGATAAGTTGTCGTCTGCAGGAACTGTCAAAGGCAGTTCCTTACGAATCTTCCGGCAGAGATGTCCGGTTCTGTGGTGTTATACGGCTGGTAATTCGTCAATAATCTGCTGCAGGGTTTTTTCTACAGAATCGGTAACATTGGTTGCGTATTTATCGATACCGGGAGCAGCATTTGCCATGGCATAGCTTGTACCGGCGGTCTGCAGCATTTCGACATCGTTATACTGATCTCCGAATACGACGCAGTCTTTTGCTTCAATATGTAAATGATTGATCAGATCTTTTAATGCACTTCCCTTGTTAGCGGTCGGGCAGATGAAGTCTACCCAGAGATTGCCGGAAGTAACAACCTTGATGTCGGATGAAAACATTTCTTTTAGATGTTTTTCACACGCAGCGGTTCCGCTGTAATCGCAGACTGCAATCTTAAGGATCGGTTCCGGAATCTCAGTTTTGGGGTCATCGATGAATTTCATATTATTCTGGATGACATTTACCATGTGATTATAGAATTCCTGATTTTTCGAGGTGCTGTAGCAGACACGTTCGCCGGAGATAATACAGTTGTATTGTGGATATTTGGCAACTTCATCCAGGATACGGTAAGCAAGGTTCTGCTCAATAATTCCTTTGGAAATAGTCTCTTCGTTGTATATGCAGAGAGAGCCGTTTTCGGCGATGTATGCAATATCGTCCTGAACCGGAGTGAACAGTCTGCGAAGGTTCAGGTACTGACGTCCGCTGGCAGCTGCAAATATGATCCCGTGTTCTTTCAGTGTGCGAATCTGGTCGAAAACAATTGGATTTACATCATGTGCGCCGTTTTGAAGTAGTGTGCCATCAAGATCGCTGGCGATTAATTTAACCATAAAAAACTCCTTATATAAAACATTTCTGAAAACATTGATATTTATTTCGTTACTAATTATAATATAAACGAGTAAAATATGAAAGATAAAGGTAGGAACAGGGATATGAAGATTGGAATTGCAAATGATCATTCTGCAGTAGACATGAAAAATGAGATTGTAGAATATCTGGAAAGTCTGGGACATGAAGTTGTGAACTATGGAACAGATTCTTATGAAAGCTGTAATTATCCGGAATTTGGTGAGAAGATCGGGAATGCAGTGGCAAGCGGCGAAGTAGAGCAGGGGATCGCAATCTGCGGAACCGGTGCCGGAATCTCACTGGCAGCGAATAAAGTAAATGGAATCCGTGCAGTAGTGTGCAGTGATCCATATACAGCAAGAATGGCGAAAGAGCACAACGATGCGAACGTGATCGCATTCGGGGCACGTGTGATCGGTATCGAGACTGCGAAATGCATCGTGGATGAGTGGCTGAATGCTAAGTTTGAAGGCGGAAGACATGCCACAAGAGTGGACATGATCATGGACGTGGAAAAGAGAAATCATAATTTATAGAATACATTTTTGAGATATAGACATATTATGGATATGGAGGAAGAGACTGCTGACGGTGGTCTCTTTTTTTAGGACAAAAAACGACACGCAGAGGTTGTGTGATCTGCATGCCGCCTTTTATATTATATTATATTGGAGAAATGAAAAAAATGATAATATCTGTTTTAAAATTACCTTTTATAACTTATTTCTGGTGAGCTGCTTCGTACTCTCTGAAAGCATCTACCTTTAGCTGAGAAGGGCATCCCGGAACGAATTCGTTTGTCAGGAAAGCGTCTGTTAATTCTTCTCTTAATTTGTTACCGATTGTGAAAGCTCCCATACATGCGATGTTGAACTCAGCTATGACACCTGCTGCTAAAAAAGAGATAAATAAAAATCAACAGGAGGTAATGTTAAATGAGCATGGTAGAAAAAGAGACAAAAGTAGTGAATGAGAATAAGATGACGGTGAATATGACAAAAGAAGCATTGTATGACTTTCTTTTATTCCACGCATATTCCAAATTCAGCGGATTTCTGGTAAATATACTGGGACTTGCAGTTGCATTTATGGGAATCTTCTCGTATACAACCGGAAGAGTGAGTGGCATAGGAGCGGCGCTTTATTTGGTGGCAGCGGTAATATTCCTTGGCGGCACACCGTTCCAGCTTAAGATGAGAGCAAAAAAACAGGTTGTTGTAAACAGAGAATATAATGCGCCGGTAGAATATACATTTTCCGAAAAAGGAATCACACTCGAGCAGAATGGAGGAAGTAAGACATACGAGTGGGAACAGATCGAACGTGCGGTAGTTACACCAAAGACAATTGGAATCTATTATGCACCGGAATGTGCGATGATACTTCCAAAAGAAGATTTCGGAGATCAGTTTGTACCGATTTTTACAACAATTGCAACACAGTTAGGACAGAGTAAGGTAAGAATGAGATAACAAATGTTCTCAAAAAGGAGCTGTCTGTATGCTTGACAATTGATATAAAAAGTGTAAACTGATTTATTAAGAGGATAGTTGCGGGGAGGCTGCCATGGAAGAACGTAGAAATGAGATATTAAAAGAACTTGACAGAAAAGGAAGAGTAAAAGTTACAGATCTGAGCAAAGAATTCGGCTGCTCAGAGGTAACGATAAGAAATGACATCAAAGCGATGGATATAGAAGGGTTGTTGAAACGTACCCATGGCGGAGCAGTAAAGGTCGAGACAGAGACGGAACGGAAGTATTCGGCAGAGACGATCTACCGGAATGTTACACAGAAGAAGCAGATTGCAGTTGTAACCAATTCTCTGATTGCGGGAAATGAACTTGCGGGAGTCGGACATGTGGAATTATCGATTGCCACACCACAGATGGAAGTGAAAAAGGCGATCATGAAGGCGGCAGAGAAAGTATATGTACTGGCAGACAGCAGTAAGTTTGGCGGAGGCTGTCTGTAATCTGTCCAACGAATGAAGTGGATAAGATTATTACAGATGATGGAGTATCAAAAGAGGATATCCAGAAGGCAAAAGAACTGGATATACCGTTGGTTATCGCGTAACGGGAGAGGTACGGATGGAAAGACAGCAGAAAGCCTATAAAGGTGTCATAGACTATTTTAAAAAGAAGATCATGGACGGAGAATTGCGTCCGGGAGAAAAATTGCCGCCGGAGAGAGACATTGCAGAACGACTGAATGTGAGTCGTAATTCGGTACGGGAAGCAATTCGTATCATGGATATGACAGGAGTGATCTCTTCACAGCAGGGATCAGGAAATTACATTACATGTGAGTTCCAGAAGAGCCTTGCGGAGACCATGACAATGATGTTCGCTATGGATCAGATTGATTATAAGCAGATCAGCCAGATTCGTCAGGCACTGGAATGCCTGGCATTTTCGCTTGCCATAGAACATGCATCGGACGAACAGATAAAAGAAATGGAATCATTGGTAAAAGAGCTGGATAAAAGTACCGATGATGTAAAGAATGCGGCTCTGGATAAGAAGCTTCATTTTATGCTTGCACAAAGTTCGAGGAATATTCTGGTACTGGATTTTCTGGAAGCGTGTTCCGGCGTTATAGATTCGTTTATTCATGATATGCGTGCAGCGATTCTGCGCACGGAAGAACGGAAAAAATTGTTAAATGAATGTCATAAAAAATTGATAGAAGCACTGAAAGAGAAAGATGAAACGAAAGGTCAGGAAGCATTAAAACGCCACTTTATGCTGATCAATGAGATTCTGGAAGAGCGGGAAAATAGAAAAATATAGGGAGCATAAAAGGAAAGAGGCTTTGCCAAGAAGCCATATCTCAGAGAATCCCTTCCGACAGAAAACCTGGAATTGATGAACGGAATTAAGAGGGTGTTTGATCCGAAGAATATTTTGAATCCACACAAAGTTGCACAGTTATAAATTACTGTCAGATAGAAGAACTTTTGACATATAATTTCATATTTTATAGCAGATGGGAGTATATCCTGTCTGCTATTATTTTGCATATCTATAATAGGAAAGGAATGGAACTATGGCGTATTCGATCATGTTGGATGCCGGACACGGCGGTGCAAAAGATCCTGGAGCAGTCTATGAAGGACGTCAGGAAAAAGATGACAACCTGAAACTTGTGCTGGCAATTGGAGAGATACTGTCGGACAGAGGACTGGATGTAGAATATACGCGGACAACAGATGTCTATGAAACACCTTATGAGAAGGCGATGAAAGCAAATAATGCGGGAGTTGATCTTTTTGTTTCTATTCACAGGAATTCGTTTCCTGTAGATAATGAAGTGGAAGGTGTGGAAAGCCTGGTCTATGATCTGTCCGGGTTAAAATATGAAATGGCACAGAATATCAATGAGCAGCTGGAAGGTGTAGGGTTTGTGAATCTGGGGGTGAAAGCAAGACCGAATCTTGTAGTCTTGAAACGTACAAAGATGCCGGCGGTGCTGGTAGAAGTCGGATTCATCAATTCGGATACAGACAATCAGCTGTTTGATGATAATTTCCAGGATATTGCGCAGGCAATCGCGGATGGAATCCTGGATACACTGGAAAGTAACGGCCTGATCCAGGAAGAAAAAGTTCCGGTGTACCGGGTGCAGGTGGGACTGTTTCGCAATCAGCGGTATGCGAACCAGCTGCTGAATGAGCTGCTGGAACAGGAATATCCGGCATACATTGACCGGTCCGGTCCGTATCACAGAGTCTATGTGGGTGAATTTGACAACCTGAATGATGCGGTACAGATGGAACGGCGCCTGAAACGGGCAGGATATCAGACATTGATCGTACAATGAAAAAATTAACATAGATTTTTCATTACTGAGATATTCTATTTAACATAGCCTTCTTATACTTGAATCAGCAAATGAGATAGAGAGAAGATTCAAGGAAAACAGGAGGCGTTTTGAGATGAAAAGTTTATGGAATATGTTGAATAAAGAATTTACGATAGAAGGAGCGGTCAGTGCATTTCTGGTGATCAATATCATTGCCTGGACGCTGATCACAATGGGAGTAGGGATGCTGGTTTGTAGGTTCCTTGGATTCTCGATTGGCGGTAACATGACGAATCTTATGTGTGCGGGAATCTATGGCGGTCTGATCGTGGGATTGATCGGAGGAATCCTGTATCTGTATGAGTTATACAGACATCATTCTATGGAATAATAAGAATAAATATATAA
>ERZ779890.1975-NODE-1975-length-20091-cov-6.471451_pt1 | contig 20091 bp, 19 predicted proteins | sample MGYA00511553_ERZ779890 | MGnify/ENA primary metagenome ERZ779890 (study PRJEB29588, sample SAMEA2152064) | human gut metagenome | biome: human gut; feature: human-associated habitat; material: faeces | place: Denmark | collected 2008/2010 ... | reverse complement strand
CGGATGAGCCGCGCCATCGCCTCGGCCTGCTCCATGCTCACGCTGTTGTAGCGCCTGCCGTGATCCCCCAGAATCGGATCGACCACGACGGTCACGCCGCGCGCGCGCGCCGCATCCGCCACCCGGCAGAGCTTTTCCGCCTGCGCCAGCCCGGTCACATAGCCGATGTAGAGCAGATCATACGAGAGGCCGAGCGCCTCCCACGTTTCCAGCGCCTCGAGCAGATAATCGGTCGTATCCGCAATCGCCGCCCTGCCCAGATTGAGCGTGTTGGAAATCAGCGCCGTCGGAAGCGCCAGAACCTCGTGGCCGCGGTTTTCCAGCTCGCCCGTGAGCATGCGCAAGGCGACGCGGCTGCGACCCGTCAGGTCGCCCAGAAGCAGAATGGTCATAAAGGGATGGCCTCCTTAATCAAATTCATCAAGTCGCTGATCGCAGAATGATTTGAGTATCGGCAAATCCATCCTGACCGTCATCCATAACTGTTTGGGATCCGTTCTGTGATAATGATGCGCGTACATGTCTCGCATCCGGCAAATTGCCCGCCACGGAATCTCCTCGTTTGCGCGGAGAAATCCCGCGGACAGATGCTTGGACAGTTCGCCAATTTCCAACACGCACATGGCTATTGCGTGCTGATACAGACGGTTCTTCAGGAATTCCGCTTCACTTCCTACCTGCTGCGCCGCATCCAGCGCGTCGTCACAATAGCGTTTTATATGCAGCAAAAGATCCCGATCTCTCTGCGCCTCACCGGCCATCGCCATACAGAAGCACCTCATCTTCTCGAATATTTTGAGCAAATCCATCGGAAAGAGAATCTTTCAACATTCCTTCCGTAACGATATCGACCTTTTTGCGAAGGGCATCCTCCAAATCGTTCTGGAGATTTCCCAGTCGAAACAGGCCAAACGCCTCGGGGAACTCCGCGTAAAAGTCGATATCGCTGCTTTCAGAAGCCTCGCCCCTCGCATAAGAGCCAAAAAGAGACAGCTTTTTCAGCCGATAGCGCTCCGCGATCGGAACCGTTATTTTCCGGATTTCATCCAGCGTGTAGATATGTTGTCTGGCCGCAGCCTCCTGCGCATCCGCCAGCGTCGCGGGCGTTACCGGCGCAAGGATAATGCGTCCGTCGCACTCATAAAAAAGCAACTGATCGCCCGTTTCGATTCCGAATTTTCTGCGAAGTGAAACAGGAAGCGTAAGCTGACCCTTGCTGGTGATTTTCGCTAACTCCACGCACACTCCTCCTTACATTTCTTACTTTTCTTTATTATACCCCGAAAAAGATGCGCGCGTCAAGACGCCTGACACAAACGCTTGCCAATTTTCCGGCTCTGTGCTATACTATGGTCGAGCTTTTTTCGAGGGAGGGAGTCGCATGGCGCGCGCAAAGGGCATCAAGCCGATGGCACAGAACAAAAAAGCGTTCCACGATTACTTCGTCGAAGAGCGGCTGGAATGCGGCATGGAGCTCAAGGGCACCGAGGTCAAGAGCATGCGCCAGGGGCGGATGAACCTCAAGGAGAGCTTCGCCATCGTCAAGGACGGCGAGGTACTCGTCTGCGGCATGCACATCAGCCCCTACGAGCAGGGCAACATCTTCAACACCGACCCGCTTCGGCAAAAGAAGCTGCTGCTGCACAAAAGCCAGATTCGTCATCTCGCGCAGGAGGTCGGCAAGATGGGCTATTCGCTCATCCCGCTTCAGGTGTATTTGAAGGACGGGCGCTTCAAAATGGAGCTGGGGCTTTGCAAGGGCAAAAAGCTGCACGACAAGCGCGACGACATGGCGGCCAAGGATGCGCAGCGCGACATTCAGCGCGCCCTGCGCTCGAAGAACCGCGGGGATGATTGAGCGCGTTTGCGCCGATTTGTATGGGGGTGTACTGGTTTCGACGGGATTGTGGGCGGTCAGGTAAGCGAGCCGTGGCCCCGAGCCACGTAAAAATCGGGAAATTAAAAATGAACTGACAATAACGATTATTGCCTCGCGGCCTAATTAGGCTGCGCGTCGGCCCGATGATCCCGCTGCATCGGAATCCGGCGTCATTTAGCGGGCCATGTTCCTGCCTAAGCTTTGCAGCATGAACACATTATGAAGCTACTGAATCCCTGAGCCCGTTCGTGGGCGCTGGGAAGAGGGAATGTTAAAACGCGAACTGCGCTCGGAGAAAGCTCGGCTGTCGCTTTTTCGGACAGGAGTTCGATTCTCCTCACCTCCACCATCTTTGTCTGAAAGTGATAACTTTCAGACTTTATTATTGTCTGTTTTGCATATTTTTACACCAAAAAGGGGAAACAAAGGGGAATTCATCCCCTATTTTGCTTTTCTGCGTTAAAGCAGTAAGCGTCAGCCACGCTGACGTCATTCACCCAAAGCCCAAACTCAAAAAATCCGAACGTCATCCCGATTGAGGATGGGTTCGGATTTTTTCGTTCTATAAGTGCAGAATCTCTTTCCGCTTGACCATATATTGAATCATCAAAAACACGCAGCAAGCCAGCCATGTCGCCGGTTCCACCCAGCACGCGCCCGCATAGCCAAAGCGCGGCACAACGGCAAACGCCGCCGCAATCTTCATCACCAGCTCAATGCACGAGGAAACCACCGGCACAACGTGCATCCCCAGTGCCTGCATTGCCTGCCGCATCGTGACCAGATAGGCCAGCGGCAGAAACAGCGCCGCGCTCGCCCGCAGGGACATCGTGCCATAGCGCAGCAATTCGGCGTTGCTTGTGCCGATGAGCAGCCGCAGCAGCTCCGGCCCAAGCGTGACCATGACGACCATCGCCGCCGCCTCCCAGATCAGCGCCATCAGAACGGTTCGATTCAGCCCCCGCTTCACCCGGTCATACGCCTGCGCGCCGCAGTTCTGGCTGATAAAGACCGCACCCGCCGTGCCGAGGTTGCTCATCGGCGCGCCGGTCAGACTGAGAATTCGTCTGGCGCTGGTGTGCGCCGCCATCACGGTTTCGCCCAGTGTATTGATGGCGCGCTGCATCGTCAGCGAGCCGAGCGCGTAGACCGAATTCATCAGCCCCATCGACAGGCCGGACGCCGCCATTTGCGTCCATAAGCCGGCCGGCGCGCGAAAATCCGCCTTGCGGGGCAGGAACGGCTTAAACGCGCGCGCGATATACGCCATGCTCAGCAGCGCCGAAATGCACTGCGCGATCAGCGTCGCCAGCGCCGTGCCCACCACGCCGATGTGCAGCACGACGACAAACAGCGTATCCAGCGCGATATTGAGCACGCAGGAAATCGTCAAAAAGACGAGCGGCATGCGTCCGTTGCCCAGCGAGCGCATAAAGCTGGCGCACATGTTATACAAAATGGTCACCCCGACGCCGCCGCAGACAACGGCCGCATAGCGCATCGCCTCATCGAAGACGCTCTCCGGCGTATTGAGCAGACGCATCAGCGGCTCGATGCCGATCATCACGCCGAGGGTCAGCAGCGCCCCCAGCCCCACGCCGAACATCAGCATCACGGCCGTCGCCCGGCGCAGCTTATCCATCTTCTGCGCACCGTAAAGCTGACCGATGATGATGCCGCATCCGTTGCACATTCCGTTGGCAAAATTGATCATCAGATCGTTGAGCGACGTGGACGCGCCAATCGCCGCAATCGCCGCGTCGCCGATAAAGTGACCCGTAATCATCGTGTCGGTCAGCGTATAAATCTGCTGCATCATCTGCCCAATGAGCAGCGGCAGCGTAAACCGCAAAATGAGCTTCACCGGGCTGCCCCGCGTCATGTCTACGGCGGCCTGACGTTCTCGCCCCGTCATCGCATTCCCTCGATTCTCCGATCAGCCGCGCACTTCCCGTAAAACGCGCAGCGCCACATCCGGGTAGTTGGAAATGATGCCGTCGCAGTCCATCTCTGCCATCCGGCGCAGATCCGCTTCCTCGTTGACCGTCCACACGTTGACCGAAAGCCCCAGCCTGTGCGCCGCTTCCACCTCGCCCGTCACAAACGTCGGCTCGCTGAAATGCGGGTGCAGCGCCTGAACGCCAAGCTGTCTGGCATAATCCCACGGCTGATAGAGCATCGCGTCGTAGAGCAATCCGCAGACCGCATTCGGGTCGAGCCTGCGCACTTTGAGCAGGCTGTAATGGTTGAAGGAGGAATAGATCGTTTTCTCCCTCATGCCTGCCTTTTCGACCGCCTCGAGCGTCTTTTCCTCAAGCGCAGGAAACGCCGCGCGGCTGTTTTTCAGCTCAATGTTGACAGACAGCCCGCGCTCGCGCAGCAGCGCCAGCACATCCTCGAGCAGCGGCGCCACGTCTCTCTCCGTCGCATCCACCGCGTGAATCACCGGCATCCGGCAAAGCTCGGCGTAGGTATAATCCGCCACCGAACCCGTAAAGCCCGTCAGGCGGCTCAATTCGTCGTCGTGAAAGACGACCAGACGGCCGTCCTTTGAAATCTGCACGTCCAGCTCCACGCCGTCGGCACCCATATCCGCCGCCAGCGCAAACGCGCGAAGCGTGTTTTCCGGCGCATAGCCGGACGCGCCCCGATGCGCATAAATCTTCTGCATATCGTTACCCCTTTCAGTCGCCCACAAATGCAGCCAGTTTTCCCGGCCGGTTAAAACAGAAGCCCTGCCACCCCACATACATCGCACCCTCGATATTGGCGGGCGTGTCGTCGATAAACAGCGCGCGGCTCGGCTCAACACGATAGGTGTTCGTCAGAAATTCATAGATGTCCGCGTTCGGCTTGAGCAGCCCTTCGCGCGCAGAAACGACCTTTCCCTCGAACAGGCCAAAGAAATCGAACCGGCTTTCAACCGTCGCAAAGGATTCCTTCTGATAGTTGGAGAGCACAAACACGCGCTTGCCGTGCGCCAGACAGCTTTTGACCGCCTGAACGCCCTCTTCGATCGGGCGCGTAAAATCCAGCCAGTTTTCCATGAAGCGGCGAATCATCGGTTCGAGCGCCCGATCGCGCCCGGTCATATGTCCGATTGCCTGCTGGACGGTGAGCGTCCCTCGATCCATCATGTTCCAATACGGCGTTTTGATGATCTTTTCCATCAGCTTTTCATGCAGCTCGGTCTCCCCCGGAAAAAAAGCCTCCAGCTCCTCCTCCGGCGAATAGGAGAGCAGCACGTTGCCCACGTCAAAAACCACCGCGTCCAGCTCGTCCCACGGCATTGTTTCGTATCGGTCGTCAAGCGTCCACATCGTCATCGCCTTTTCCCCCGTTCATCGGCTGGTCAGGATCGTCCGCGCCGCATCGCAATCCGTCTGCGCCGCGAATTCGTATGTCGTCAGGTTTGCGCGCAGGCTCGCGCGGCTCCCGTCCTTTTCCCAGATGATTTCCAGTTGGTCGTTCTGCGGCTGGCGCACGGTCATGTCCGCGTCGAAATCGAACGCCGGGCAGGTGTTGCGCATCCGAAGCAGCGCAAGCTGATCGCGCACCACATCCTTTTTCAGCGCGTCCGCCACCACGTCCCGCGTCAGGTTCGTGCGGTTGATCTCCTTATGCGCCGCTTCGCCGCCGCGGCGAACGGCTTCCAGATCGTTTTCGCCCGCAAACAAATCCAAATACCAGACCTGCGGCTTGCCCGGCATGAACAGTTGAATCGCGCGCGCGAGCAGCATTTTCCGCTCGTCCGCGCCCAGCGCGCTGAAATACGTGCAGTTGACCTGATAATAGACGTTCTTCGCGCCATGCAGGTTCTTAATCATGCCGCCGCGGCTGACAATCAGCGCGATCAGCTTTTCAATCGCTTCGTCGCTGAGCAGCCCCTTCAAATCCAGCATCGGGATTCCGTCATGGCAGCCGAGCATGTTCACCGTGCGGATGTTTTTTTCCCTGAGTTCCTCCGCCCAGCGCATCAGCCGCGTGCCGTCATGGTTCTCAATCGCGTCAATCACCAGCCCCGGCAGGAAAAAGTCGTAGGTCATATAGCCCTTTCGAGCAACCTTTTCATAGGTTCCCGCCGCATAAGGGTCATGGATCTCCGGTAAAAGGGTCAAACCATGCGAATCGGCCATTTGGCGAATGCGTTCCAGCGTGTCCCACGTGTCCGGCTCGTTCATAAAATTGCGCAGCCCCGGCGTTTTGGGCGCATAGGCAAACGCATCCAGCCGCACAATCGCCGCGCCGTATTCGGCCAGCTTGCCCAGCACACTGTCATAATACGCCCAGACCCGCTCGCTTTTCAGGTTCAAATCCATCTGACCAAGATATTTCCGCCGCATTTCCAGCAGTTGAACGCACGCCTCGCGGTAGCGTTCAAAGCCCGTGAAATCCAGCTCCTGCGGCTTCTGTCCGGCCTCCAGCCCCGCGTCAAGCCGCGCGGCCAAAAACGTCGCCTCGCCATACTGCATATCCGAAGCGCGCATCAAATCCTGCGCATCGACCGGGTCATATCGAACCTGCTGATAGAACGTGTTCCAATACGGCACATCGCGCCCATCCGGCAGGCGAACCATCAGAATCGGCAGCCCCGGCTTGCGGAAGAACATGCCTCGAATGTATTTTTCTTCCGGCTGGATGTATCCGGCGTCGGTCATTTCGCCGCACCCCGCCCAGAATTGATTCCAATCAATGAAAAAATCGCGATACGGCGATGCGTCGCCGTTTTTTAAAATATCCTGAAACTGCGGCGAAAGCACGGAAAGGTGGTTCAATATAAAATCCAGCTTGAGATCAATTCCGTTCTCTTTCAGCCGCTTCACGTCTTCCGGCGCGGCGAGCATGCGGTTCAGATCATAGCTGATGACCGAAAAACCGCGATCCAAATCCGTGTTGAACACGCTCGGCAAAATGTAGAACGACCGGAATGCATCCGCGAACGCTTCGCTTTCCAATAGCTGTGCAATATCGGATAACGTGCCGCCGAGGCTGTCCGGATATGCGTTGAGCATTGCTCCGCCATTCATGGCCTTTTCCCTCCGCTCATTCCGTCTCACGTCGATACGCCGAATAGGTGATTTTCTTGCCCTCGCGGGAGAGAATCACCTGCGCCTTCCACGCCTGGCTGTCCAGCTTACGCTGCTCGATGTTCAGCACCATCGTGGTAAAAGCACTGTCCGTCTGCGCGTCGCGGTTGCGCAGGCGGCGATGCTCCAGCGTCTGCATCGGCGTGCTGTTCAGGTAAATCGGGATATCCACGCCCTTCAAAAAGTCGCTGTTCGCGTGCGTCCACTCGATCACCATCACGCGTGTCGTGGTGAAATCCACCGTTTCATACCAAATCGCGGTTTCCTCGCGTCCCATCCGCTTGAGCGGAATGTGTCTTTCGCCGCGCTTGAAGCGCGCGATGATGTCGTTGACCTCGTCAAAGTCAATTTCCTCCGGCGTGCCCAGATAGCCGCTCAGCGCCTGTGCGCCGGCCTGCTGATACGTCTGCATCCACGGCAGCTTCCGCGCCGTTTCCGGCTCCGCGTCCGCATCCGCCTGCCAGAGTTCGCGCAGAACGACGGCCTTCTCGTCGCTGTATTCGCCGCTGGCCAGCAGCCCGCGCAGGCCGCCCATGCGGAACAGACGCAGCCGCTCCGCGTCGTTGGCCGCCGGAATTCGACGGGGATAGTTGTCGCCGCTCATGATGTATGCGCCGATCCCCGCCCGGTTGAGCGCGTAGCCCAGAACGGAGGCCATGACCGTCTTTCCCGATCCGCTTCCGCCGCATACGCCGATGACCACGCAGCCGCCCGCGCTCTCCTCCAGCCGACGCTCCAGCGTCCCCTGAATGGCCGAAAGCACGGTCTTTGCCCGCTCGATATTATCCTGACCGATGGTGACGCCGTCCCCCGGCATATCGCCGTGCGGAATCTGCTCCGGCACATCGAGCGCATCGATGTCAAGCATCCTCAGCATCTGCATCGCAATTCCCCCTTATCGCACTCTTCTGTCGCTCTTTTCCGCTCATCTCGGCAGCGGTTCCCGGCTCGTCGGCGCATCGCCGAAGAAGAACATCGCATCCTGCAAGTCGGTTTCGAGCATCGTGCCCTTTTTGACATAGTCCATGGCGCGCGCCAGCATCGCGCTGCGGTCGTATTCCACCGCGCCGAATCGAATGTCGCCGTCTTCAATGAGCATATAATGGGCGCGCTTATCCCGGTCGTCCGGCCTGCGATAGGACACCGAACCGGGATTGAGCCACAGGCGGTCGTTATCCAGCCGATGCACGAGCCTGCGGTGCGTATGACCAAAGATCATGCGTCGCTCCGGTCTGCTCTCGCCCGCGTACCACACGCGCCAGAACGCGTCGAACGTCTGCACGCTCTCCGGCATGTCGTAGCTGTTATCCAGCATTTGATGCTGCATCAGGTAGGCGGCGCCGTCCGCCTCAAAGCTCATGTGCTGCGGCAGCGCGGCCAGAAACGCGATGTCTTCATCCGTCACCCGTTCGCAGTTGTCGTGCACCCATTTGTAGCGATTTGTTCCCCGAAACGCATCCACCTCGCCCGAAAACAGGATGTTGAGCAGATGTCTGTCGTGGTTGCCCATGACGCAGTGCGCGCCGTGTTCCCGAACCCAGCCGATCGCCTCGTGCGGATCCGTGCCGTAATCCACGTAGTCGCCCGCGCAATAGATGGCGTCCACCGCGCCCGCGTCCTTTTCAATCGCCCGGAGCGCCGCGATATTCGCATGAATATCGGAGAGAATCAATAAACGCATTGCGGATCACCTTCCTTTCCTGTATAAAGACGGTTCTGCTCTTCCCCATGCCACCTTCTGAAGTCTGGGTATGGCGTATTCAAAAAATGACTGATACGCCGTACAGAAATCATTTCTTCCTTGCGTTCGTTCCCGGCGGCATCCACAGCGGCATAATCCATACCATCGGCATGCCTTGCAGCGCGCATCAATTTCCAAAGATTTCTGCGTAAAACCCAATTCATCCCGTCGGCAGTCGATCTGTTCGAACGAATCCGTCGTCAGGCTACCCAATCGGTATACATCCAGCACATAAAAATCGCAGGGATATACGCTTCCGTCCGCTTCTACCACGTATTGTTTGGGACAAAAACCCAGCATGCTGCAATTCTCCGGTGTCTCGCCACGCACCATGCCAACCAGATTTTCAAAGTAACGGATATACAACGGATTACCGTGCGTCACTTCGCCATACCAGAGATCAAATAAACATTTCAGAAACTGCTCATACAGTTCCGGTGTCAACGAATAGGGCTGGCGCCCCCGCGTCTCATTCAGCGGATCCAGACATGGCACATACTGCTGATAGCGTAGATTGTTGCGCAGATAAAACTGAAAGACCTTTTGCGTCTGCCGTGCAACCTGCGCCGTCACCGTCGTTAAAATATTGAAATCCACATGATTCTGCGTCAGCATCTGCGCGGCATGCATCACGCGCTTGTGCGTTGCCCGCCCCAGCGCATCCACCCGGAAGCCATCGTGAATCTCCTTGTCGCCATCCAACGACAGCCCAACCAAAAAATGGTTTTCCCGGAAAAAACGTACCCAGCTTTTATCCAGCGCATATCCGTTGGTCTGAATCGCGTGATGAATCGTCACGCTTTTTTTGTTGTACCGCTTTTCCAGCTCAATGAGCGTCTGAAAGAAATCCAATCCCGCCAGCGTCGGCTCGCCGCCCTGAAAGACAAACGTGCAGTTCCCGCTCGCCCGCTCAAGCGCGCGACACACCACCTTTTCCAGCGTCTCCACGGTCATTATGCCGTAGGAAGCCACTTTGCGATTCTGCACTTCATCCGCATAAAAACAATAGCGGCAGCGCATGTTGCAGTTTCCCGAAGCAGGTTTTATCATCAGGCTCAGCGGCGGCATTGTTTTTCTCCTGTCCGTTCGTGTTTTCAGGTTCTCAAGCCCATTCGTTCATACTGTTCGTCTGGCGCGTCATTTTCGCGCATCAGGCGAATCATGGCCTCCGTCATGCGTTGACGAACCGCTTCATCCTCAATCGGATGCAGCTCGCCGGGATCATTCTCCAGATCAAACAGCAGGTCGTCATTTTTCATGCTGGCCGCCGCCACATGCAGATAATCCAAAGTTGGAATTTTCAGTGTCGGACAGCCTTTTGTGAACGTAAACGTTCTCCCCAGCGCAGCCTGACGCAGTTCATCCGGCGTAAACCGGAAATTCATGTGTGTCGGCATCAGCGTGTATTCGTAACACGAATCGTTGTCTTCACTTCGGGGCGCACGCATGTAGACATAGCGTCCATCCGTGATATTGATTGTACCGCCATGCGCACCAAAGAGCGCGTAATCATGTACCCTTCGATCTTCGGCAATCGCATCTCCGAGCTGCTTTCCCAACATGTCCTTGGGAATCGGCACGCCAAAATAATCCAGCAGAGTCGGCGCAAGATCAATTGTCTGTGTCAGCGTGCTTCGGCGTTCACCGCGTTTCTTACACCTCGGATCCCAGATGAACAACGGAATATGGACAATTTCGTTGTAATACGGCATGATATTTTTTCCCCACCATGCATGTTCGCCCAGCAGATATCCGTGATCCGTGTTGACGATGAGCATCGTATCCTTCCATAAATCATGCGCATCCATGAAGTCCAGCACCTGACCCAGGTAAAAATCGCACATCGAAAGCAGCGCGAAATACTGATTACGCACATGCGCAATCACATCGTCGGCGCTGGCGCACGGTTTGGACGGCGGCCAATCGATTTCCCGCCCTATATCCACATGCGGATAACGTTTTTTGAATTCCTCGGAGGCAAAAAACGGTTCATGCGGATCAAAGGTTTCAATTTGCAGAAACCAGTTGTCATACTTCCAGTTCGTTTTCAAAAATTCAAGTCCGGCCGAAAAGGTCTTGGCCTGCGGAAAATCCTCCATCGTCCGAATATATTTTCGGTTAACCGCGTCCTGATGATGAATAGGGCGCACGGGGTCTGGATCAGGCGCTTCCAACTGATCAAGCAGCACCTCCGCATGGATAGACGGGTTTAAATCTGCCTTCCATGGATCTCCCTCCTGCCCACGCGAACACGTCCACGTTGAGTAGCGGTTATGATACGTTGCGCCGCCGTCTTCCCAATAGTGATAATGATCCGAAGCCAAATGCGTATATACGCCATTCTGTTTCAGAATTTCCGGCATGGAATCATCATATGGCTCAATCGGCCCCCAGCTTCGATGCAGGAAGTTATACCGTCCTGTGTGGATTTCACGCCGTGCCGGCATACAGGGCATGCTGCCTACATAGCAGTTATCAAACGTCACCGTCTTTTCGCTCAGCCGCTCAAAATTGGGCATCGATGTGCAATCGCATCCGTAATTAGGCAGATATCGCCTGCATAGCGAATCATACATGACCATGATGGCCTTCACATTTCGTTCCTCCCGCTTACTCATCCTTCGGCCCCGGATAGGCGCTGCCGCCCGCCGCGACATACCCGCCGGAATGTCCCTGCTCGTCCCCGGCAATCCAGAAAGCGAACAGATCCGCCGCGATCAGTTCAAACCGAATCCTGAAAACCCGTCCCCGAAGCGCGGAAAGGTCGCCGCCGCGGAAGACGAGCTGGCGCTTTGTGCTGTCGGCAATCATCGGCACGCAATCCGCAAAGGAATAGCCGGGAATCGGCCGCCCTTCCTCGTCTTCAATCTGCGCGCGGACAAAGCCCTCCGCCGCGTTCGCGTTGATGAACAGCAGCCGTCCTTCTTCAAAGCGCATCTTGCGGGTCAGCATGAACTGCCTCGTTCCGTTGGCATGGAGCGACGCGAAACCGTCCCGGCGAAGCCGCGCAAAGCCGGTCGCCGCGCCGCCGTACAGATTTCCGTTTTCCGCCGAAGACGCGCCGCTGAATCCCGCAATCGGGAAAGCCAGTTCCTCCGGCGAGATAAGGCACAGCCCGCCGCAGGCATGCAGGTAGCCGCGCGCCCACGAGCCCGGCCGATCCGTGCAGCGGATGAACGGGCTTCGGTTATCGCGGCTGAAATGGAAACCGTCGCGGCTGAAACCCGCATGGAGATCAATGTGTTTGGGCACGCCACTGTTTTCGCAGACGGCGTTATGCGCCTGATCGAATCCCTTGATGATGGCAAACAGGCCGAGCATGACGCTCTCATAGCCCACGCAGTTCAGGTGATAGAGCTGCGGCGGCAGATTTTTGTTGTAAATCGTGCCCGGCTCGCTCTCGCGCAGGTCGCGCACGTCGCAGCGCTGCCAGAAGGCAATCTGGTCATTCGCCCACGACGCGCCCTCCATGAAGCGGTCGCACTCGTAGTAGCTGCGGCCGCGGCTGTACCATGGGGTCGAAGGCAGACCCGTGCGAATGGAAAATACCCATTTTTTTCGGAAGGGATTGTAGAAAAACGACGTATTGTCGCCGCAAAGCCCCGTCGTCACCGGATCGCCAAAGTGCATGCCGTCCGCGCTGACGGCCACCTGCGCCACGTCGCCCTCCGGCGTTCTGAAATAGTGGAACATCTTATAGCGTTCCTCCGGATGCTCGGTCTCCTGATCGAGCCACACGCAGGAACCGTCCCGCTGCCAGCCGGGCTTGGGCACAAAAATGCGGTTGGTGCCCACCTGATTATCCAGCATCTTCCGCGTGAAATGCCGCCCGTCGGCGGAAACCGCCAGCGCCGTTCCGTCAAACCAGCCAGCGTGGTAATACAGCCGATACACGCCGTCCGCGGGATCATACCAGCAGCCGTCGGTAAACGGCGCAGCGACGGGTGCAACGCCCTTGTTCCACTCCATCGGCGTTTCGGGCGCAAGCACGGGCGTTTCATCCAGCACAGCCTGATGAAAGCGCTTTTCCAGCCAGTTTTCCTCGATCAGAAAGTCATCGACGAACAGCTGCCGCCCCACGTCGATCAGCGCCACATCCGGCCGGTTTTCCAGATACGGAACGGGCAACTCGCTCAAAGACATGTCATCCATGTCCCTCGGCGGCCAGACATCCGGCAGCCTGATCCCATTGTACAGTTCTTCCATCGGCTCATTCCTTTCTCATGCGCGGCGATACACGCACTCGTCCTTTTCAAGCCCCTTGAACGTGCCGAAGGTGAACCATTTATCCACGCGCACCTCGTCGCCGTCAAACGTGAACATATAGCGGTTTTCCGCCTCGGATTCTACCCACAGGACGGACATTTGAAGCCGCCCCTGCTCGTCCCACCACGCGCTGCTGCTCGTCTTTGTGATGATTTCGCGATCATAGCGGTAGACCAGCTCGCCCGCCGTGCGCGCGCCCTGCAGATCCGCCGTCAGCGCGCGCTGCTCGCCGTCCTCCGTCCACGTGATTTCGAGCTTGCCGTCGTGCGCGCGCAGGCGCATTTTGTCCGCGCCGGGATACGCGATGCGCTGCTTGCGTCTGGAATAGAGCACACCGAAGGACAGCTTTCCCTCCTTCGGGACGAGCGTTATATCCAGATCGTGCGCGGAGAAATCCGCGCCGTTCGGATACGGATGCGGCACGGCCAAACGGCTCAGGCGCTCTTTCAGCATGGCAGCTGTCCTGCCCACGGGCAGCGTTTCCACATCGGCATGAATCTGCGGCACAAGGATGTCAAACAGCGCGTTGAGCGTCGCCTGCGGCCCGTGGATCGGGTGATTCTCCCCTTCTTTGAGCAGATGCAGATCCGCATGCCCCATCAGTTCGCCGAGGAAACCCGCCTCGTTGATGGAGACGATCAAATCCAGCGACGGCACGACGACGGAGAACTGGCCGAACGCGCCATCCGCGCGGTACGAGCCTTCCGGCCTGCACATCCAGATTTGGTAGCCGTAGCCCACGCAGTTATCGTAAATATACGGCGTGTGCGCGTGTGCAGGCCACGTGTCCATCCGCTCGGTGGTCGCGTCGTGCACAAAGGTTTCGCTCAGCAGGCGCACACCGTTCCAGACGCCGCCGTTCAGATACAGCTTCATCAGGCGCAGATTGTCTTCCGTCGTGGTGAACATGCCCATGCCGCCCAGACAAGTGCCGTCCGCGCCGCGGCGGCACATGACGTTTTGCGCATCAATGCCGATCAAATCGAACAGGTTTTTGGCCAGATAATCCAGCATGCTCCCGCCCGTCAGCCGCTCGATGATCGCGGACAGCACCGCCGTCGTGTGGGAATTATAGCGCCAGAACGTGCCGGGTTCGTGGGTAATCGGTCGGGCGAAATACCGCTCCAGCCAATCTGCCGGATAGGTCGTTTCCTCTTCCTCCGAGCCGTCGCCCATCACCAGCAAATCGCGGATGGTCAGCCTTGAAAGCCTGTCGCTCATCTGCGCGGGCATCTTATCCGGCAGGATATCGCATACCCTGTCGCTCAGCTTGAGCAGCCCCTGATACTCCGCCAGACCGATGGCCGTCGCGGTGTAGGTTTTGCTCAGGGAATGGTCGCAGTGGTGCAAGCCGGGCGCAAACGGCGCCCACCACCCCTCCGCGCAGACCTTGCCGTGACGCATAATCATCAGGCCGTGCATCTGGGTAAAGCCGCCGTTTTCCAGCTCATCCAGAAATGCGTCAATCGCTTCGCTGGGAATACCCACCTCTTCCGGCAGGCAGCGCTCAAATCGCTGAATCATGGTCTTTTTTCCTCCTCGCCCTTTGGGCCGCGCGTGCTTTCTCTCGCGCTCAACGTCACAGGAAACACCATATCAACCGGCACTTTTTCGCCGTGAATCTGTTTAATCAAACACTCTATCGCCATTTCGCACATCTCCGGAATCGGCTGGCGGATGCTGGTCAGCGGCGGGCACAGGCAGGCCGCCAGATAATTGTCGTTAAAGCCGATCACGCGGAGGTCTTCCGGCACGCGCCGCCCGCTTGCCGCCGCGCAGCGCACGACGGAGGCCGCAATCTGGTCGCTGGTGCAGAACACGCCGTCCGCATCCGGGAACGTATCGAGCACCTGTCCGGCCAATTTGGAATAATCGCCGTGCAGGCTGTCGTTCTCCTTGGTTTCAAAAATGCGTTCTTCCAGCCCATGCTCACGCATGACGCTGCAAAAGCCCACGAATCGGTCATACGCCGGGAGCAGCTTGTCGTGCACAGCAGCAATCATCACCGGGCGCTTGCTTCCGCTGGCGAGCAGTTCCTCCGCCGCCATGCGGCCGCCCATGTGGTTGTCGCAAAGCACCGTCGGCAATCGACCGACCTTGATGCGCTCGAAGGAAACGACCGGAAGGTTGTCGTCCAGCAGCGCGTCGAGCTCGCGGGAACGCAGACTGATGATGATGCCGTCCACCTGATTGGCCTTGAGCATCCCGACATACTCCAGCGCCCGATCGTTCTGGCCGTCGGACGCATAGATCATCACCTTGTATCCGTGCCGCATGGCGGCAAGAATCAGCTGGTTGACGACCTCGCCAAAGTACGGATCATCGACAGAAGGCACCAGCAGACCGATGATTTTCGTTCTGCGTCGGGTCAACGACCGCGCGACTTCGTTGGGCTGATAGTTCAGCTCCTCCATCGTCGCGTAGATTTTGTCGTGCATCTCCTGGCTGATGTAGCCGCGTTTGTTGAGCACGCGGGAAACCGTCGTCACCGAAACGCCGGCGCGCTGTGCCACTTCTTTGATGGTCGCCATGGGCTCGTTCTCCTTTGCTGGTCAGGGTCGGCAGACGACCTTCATGCCGTCGTAGGCCACCTCGATTCCATGGGGCGCGGCGAACCGCTCCCATTCCGAATGGGTCATGTCGTTCATGTGGGAAAGATGGTTGAGGATATAGCGCGTATCCGCCTTCACCAGCCCCGCCTTGTTCAGCCGCTCCCGCAGGCGCAGCGCCTCGGCGAAGCCCATGTGCCCGTCGCCCTTGAGCGTTCCGCGCGCGCAATCCATGCTGACCACGGAAAATGCCAGACCGGTGGTTTTCAGATATTCGTCGTTTTCCTCGCTCAATTCGCCGGTGTCGTTCGCATACAGCATCGCCGTTTCGCCATCCGAGATGGCGTAAATCAGGCAGTCCTCCACCTGAATCGGCCGATGGTTGGCGCGCAGCGGGTAGAAGGTATACCCGGCGGCCTTGAACGGCTCAAACGGCTTCACCTCGTGAAAACGGAAGCGCTCTTCCCTCGCCCGTTCCGCACCGGCGCAGGCCGAAAGGAAGCGCTTTTTCACCCACAGATTGCCGTATAGATCCAGCACGTTTTCTTCCTCCGGCACACCCGGGCGAAGCGCGCAGGACGGTGTGCCGCGGTTTTGAAGCGCGTATATATCCTGATGATCCGGATGCGAATGGGTGAAGACGATGCACTTGAGACGATCCAGCCGCAGGCCGAATCTCAGCTTCTGCGCGTGGATATCCGGCGAGAGATCGATCAGCACATCGTCGCCCAGCAGCGTGCAGGCGCGCATGCGCAGGCTCTTTCCGCCTTCCCGCATCGAGCGCAGGCAGACGGGGCAGGCGCAAAACGTGGCGGGCATGCCCTCCGCCGCGCCGGTTCCCAGATATTGATACTCCACGGCCAATCGAATCCCCTTTCTTTTTTGCGTTATCCCTTGATGCCGGACATCGCGACGGACTGCACGAACTGCTTTTGGAACGCGAGGAAGATGACCAAAATCGGCAGGGTAATCATCGCGCTGAACGCGAAAATCTGTCCCCAGAAGGTATACACCGAGTCATTCAAGCCGCGCAGCGCCTGCGGCAGCGTACGCCACGTGTTATCGCGGGTCACGAGCGTCGGCCAGAGCAGATCGCCCCACGCGCGGATGAAGGACATGATGGCGACCGTCGCATAAATCGGCTTGGAGAGCGGGGTCATAATCTTGAAGAACACGCCGGTGTAGCTTTCTCCGTCGATGATGGCCGCCTCCAGCAGATCCTTCGGCATGCCGCGGAAATGCTGATAAAACAGGAAGACATACATCGGCGTCGCCAGATTCGGAATGGCCAGCGCCCAGATGGTGTTGATGATGCCCAAGTTAAAGGCCACCATGAAGCGGTTGATGATGACGGCCTCGGTCGGAATGATGGTCAGCGCGATCATCAGCGAAACGAGCAGCTTCTGCCCCCGAAATTCCAGCATACCCAGCGCATAACCCATCATGCCGTTGATGAACATGCCGACGAACACCTGAATGATGGCGTTGACGGCCGAGTTGCGGAAGTAATGCAGAAAGTCGAGCTTTTCAAACACGGCGACATAGTTTTCGAGCGTCAGGTTGCCATAGGGAATGAACGCCTTGAGCGTCGCCATATCCGAAACGAGCTGCGTCTCGCTCTTGACAGAGGAAACGAACAGGAACAGCAGCGGCGCCAGAAAAACGACCGCCAGCGCGATATAAAGCACGTAGAACAGGGCGGACGTGACCGTCTTTTTCGTCTTATTTTCCACTTTCATCCTCAGTCGCCCTCCGTAAGCTTATTCTGAATCAAAGAGATCACCAGCACGATCAGGAAGAACACGACAGCCATCGCGGAGGTGTAGCCCACGCGGTTGTTGGTGAAGCCCTCCTGATACATCAGGTAGACCAGCGTTGTGGTCGAGCCCGCCGGGCCGCCCTGCGTGAGCATATACACCTGCGTGAACATCTTGAGCGAGTAGATCGTGTTGGAAATAAAGACGTACACCAGCGTATTCTTGAGCTGCGGAATGGTGATGTAGACAAACTGCTGCCACGTGTTCGCGCCGTCGATCGTGCCCGCCTCATACAGCTCCTCCGGAATGAACTGGAGGCCGCCGAGCATGATAATCATCTGCATGCCGACGCACTGCCAGATGGACATGATCGCGATGGACGGCATCGCCAGCGTCGTATCCTGAAGCCACTTCTGCGCCGGAACGCCGAACACGCGCAGGATCGAGTTGAACAGGCCGTCCGCCGTGCTGGAGAAGAAGAAGCCCCAGATGACGGTCACAACCGTCATGGTTACGACCTGCGGCGAAAAATAGATCATGCGGAAGAAGGTCACGCCCTTCGCCTTGCGGTTGACCAGCAGCGCCAGCAGCGTCGCCAGAATCAGCACGACCGGCACGAGGATGATCGTGTATTCAAACGTATTCCAGAACGCCTGAAGCGCGGTCTTGTTGGTGAAGGTCTTGATGTAATTCGCCCAACCGACAAACTTGGTCGGCTTGTTCGGGTTGAGCACCAGTCTGCGATCCGTAAAGGAATAGAAAACAGACATGAAAAACGGCAGGATCATGAACAAAAACATGATGATGATCGCCGGCGCGGACAACCCCCACGCGGCTTTCGCCTGCGCGCGGGACATCTGGCTTCTCCGCTTCGCCCCGCTTCTCTTGACAGTGATTTCACTCATACGCAATGCTCCGTTCTATCGCCATGCCGGTTGTCCGTCAGCATGACGGCTCTCCCTGTTTTGGCTTTTTGTTTTTCGGGTTCAAAGGGCAAAAGAAGCGCCCGGTCAGCGTTCGGCCGGCCGGGCGCGATGTGATTTTACTCGATGTTCCAGTCGTTTTCGACGATGATCTCATCGACGTACTCGGCCGCATCATGCAGCAGCTCAGCCGGATCGCCGCCAGCAAGAATGTTGGTCACGACACTCGCCATCTGGGTTTGAAGCGTCGAATGAGCCGGAGTGATCGGACGCAGGTAGCTGATGCCCGCTTCAAGCTGCTCGCGGTACAGGTACAGGCGGCCGCCCTCCTGCCACTGCTCCATGCCGTCCATGACGCTCTTGCGCGCCGGAACGCCGCCGTTCACATCGCAAACCATCTGGATGTATTCCGGGCTCATCATCGCCTGAAGAACCGTCCACGCCTGATCCGCCACGCCGCGGTCGACCGCCGCGGTGGTCATCACGTCCACCGTAGAGCCGGAGCAGGTGAACACGCCGTTGCCGAAATCCGGAAGCGGAACGATGATCGCGTCGTCGCCGAACGCCTCGACATGCTGGCTGTATTTCCAGTGGCCGAGCATGGAGAAGGCGGCCTCGTCGCGGCCATAGAACGCATCCTCGTAATCGCAGGCCGCGTTGACATAGCCCTCGTCGAGCATCTTCTTCATCCAATCATACGCCGCGACGGTGTTTTCGCCATCCATCGTGCCGGTCGCAAGCATGGTATCGCGGTTCAGGTAATCGCCGCCGAAGGAAGCGATGACCGCCATCCAAGTGAAGTAGAGGGAGCTGGCCTTGTTCTGACGGATGTAGAGCGGATACTCGTAGCCGATTTCCTTGCACTTGGCGAGGATATCCTCAAACTCTTCGACCGTCCACGCATCCTTGTAGGAGGTCGGGATGCGCGCGCCGATCTTTTCGAGAATGCTCTTGCGCGTCCACATGGCCATGCCGGAGTCAAACTGCGCCACGCCGTAGAGGCCGCCGTCGTAGGTCACCTCGGACCAGACGGACGGAAGAACGTCGTTCTTCATATCCTCGTCGATGTAGTTGTCCAGGCAGGCGATCATGCCCAGATCCTGGAAGTACGGGATCTGCAGGCCGTCGATCACGATGAGATCGGGGGTATCGCCGACGATCGGAGCCGTCTGCAGCTTGTTGAGCAGCTCATCCTGTGCGAAGAACTGATAATCCACCTGAATGTCGTCATGCTTCGAATTGAAATCATCGAACATGCTGGTGTAAATCACCGTCTCAGCGCCATCGCTGATCCACGCGGTCACGGTCGTAGCGTCCGCGCAGGCAATCGCCGCCAGCGCGAAGACCATGACGGCCGCCAGAAGCAGAGAAATGGACTTTTTCACTTGGGTTTCCTCCTTTAATAATCCTTGTGTATGGGGCTGAGCCTTCCCTTCCGGCTCTCCCCTGTTGCTACGCTTAGTATATCAGCCTTTTAATTATATGTCAACCGGTTAGCATAAAAAAGTGACCATAATTTTTTTCTTATTTACAGCATATCTCCTTGTTTATGACAGAAATCGTTTTTGTTTTTCTCATTTTCAGCCAGCTTTTCCGCATCTTTTCGCGTCGAAACCGCGCCGGATATGCTATGCGGTTCACATTCAAGGTGCGTCGGGCAGAACAAAAAGAGCGCGCAAAAAACTGCCCGATCAAAGCGTTCCTCGCAGACAGCATAAAAAAGCCCCATACGCCGCAGGATGGTCAAAGTATCCTGTGCGTATGAGGCTTTTGCTATGCTTCTTTTCTCGGTCGGGCGGTCGTTCCATCAGCCAATGGGCATCCGCCCCTCTTTTCATACTAATTCGCAGTTAAAATGCTTAACAGAGCGCATCAGATTTTTTGTTCTG
>ERZ779890.1973-NODE-1973-length-20117-cov-8.985595_pt1 | contig 20117 bp, 22 predicted proteins | sample MGYA00511553_ERZ779890 | MGnify/ENA primary metagenome ERZ779890 (study PRJEB29588, sample SAMEA2152064) | human gut metagenome | biome: human gut; feature: human-associated habitat; material: faeces | place: Denmark | collected 2008/2010 ... | reverse complement strand
AAGCCATACCGTCCAAGCAGCTGCGCTTCCTTCAGAACGCCCATCTCTGGAAAAGTCTCCAGCTTTTTCACGGAGGACAGAATGTTGTCAGCAAACTTCGCTGCAGACTGCTTTCCCACCATATTCTTATGATACAGCAGCAGGTCACGGTATTCCATCCGTGCTTCATGCAGCCACTCAATCTTCATTCAAGACCTCCTGTGTCAGACGTTCCATTTCGTCCATCGTGGAGGTTTTGGCGCCTGCAAGCCGGGACTGTTCCCGTTGGAGCAGCATAAACAGCAGATCCAGTTCTTTCTCACGCTTTTCCCAGAGATCCAGCGGGACAAAAACCATCTCACCATCGCCGTTTCGCGTCAGATAGATGGGCTCCTGCTTCTCTTTAGCCAGTTTCACCATTTCATCATAGCCGTTGCGCAGTGATGTTGCCGAACGGATCATCATATCGCAGCACTCCTTTCGCTCGCTTATTATTCCTTTATTATAGACGAATTATTACCTCACGTCAAGTTTCAATCCCATTATACCCATTATACTGGGAGATGGGGATATAGGAGGACGGCGTTTGCCGCCCTCCTATACCATTCGTCATACTATGCGCACATCGCCTCCGGCAGCTCCATCACAAAAGGGTACGTTTCCAAGGACACATGATACATGGAGTTCATGGTCTCAAAAACGGCCTTTCGGTCAGTGAGAGATTGGATACGGACGACCCGTGAGGTGCAGACCAGACCGCTATGATGGCGTATCCATGCACGGCTGCCCTCGCAGAGCGGTGCGGCCAACCGGCCGGTAAGAATGACCTGCTTCTTATTCATTTTCTTTCTCCTTCCTTCGACCTGTGTGGTCGTGAAAAGCGCGATCATTATCTGAATCGAAAAACAGCTTGCGAATGATCTAATAGGCACACTTGAGAATACTCCGCACCATGTGCACGGTGGTATTCTCCCTCTGCGCGATCTCCCGCGTACCGTAGCCATCTGCCTTGAGCCGCAGTACGTTCATATCACGGCGGGGCATATGCCGGCCCAGATCGTGGAACAGCAGGCCGGTCTCCATATCCAGAAAGCTCTCATCCGTTGCGGAGAGCATATCGGACAGAGACAGGCCGGCATCGTCCATAACAGCATTGAGGCTGACCGTCGGTGCTGCACGCTTGGTAGATGCCTGATGGCGGAAGTGGTCTGCCAGGCGGCTCTCCATCTTGCGCCATGCAATGGTGGCGAAGCTGAAACGGCTGGACTCACCCTGCGTGGTATAGTCCATGACTGCCTGCAAGTAGCCAAAGACCACCACATCGTAATACTCATCCTCCGGCAGCTTCTTCTCATTGAGAAAAGCATAGACCAGATTGTGATGCTCCTCCGCAAATAGCTGCTGCGCCGGGGTCATGGGGGTATTTTCATTCATTACAGTTCCTCCTATATGCCGGGAGCCGCAGCCTGTGTTTTACACAGACTGCGGCTCTTCACATGTTTCAGATCCCTATAAGGTCTGATAGGTTCATTTAGTGGGGAAGCTCCTCACGCTCGCCATCGATCACATCCGCACCGGAAATGCAGAAATGCTGGCCGCTGTCGGCAACAGCATACTCGGTGTTTGCGGTGGCATACTGGTCCTCCTCACCCTCACGGGCGGCAGACAGCTCCGCACGGTTCTTCAGCATCTCCTTCGCCTGCTGGCGGAACGACTCTACAAAGGCGCGGAACTCGCCCACCTGTTCAGGCTGGAGATCTTCCACTTTACGGAAGGTCGCCACGCTGTAGGTGTTGTTGCCGTTGTCCACGCGCTTCAAGCCGATCTGCACCACGCTGCTCCATGCCGGACGGCGCCGGGCCACAAACGCGGCGTTCATGAAATCATTGAACGGTCGCAGGCTGGTAGGCGGCAGAGAGAGCTGCAGCGGGATATAGTCACCGTCCTGCAGAAGATACAGAATACGCATATTCTTGCAGGCCTTCCCCTTTCCGTCTGTTGCCGTACCGTAACGGTTCAGCTCACAGGCAGCACAGGCGCCGCCGGGTGTACCGTAGCCCTGCTTTCCGTCCACGGTGGAGCACAGAGGAACGGTGTTATCATCGTATTCACAGCCCTCGGGCCAATACGCGCCACTGGCATGGTGATACAGGATAACGCCCTGCAAAAAACGGGTATACTCCGGATTCTCCGGGTCGCCGGTAGGCAGCTCGAATTGCAGTGCGCCGCCGGACGGGATCTTGACCTTGGGAAATGAGAGCGTCAAGCCCTCCATATCGTCGGCAAGATCATCGTTGCCGAAATCAAGGCCGGCCATGGTGGGAAGGTTGAATGCACTGGCAGTTGCCATCGTAGTAGTTTCAGGATAACTCATTTTTTGATCCTCCATTTTATCTTTTTTGTTTTTTCACATTACGCCGCGGATACCTGATTCAGCCGCGACCACACACTTCTGGGCATTGCCAGAATGTTGTAGCCGATGATCTCCAGATCCGAGGCGCGGTCATAGCTGCTTACGTCCTGACTGTACCGTGTTACCGCATTGGAAAGACCGTACAGGCTCAGGTCGTGGCCTTCGATCAGATGTTGCAGGATGCCCTCACCCTCCGAGTCCGTAAGGCCGAACTGTCTGCTGGCCAGCTTCACAACGCCGGGTACATCTGCGGTGTTCATGGGGACGGCCGCAGCCTCCCGCATCATGCCCACCACCTGAGCGAACCGCGCTTCCTCTGCGGCGGCACGGACAGTGTCCTGCACCTTCAGCAGAAAAGCGTGATCGTCTGCAGCCAGCGTCTTTTCGGAATAGAGCTGGAAGTTCTCCTCCGCATCCGTTGCCCGGCCAATATGGTTGCGCTTTGTGGCGGCGTCGTTGACCACCATACCGTTGCTGCATACCAATCGGTAGATCAGAGGCTGGATGTTGACAGAGCCTAAGCCCACCTCGCTATTGCTGATGACCACACCGGCCTGCACTGTGTCACCCGGCGTCACATCCTCCTGTAAACGGGGATTGACCGCCTTGATATACATGCGGGAGTCGGTGATCTGGCAGCTCTCGATGCGCACATCGGGGATCTCCGCCAGGATGGGCAGCACCGCTGAGGCGATACTGTAGTTGTCCATACGCAGATAACGATTGCTGAGGTAGGCGCGTGCCTTACCGTCCAGCACACGGATCATGCGCTGGGCAGGTGTCCGCTCCAGCCATGTGTTGACATTGTGTGCCAGCAGTCCGGGGTCTTCGCTGCGCATTCGCTCATAGTACTTGGCAGGGATACTCAGATGCGTACCGATCTGCCGGTGGGCGATGTCCCCGATCTCCAGCGGTTCGATACGGTCTGCGCCGTCACTGTCCAGCACACGAAGTGTCAGATCGGGACCATAGCTTTCCAGACGAAGATTGCCGGTATTGACCACATAATCCTCTTTGGCACTCTGCTGCCGGGTGATCTCCGCGGCAAGCTGCTCCAGGGTTAAGCCTGTTTTCATGGCAGCACCCTCCTTACCAGTTCAGCGCGATGGCATCATCCGTCATGCTGGCGGCGATGCCCTCACGCTCGAATACCTTCAGGAGCCGAGGCCAGTAATGCTTCTCCGGCAGGCTTTTGAATGAGGTCTGCGCTTTCTCTACGTCACCCTGACGGATGCAGATGTCACCGTTGTCCTTGATGACAAGGCTGCTATAGCCACGGGAGTTGAGGTCGTAGATCAGATCATCCAGAACCTTGCGTCCCTGCTGCTCGAACCAGACCTGCGGATCGATCTCACGGGGCGGAGCAGGCAGCTTCTCGGAGGTACCGTTCTCCGCCGCACTCTGTACCACAGGTGTGACCTTCAGCAGTGAGCAGGAGAAGTTGGCCTTTTGGTCAAAGGTCACCTCCGCCTGATCATAGTCGGGAATACCAGAGATGGTGATACGGCCTGTACCGCCGTGAAGGATCAGCTTCTCCGGCTCTGAGCTGCGCCACTCCCATGTGGCATCCGGATACACTGCTTTCAAATATGCGGAGATCCGGTGGTTAACATGGCGGAGCAGCAGTGGGCCGAAGCCATCCTCCTCTTCCACAGACAGTGCGCGAAGACTCTGGCGCTGTGCGTCATAGGCTGCTCTGCGGGCGGCGCGCCGCTTTTCGTTTTCCTGTTCCTGTATATAAGGGAACACGAATGCGGCCGTGACCCAAATCGCCCAAATGGTAAATGCGGCTGTCAGAAGCCAGATCTGTGTGTCGCTGCGTACAAACGCAACGATGGCCAGAACGGCTGCGATAAGGACAGATACGCCAGACCAGATGGACTTCTTCTTATTCATGCTTTGCACATCCTTTCCTTTTCGTGATGAAAACAAAAAAGAGGAGCTGCCACGCATCCTTTTGATACATGACAGCTCCTCTTATGCCCGGCATCCTATCCGGGCAAGGGTTCTCGTTCTCCGTCAATCTCCGGTATCTGATCCGAAACCGGCACCTTTGCTTCACCGGGCTGGAGATACCGCCATCGCAGCGCGATGACCTTCAGACGCTTATCCCGCGTCCAACCATCCCGTTTCAGATAGTCCTCCAGCTCCAGTGTGCCTTCCACACTGATCAGCGCGCCGCGGCACAAGCCTCTTTTGGCGAACTGTGAGGCAATAGCCCCAAAGGCAACGACCTGATAATACTGCGTTCTTGCGTAAGCCCCCTTACCGGTACGCTCCGCAAGGTCGAACCGTAGATAGGGCCGATTATTGGTGCTGATCTTCAGTTCAATATCATCCGATACAATACGGCCAACGACGGATATGTTTGCCATTACACTCCTTTCTGCCTTACGGCTTAAATATCTATAATAAAAAGTGCCGGCATACAGCATCAGCAATAAGCCAAAGCTGTCATGTCGGCACTAAATTACAATCTTAACAAACGTGTGCGATCCGAAAGGTATTCGGAAACCCTGAATAGGCGATGCACAAAGAACAACTACAAGTGTATTGTAACACTATATATTGCGATTGTCAAGAGTTGCAATTCTATATATAGACATTTATTGAAACACACGAGAATCAATGATGTGCTGCAGCGCAGTGATTGCGGTGGAATATGACACGTCTTCAAAAAGGAGTGCGGATGTAATCTGCTCATAGTCACTCCTATATGCATCGGAGTCAACGATCTGCCGAAGGAGATTATTCATATCTACCCCCTCTTGTGCAGACAGGCAGACCTTGTGCGAGCGGCGTTCCAGAATGACCTCACCGGCTAATTGTCGCAGAGTATCATCAATCGTGACGATCATACTCAACTTATATATGTCATAAATGTGCCGCGAATGCTCTGCGATCGATCCATTGAGGTAGTAGTCTGCAAGTGCAAACAGCTTATCCAGCAGGGTACGCTCCGCTGCCTGCACATTGATTGAAAAAGGTTGCAGATTGTATTCGCGGATAATATCTTCTCTGCCGGTATCTTTCAGGAAATCATAAATGAAACTGGATGCGTCCATGGGATGATTCGGGAATGCGCGCATGGAAACAACGGTTTCAACGATAAGCTGCTGCTTCAAATACGTTGCCCCTTGCAATGCAGGGTAATTGATCACATAGCGATTATAGTCGCGCCGGCTGCGAATTTCTTCAGCATTGCTCAGGGATAATCCCAAGTCATCAACTACCGCCAAAATATTTCGCTTGAGTGCTTTACGCTGCCCTTCACTGGGACGGTCTTCAACATTCAAATCAATGTCCTCAGAAAAGCGCTGGATCAGCTTATAGCATTTTGAGAGTGAAGTTCCGCCCTTGAACACCATGTCTGGCTGATAGGAAGTCATCCTCCTTAAAAACTCCGTGACATAGTAGTCTTTTTCAATGATGCTGGCCGCAATCCCTGTCGCATCTGCCGTTCGTAGTATAGCTTGCTCGAACAATTCTCTATTACTGTGTAACATGATAGATGATCTCACTTTCCACCAGAGTGCGCATAGCCTTATCAGGAAACGCAGGTGCGTATTCTGTGATGTCGCGTCTCGTAATGCCGTTTTTTGTGATAAACTCTATGGTCAGTTTCTTCCTCCCTTCGGAGAAATAAGGTGCCGGCATTTCATTCATAAGCTCCAGGAAGCTCAACACAGCAGCATTTTTTGCCGTGACCTTACTTCTGGCTCTGCGTAGAATAACACGCTGCTTCCCGATAGCTAACTCACGGGAACGTGTCTTTTCGTTGTTGGTACAGACTTCAATGGTATTGGGCATTTGCGTTGACAGCCCCAGTTGGTTTAAGAAAGCTGCACCGGAATAGTAGCCGTAACAGCCAGAACTATCCTTTACATATTTTTTCTCGATTACTTTGCGGGGGTCGAGCAGACTGGTGCCAAATGCTGTCTCAGTGGGAATATAATAAATACCGCGGTCAAAACGCACCAGCCTACCAGTTCTACACAATTCGTTCAGTTCTTTGAAGAGCCACGGGCGTGAATAGCCGCCGCAGTCAATCTCATCAAGTAAGATCGGCTCGTTACAGCCGAAATTCGTTGTGAGTCTATCTAAAAGCGTCATATCACAGCCTCCTTCTAATCATAGTATGCTTTTCTTGATTTGAATTATACTATAATCAACGCACTGTGTCAACATTGCTATAATCCGACGCCACCTCAAGCCCAAGAAAGCCATCGGTCGGGAGAGATTCGTCTATGAAGCTGCTGCCGGTCTGTACCTGTGCAGGAGATTTATGTGCAGAGGATTTGAAATAGAAACGATATCGGCGGCCAACCTCTATCTTGTCCTGCCTAGGCAGTACAAGTGTCCTTTCACGCTCCTGACTGTCTATGATCCGGATATTGCGGTACTTGCGGAGCGGCATCTGTGTGATGGCAATGCAGGAGCCATCAACGGTCGTGTAGTGCCCGGCGATAATTAGGCGGTAGAGTTCTGCCGTTTTAAAAGCAAGTCCTATGGCGAGGATGCCGCTGAGCAGAGCTGTAACGGTATCGAGGGAAAAGAAAATGGCTGCCAGCCCTACAAGGAAGAAAGCCGCCCCTGCCAACGCGGTGAGGAGCAGCTTTCTTCTCAGGGGCAGCGGTGCTGTCCTGAGCTTGTCCATCATGACAGCCTCTCAAAGATGATCTGACGGCGCAGATAGAGGTTTGCCACAGCCTGCAGCACGGGGCGGCAGCAGACGAAGGGCCTGACCATATCCGCGATATTGTCGCTGGTGGTGGTATCGTCTGCATACAGGGCGTCCATCAGCTGCGAATCAGAGTGGATCGTATGGATGTCATACTCCATACACTTGATCAGTTCTGCCGTGGATAAGAGTGCCTGACGGGACAGACGATAAACCCGCCGTTCGTTTGCGCTGCGCCGGTCCTTGCGAAACAGCTTCCTGGTAACCGCAAAAGGGACATGGCCGAAAACCGTCAGCTTGATAAACGAGATCAGCCGCAGCAGCAGACTGTCTGAGATCGGCACCACGTAAAGCCCTGACAACAGAGCATACAGTGCATCCTCATCGGTTTCGCCGCAGCCCTCCACCACCAGTCCGCGCTGCATCAGCCGGCGCATACAGTCGGAGATACTGCGCTGGGGTCTGATGCCGCTGGCTTTCAGCTTGGCAGAATAAGCATTCTCAAGGGATCCGGTGTCCATGATCTGCCAGTTCAGCGCAGCCCAAAGGATCATCTCCTGGATGTCCAATGCATATTCCCGGTTGTTGATGATGACCATAGGGCAGGTCATATCGCCCATGCGGCCTTTGCGCTCGAACCGACCCACCGCCGTATAGTATTTCTGCATGAATTTCACCTCACATTTTTCACGAAGCCTTGGAGCTCTTCTTCAACGGCTCATATTCAAGGCTATTCAAAAACTCCGCATTGTTCCTCAGCCGCTCAGCGGCTCTATGTACGGCCGCGCCCAAATAGTTGGCCTTGATCCCATAATAGGCAGCAATGTCCGTATTGCTCAGGCCGATAAATTTCAGCTGCATCGCCTCGATACCCAGCCGTGCGACACCGTTGTATTGCTGCTTCGCGCTTTCCAGAAGCGATAACGCATCTACCTCAGCCAGCTGCTCCTGAAGACTGCGGATGCCGGAGGTCATGGCACGGTGACCGTCAGCCTCCGTGTCAAAGATCTCCGATACAGGAAAGCTGCGCAGCTCCTTGCTGTGCTGCAGCCGGCAATAGGTACGCAGACCGTTCTCAACGACCCTCTGAGCATAGGTGGGAAAGCTGGCGCCGCCGTCCGGGTCATACGTCACTGCGGCCTTGCAAAGCCAAATGCAGCCCTCTTGAAACAAATCGTCATAGCCGAAACCATAGCGCTGCTCATTGACCTGAATGCTGGTACGGATGGCCCAGCGTACCACGTCCATATTCGCCTCTACCATACTGCGCTGGGCATCAGTAAGGGCAATATTCTTATTCTTCATCGTCAGATTCACCTCTCTTTCTCTGTGGCTTTAGGCGTGCTCGCTATGCGACCTCTGCGCTGTGGATACGAAACTTCTCGCAGGCGCAGATCAACCGATCACACATGTACGCGCCGAATTGTGCGATATGCGCCTGTTCCTCGTGCAGACCGAACTCTGTCTGCATCCATTGATACGCCTCTTTCTTGGTCATCAAGCCGGAACGCCACAGGCGGTCAAATGCCCGGTGTGCCTGGATACGCTTATGCCGAAGCTCCCCGTCAGCCAGAGAGCCCATGGGCTGCCGTGTGGCGCGATGGGCAGCCACATAGCTGTTGCAGGCGGGATAGCGGTCACAAACATACAGATAGCTTCCTGCACTACGACTGTTGCCATATACAAAGCTGGCAGGATGCAAGGTAGCCTTAGCTCCGCAGTTGGGGCAATGGATATTGACTCTTTTCAGAATGTTCACCTCCTTCTTTCGGCTTGTGTGCGTTCATTGTTGGCAGATCTCCCACAATTGGGATAGACTGCACCGTTTCGGGTCTTCTATGTTCCAGACAAGCCAGCTGGTGTAGAAGCGTTGGAATCCCTCCAGCATCATAATGCCGACGCAATCATATTTATCCACAGTCTCACCGGACAGTTCCTCGAATACCGCCACAGGTATGATTGCCGGCACGGCATTGTGATTTACAGACAGAAGAAAACCGGAGCACCCGTCACAACGCTGGCAATCAATGAAGAAGCTGTTGCGCCAGTTACAGCAGGTTGCCTGTAAAAATCGGTAAAAACGCTTGTCCATAAAATTCCCTCTACTATCATTATCCGTAAAACGAAATCAAAAGTGCGCCACTTTTTGAAAAAAATTTCAAATTTCTCTGCGGCCACGGGGTCGGGGGCGTCTGGAGACAATAATTGCCACGGCAGCTGCCGCAGCTAAAATGATACAAATTGCTTTTTTCATTGTGCATTTCTCCTTAATTTTCAGTTCGTTCACAGTAGACCACAAACCGCTGCCGCCCGCCGCCGGCGTGAGGGTGGCAGGTCAGCCACGTCGCAGTTCCTGTCAACTTTCAGGCTTCTTTACCTCACAGGAGCGGTGGTTTGAATCGTCGCCCACTGAAATGTTACCGGGTTTATCTGGAAACATTTCAGCAGAGCTATTGATTTTTATCTCACGGTGTCGTATACTATCCATTGAAATGTAGCATGATAATGCCAGCAAGTTTTCAATGGGGGTTGGGCTATGGAAATAAAACGAGATCGCTATTTGAAAAAAATCATCTCCTTTATGTGGGATGGTCAGGTGAAGGTGATCACTGGCATCCGCAGATGCGGCAAGTCCTATCTGCTTCGCAATCTGTTCAAGAGTTACCTTCTCGGTGAGGGTGTTGCCGAAGATCATATTCTGTCCTTTGAGTTGGACTTGACCCGTGATATTCGCTATCGCAATCCGCTGGAGCTTTCGGCTCATGTCCGTGAGATCGTGGAACACAGTGCAGCCCAATATTATCTTTTTGTAGACGAGATTCAGATGTCCGACGAGGTTCCGAATCCCTACAATCCAGATGGCAAGAAGGTTACCTTCTACGACGCGCTCAACGATTTGAAGTCCTTGTCCAACTTGGACATTTATGTGACCGGCAGCAACTCCAAAATGCTGTCCTCTGACATACTGACTGAGTTCCGGGGACGGAGCGACGAGATCCGTGTGCATCCGCTTTCCTTTGCCGAATACTATTCAGCCGTAGGTGGTGATAAGCAGGATGCCTTTGAGGACTATGCCTTCTACGGCGGTATGCCGCTGATCCTGTCCCGTCCCACAGATGCTGCGAAGATGGCTTATCTGAAATCGCTGTTTTCCGAGGTTTATCTAAAGGATATTGTAGAGCGGAAGAAGATCAAGCGTGAGGATGTGCTGTCCGCGATTCTTGATCTGCTGTGTTCGTCTATCGGCTCTCTGACCAATCCGACGAAGGTTGCAGCCACCATCAACACCGTGCAGAAGCGCAGCGGTGAGAATGTCGTTGCCCTGAACACCGTGAAAGCCTATATGGATCACTTATCGGATTCCTTCCTCTTCACCGAATGCAAACGCTGGGATGTCAAGGGCAAGAGCTATTTTGACTATCCCAACAAATACTACTGTGAGGACATTGGACTGAGAAATGCCCGTATCGGCTTCCGCCAGCAGGAAATGACGCATATCATGGAGAACATCATTTTCAATGAGCTGATGATCCGTGAATGCTCCGTTGACATTGGCATCGTCTATGGCAATGAGAAAAATGCCAAAGGAAGGACCACTCCGGTCGCGCGGGAAATCGACTTCATTGCAGCCTCCGGCGGCAAGAAGACCTACATTCAATCCGCCTACGCATTGGGAACAGAGGAAAAGGCCATCACCGAGAATAAGCCCTTCGCGCTGACTGGCGATTCTTTCCCGAAGATCATCGTGCGTCACGATATCCGCAAGCGTTGGTATGATGATAACGGCATTCTCAATGTCGGCGTCATCGACTTCCTGCTGGACGACACGCTTGTCTAATTTCTTCTAAAAGCAAATATGAAAACGCATTGAGGTGGATCTCCTTGGTTGGGGCCACCTCAATGCCTTCACCGGAAAAATTTTATGGTACACCCTTGGCTTTTTCCACTTTTCCCGGCAGCCCCAGCGCGGCGTATGCCGCCACGCAGGCCGCCTCATCCAATGCCCCGCTGAGTTCTCGTCCCAGCAGTCCCTCCAGCCGCCACACTGCAGCCGCATAGTCCGGCATCTGCTGCGTGAGTCCCTCGTGGATGAGGGCAGGCAGCCGCAGATATTCCGGCGGCAGCTGCCCCAGCCGGAGGCGGAGCCGGACGACGGGCTGCTCGACGTGCTGGTGGTCGAAAAGGTCAGCCTGCTGCAGGTCGCCTCTGTGATCGGCCATTACCAGAAGGGCCGCTACGCCGAATACCCGGAGCTGATCCGCCACGCCCGGTGCCGGTCGCTGCGCATCGAGTGCGCGGAGCGGTCGGTCGTCAATGTCGACGGCGAGGCCGTCTACACGACGGACGCGAAAATCGAGGTCGTGCCGCACGCGATCCGCTTCTTCTATCCGAAGGGACTGAGCTATCACGCGAAAAATTCACAGTCTGGTCACAAATTTGCCGAAATTACCCCTTGACTTTTTCCCGCGTCCGGCTATTATATAGGTGTTAGCAGTCAGAGGCATTGAGTGCTAAAAATCGTAAAACGCGCTGCTTCGTGCAGCGACTGGATACTGGAGGTAATTGTTATGAAGCTGACCCCGTTGGCAGACAATGTTCTGCTCAAGCACATGGAAGCTGAGGAAAAGACCGCATCCGGCATCATCCTCTCCACCGCCACCAAGGAAAAATCCGTGATCGCAGAAGTGATCGCCGCAGGCCCGGGCACCGACGACGTCAAGGTCACCGTCAAGAAGGGCGACAAGGTCGTGACCGGCAAATACGCAGGCCAGGAGCTCAAGCTCGACGGCGAGGATTACGTCATCGTCAAGATGGCCGACATTCTGGCAGTAGTAGAATAATTCGTGATTGATTGAAAGGAAGCAATTCTTATGGCAAAGCAGATTGTTTATGGCGAAGAGGCCCGCAAGGCCCTGCTGTCCGGCATCGACCAGCTCGCCAATACCGTAAAGGTCACCTTGGGCCCGAAGGGCCGCAACGTTGTTCTGGGCAAGAAGTTCGGCTCTCCGCTGATCACCAATGACGGCGTGACGATCGCCAAGGACGTCGAGCTCGAGGATGCGTTCGAGAACATGGGCGCGCAGCTCGTCCGCGAAGTCGCTACCAAGACCAATGACATCGCCGGCGACGGCACCACCACCGCTACCCTGCTGGCGCAGGCCATCGTCCACGAGGGTCTGAAGAACGTCTCTGCAGGCGCGAACCCCATGGTCATGCGCAAGGGCATGGAAAAGGCCGTTGAGACCGCCATCGAGACCATCAAGGCCAACTCCGAGACCATCAAGGGCTCCGACGACATCGCAAGAGTCGGCGCCGTCTCCTCCGGCGACGAGTCCGTCGGCAAGCTGATCGCGGAAGCCATGGATAAGGTCGGCGCGTCCGGCGTCATCACCATCGAAGAGTCCAAGACCGCTGAGACCGGCCTGGAAGTCGTCGAAGGCATGCAGTTCGACCGCGGCTACATCTCCCCCTACATGGTCACCGATACCGATAAGATGGAAGCCGTCATCGACGATCCGTATATCCTCATCACCGACAAGAAGATCTCCTCCATTCAGGAGATCCTGCCCCTGCTCGAGCAGATCGTCAAGACCGGCAAGAAGCTCGTCATCATCGCTGAGGACGTCGAGGGCGACGCGCTGGCTACCCTGCTCGTCAACCGTCTGCGCGGCAACTTCACCTGCGTGTGCGTCAAGGCACCCGGCTTCGGCGACCGCCGCAAGGAAATGCTCAAGGATATCGCCATCCTGACGGGCGGCACCTATATCTCCTCCGAGCTCAACATGAACCTGCATGACACGCAGATCACCGACCTCGGCACGGCCCGCCAGATCAAGGTCACCAAGGACAACACCGTCATCGTCGACGGCGCTGGCGACGCCAATGAGATCAAGGCCCGCATCGCCGAGATCAAGAACACCATCTCCGTCACCACCTCCGACTACGACAAGGAAAAGCTGCAGGAGCGTCTTGCCAAGCTGTCCGGCGGCGTCGCCGTCATCAAGGTCGGCGCACAGACCGAAGTGGCCATGAAGGAACAGAAGCTCCGCGTCGAGGACGCTCTGAACGCGACCCGTGCGGCTGTTGAGGAAGGCATCGTCGCCGGCGGCGGCACCGCTTACGTCAACGCTATCCCGGCTGTCGAGAAGCTGGTTGCCAAGCTCTCCGGCGATGAGAAGACCGGCGCGCAGATCATTGCCCGCGCCCTGCAGGCCCCGATCCGCCAGATCGCGGAGAACGCCGGCGTCGACGGCTCCATCGTCTACGACAAGATCCGTTCCAGCCGCAAGGTCGGCTATGGCTACAACGCCTACACCGAGACGTACTGCGACATGATCCCGTCCGGCATTGTTGACCCGACCAAGGTCACGCGCACCGCTCTGGAGAACGCCGCGTCCATCGCCTCCTGCGTCCTGACGACCGAATCTCTGGTCGCCGACAAGCCCGACCCCAAGGCCGACGCCGCCATGGCAGCCGCCGCTCTGGTGCAGATGCTCGGCGGCACGCCCGAGCAGGCTCTCGACGCCAGTTCCATCGCGCTGAGTAACCTGCTGGGCCTCGTTTGCGACCCCGTCGGTGGCCTCGTGGAGGTGCCCTGCCAAAACCGCAACGCCATCGGCGTGGCAGCGGCCTTTAGCTCGGCACAACTCGCCCTCGCAGGCATTAAGAGCTTGGTGCCGTTTGACCAGATGGCACATGTCATGCTCTCGGTGGGTCACGCGTTGCCGGCCACGCTACGCGAGACGGCAAAGGGCGGCATCGCGCAGGCACCGGCCGCACTTTCAGCCTGTGCAAAATGCGGTGTGTGCGGATAACGGCTAAGAACGACTCAAAGGTGGGACAAATGTCCCACCTCTTTTGAATGCCACCGTTTCCGTACCACAAACAGCAGGGCAATCGCTATAATGCAAGCCCAGTAAAAACACGATGAGCCGCAAGGCGAAATTCGAAGGATATGCATACGATGTCGCAAAACGATCGAACTCAACTGATTCCCGATCCGCAGCAGCCGAGCAAGCACACCGGCGGCGTTCAGTCGCCGCGTCCTATCGCGCCGAGCCACGGTCAGCAGCGTGGTGCGACAAACGCTTCCCAACGCCCGAACCAGCAGCGTCAACAACGTCAGCAACGCCAGGCAAACGGCAACGCGCCCAAGCTGCCCCCCACGCACACCCGAGGTGATCGCGGCCCCGCGCGCAAGTCCGCCGGCAACAATAAGTCGGGCAAAAAGACGACGCTCTTTGTCGTCTTGGGTCTTATCGTCATTGTCTATATCGTGGGCGTCGTAGCGTTTTCGCAGGTAGCCTACCCCAACACCACCATCGCCGGCGTCGACGTCTCGTTCTCCAACGCTTCGTCTGCCGCAACCAAGGTCAACTCGGCATGGAAGCACTATAAGCTCACCGTGACAGGCGATGACTTTAGCTGGACCTATCAGCCCGACTCCGATGAGCCCATCGTCGACGGCGAAGCTGCCGCAAAAGAGATTATCGGCCACAACGAGGCCTTTATATGGCCGGTCCGCCTTGTGGAATCCTTAAGCGGCAAGACCAAAACAACCGCTACCTCCAACGAAGTCGATCTTGATCAAGACGTCGACCTGTCCATGCTCTCCGGCACCTTTGACCATAAGAAATTTGAGAAGGATCTGGGCGCCGCCATCGACGAGTTTAACGAGGGGCGTTCGGGCACGTTCGAGGCCAATAGCTCCTATGACGAGCAAGCGGGCAAGTTTACCGTCGAGAAGGCGCGCTCCAACGAAAAACTCAACCGCGAGCACGTCATTAAGTATGCCGAGCTCGAACTTGCCTCGCTGGCCGAGACCGTAGATCTTTCCAAGCTCGGCAACGATGCCTATGAGCCGCTCAATGGAACGCTGACCGATGATCAGATTCAGGCCGCATGCGATGCCGCCAACAACTTCCTAGGCGTCAACGTGACCCTCAAGCTCAACGGCGAGGATGCCGGCAAGGTTGATGGCAGCTCCGTATTGCAGTGGATCAGCTTTGCCGATCCCGCCAACCCCACACTCGATACGACGCAGATCAGCAGCTGGGCAGCCGAGCTCGCCAACGGCTTTAATACCGTGGGCTCCACTCGCTGGTGGACGCGCGCCGATGGCAAGCAGTGCGCCGTCGAAGGCGGTGACTTTGGTTGGTCCATCGACAGCAGCTCGCTCGCCAAGCAGGTCGAGGACGCCATTAACAACAAACAGACCGGCGAAATCGAGATCAAGTACTCCCAGAAGGCCGACACCTTTACCGCAAAGGGAGAGCCCGACTGGAAGGCGTATATCGACGTCGACCTGTCCGAGCAGCACGCGCGCTACTATGACGAGAACGGTAATATCGTTTGGGAGGCCAACTTTATTTCCGGCAAACCGGGCGAAGACGCAACCCCCGAGGGCGTGTGGCAGATCAACAGCAACGACGGCGGCAGCACCCTGATTGGAGCCAAGGACCCCGAAACCGGTAAGCCCAAATACGAGAGCCCGGTGAGCTACTGGATGCCGTTTGAGGGCAACATGATCGGCTTCCACGATGCCACCTGGCAAAACGACAAGAGCTTCGATAACGCCGAGTCGTACAAGTGGTGCGGCAGCCACGGCTGCATCAACCTGCGCCTGGCCGACGCCAAGGCACTTCACGACTGCATCAAAGTCGGCCTGTGCGTGGTTGTCCACTCGTAGTGCAACGCGCGCATTCCTACAACGTGGAACTGCTGCGACCAATCTAACAGTTCCGAAAGAAACCGTCCTATGCGCCCGCCCCAACCGGTGGGCGCTTATAATTATCGAGGTTTTTCTATAAAGGAGACGCTATGCCGAATGTCCCCACGATCACCCCGGGCCCAGATGATACCGAGTGCACGCCCGAAGGTGCCACCGAAACGATTCCTCTGATTACAAACGTACATGCCGACAAGCAGAGCGAACGCACGAACGATACGGCCGAGATTTCCGATGAAGAGGCATATGCCAAGCTCAAGGCAAAACGCGCCGAACGTCGACACAAAAAGCTGATTCGACGCGGTATTGCCGCCGGCGTCGTAGGTGCCATCGCACTCATTGCCATTGTCGCAACCTTGGTTATCAATGCGCAGCCACAGAGCGCTAGCGGGGCTGTGACCGACATGGTGACCGAGGGCACGTTTAGCACAACGGTCGAGGCGAAAGGCCAGCTCAAACCCATTTCATCCTCAGTGGTCTCCCCTTCTGTCGACGGCACGGTCGATTCGATCAACGTGCAGGCAGGCCAATCGGTCAGCGAGGGCGACGTGCTTATGACCATTAAAAACGACGATCTCGATCGCAACGTTGCCGAGGCGCAGCGTGCAGTTGCAGCCGCCCAGGAAGACCTCACCAACGCGCAGAAAGCCGCCGCTGTCGCGCAGGCCACCCCAACGACGGACGTCGATGGAGCTTCCGCAGCGGCTGGCGTCTCCGCTGCATCAGTGGACACGAACGCCGTATCGGCCGCGCAGCGCAGCCTCGCTTCGGCCCAGGCAAACCTAGACCAGGCGAACGCCAAGGCCGCCAGTCGCACGGTCACGGCCCCGAGCTCGGGTAGCATCGTGGAGCTCAACGCCAAGGTGAGCGCCACGGTAACAGGCGGCATGATCATGGGCGAAAGCGATACGAGCGGCGGCAAGCAGTGCATGCAGATCGCCGACCTATCCAAGATGAAGGTGACCGTGCAGGTGGGCGAAAAGAACATCGCCAAGATCGCCGTTGGGCAGAGCGCCAACGTCACGTATCCCGCGTTTCCCGATATCGTGAGCCAGGGCACCGTCACGGCTATCGCGTCGGTGGCAAACTCCGACGCCGCCAACGGCGGCGGCAGCGTGACCTTTAACGTCGACATCCTCATCGAGGCGCCCGACGCGCGCCTGAAGCCGGGCATGACGGCCGAGGTATCGGTGGTGACCGAGCAGCTCGACGACGTGGTGATGGTGCCGACGATGGCGCTCATGACCGAAGACGGCGAACACTATTACGTCAACGTGGCAACCGATGACGAAGGCAAGGAAACGCGCCGCGTCAAGGTGACCGTCGTGACGCAAAACGACAACGAAGCCGTAGTCGGCAAGACACAGGTCAAGCGCGACGACCAGGGCAACGAGATCAACCCCAACGTACCGGTTACCAAGCTGCGCGATGGCGACACGCTCGTCATGGACACCGGAGCGGACGCAACGGCTGACGGCGGCTACAGCGCGGATTCGGGCAGTATGTCTGCCGATGAGGACATGTAATGCGTCCCGTTATCGACATCCGCAACGTGCACCGCATCTTTGAGAGCGAGGCGGGTTGCGCCCACATCCTGCACAACGTGAGCCTGGCGGTAAATCCCGGCGAATTCGTCGCTATCACTGGCCCCTCGGGCTCGGGCAAATCAACGCTCATGAACATCCTAGGCTGCCTGGATAAGCCGACGGCGGGCGACTACTACCTGCAAGGGCTCAACGTGGCCGAGCTTGACGATGGCGAGCTCACCGAAGTCCGCGGCCTGAGCATTGGCTTTGTCTTTCAGAGCTTCAACCTGCTGCCGCGCCTGTCGGTTATCGAAAACGTCATGCTGCCGCTGGCCTACACCAATGTGCCCCGTAGCCAGCGCGAAATGCGCGCCGTGCACGCGCTGCAGGCCGTCACGCTGCCGGTCGACCACTGGGACCACCGCATATCAGAGCTCTCGGGCGGACAGATGCAGCGCGTCGCAATCGCGCGAGCCCTCGTCAATGACCCGCCCATCATTCTGGCCGACGAGCCGACGGGAAACCTGGACTCCGCAACCGGAGTGCTCGTCATGGAAACATTCCACAAGCTTCAGGAGCGCGGCAAGACCATCGTGCTCATCACACACGACCCCGGCATCGCCGCCGAAGCCGACCGCGCCGTGACCATCCGCGACGGCCGCATCCATGACGGCGCGTATATTCCACATGCACCGAAGACCCTACGCAGCGCCGTAGATATCCTGCCCATGATTTCCGCCTCCGCCAACCCGCCGAAAGGAGTGGTGGCATGAGCGCCCGCGATCTCATCCAGGAAGCCCTTCACTCGCTCGAGGCCAACAAGGGCCGCAGCCTGCTCACCATCCTGGGCATCGTCATTGGCATCGCCTCGGTTATCGCCATGACTTCGCTCATCGGCGGCATCCAAAACAGTTTGGTCAACAGCCTGGGCCTCAATGCGGCACGCATGGTGCAAATCTATTCGTCGCAAGAACTCACCGAGTCGGACATCGAGAAGCTTCAAAAACTGGTGCCGCAGATAGAGCAGATCGGCATTGTCGACAGCGCGTATACCGAGTACAAGACCGGCGATAAAAGCTATACCGTCATGGCACAGGGTGTCGATAGCGACATGCTCGACGCCGTGGGGGCCAGCAAGCTCGTTGCGGGGCGAACCTATTCCCAGGCCGAGTCCCAATCAGGCTCGCGCGTGGCGCTCATCAGCCGCGGCGGCGCCGATCAGCTTTACGGCAACGAACAGGATGCGCTGGGGAAAACCATCAAGGTGTCCAACGGCGAGGTGCAGATTGTAGGCGTGATTGATGGCGGCAGCGACTCCATGGGCTCGCTCACGCTGTATATGCCACGCGAAACCATCTCCGGGCTGTTTGGCGACGAGAACCCTTCATTCCCCAGCGTGACGGCACTTGCCGCCGAGGGCACGGACATGGATGAGCTCTGCAAGACCATCGAGTCCAAGGTGCGCGCGATGAAGGGCATCGCGGAGGATGATGAGTACGACAGTGTATCGGCGACCTCCATGAAAAGCGCCATCGATGCACTCAACTCCTTTATGGGCGCGTTCTCGCTTATCATGGGTGCTGTCGCCAGCATCTCGCTGCTTGTCGGCGGTATCGGCATTATGAATATGATGCTCACCAACGTGACCGAGCGCATCCGCGAGATCGGTATTCGCCGTGCCCTGGGCGCCAGTCGTCGCGATATCACCGCGCAGTTTTTGGCCGAGTCCTCGGCACTGTGCGTCACCGGTGGCCTGCTGGGTGTCCTGATTGGCTATCTGCTGGCCTGGGGCCTCGCGATGTTTGCCGCAGGATCAGGGGTTCTCAGCGAGCTCGGTGCCAGCGGGCAAATCACGCCGAGCTTTTCAATCGCCACGGTACTGCTGGCCTTCGGCGTCTCCGTCGGCATCGGCGTAATCTTTGGCTTCTACCCCGCTCGCCGCGCGGCAAAGCTCGACCCGGTGGAGTGCCTTCGCTACCAGTAAGCCACCACCAAAAAGTTGCGGTGAATTAGGGACTGGATATGCTATCTAGCAGCAAAAAAAGACACTATTTCACCGCAACTTATTGAAGGGCTGCTTACGCCAGTTCCGGGCGTCGTCCTCGAGCTTTTGGCGGATGACGGTCTTGTACGGTTCGAGCTTGCTCGAGGCGCTCCTCCTCGCGGGCGGGAGTGCGCGCAGGCGCGGCGAGCGCCTAGCGCGCGAACTCCCGTAAGAGCGCGTCTTCCACTTCCCGAAGCGAAAGGGCCCCGTTTCCCTCGGCGGGACGGGCGACCACGATACAGCGCGCTCCCACGTCGCGCGCGGAGGCGATCTTCTCGGCCATGCCGCCTACGGTTCCCGAGTCCTTGGTCACAAGCCACTGGGCGCCCACCTGCCGAAGCATCGCCTCGTTGAGCTCGCGGGTGAAGGGCCCCTGCATGCCGATGACGTGCGATGGCGAAAACCCCGCGTCGATGCACTTCGTTATAGCACCGGGCAGCGGGAGCACACGCACGAAGAAGCGCTCCGCGAAATCGGCGACGCGCGTGTAGGGAGCAAGCTCCTTGCTCCCCGTCGTGAGAAGCGCGCGACCCGGGTTCTCGGAGAGAAAGCGCGCCGCGCAGGCGATCGACGCGACCGACACGACGCCTTTGGGCAGCGCCTCAACCGGACGCGCAAGGCGCAGGCATCGTGCACCCACAGCGAGCGAAGCGGCCCGGATGTTGCCGCTTGCGAGCGTAGCGAAGGGGTGCGTGGCGTCGACGACGATGCGCGCGCCCAAAAGCTCGCGCTCCATGTCGGCCTCG
>ERZ779890.1959-NODE-1959-length-20168-cov-3.395664_pt1 | contig 20168 bp, 10 predicted proteins | sample MGYA00511553_ERZ779890 | MGnify/ENA primary metagenome ERZ779890 (study PRJEB29588, sample SAMEA2152064) | human gut metagenome | biome: human gut; feature: human-associated habitat; material: faeces | place: Denmark | collected 2008/2010 ... | reverse complement strand
GAGCGAAGTGCCCGGCATATAGGCAGGCTTCTTCAAGCCCGCCAGGTCGAGGAAGGTAGGAGCAAAGTCGATGTTCTGTACCATCTGGTTGCACTCGCTCTTAGGCTGGATATGCTTAGGATAGCTGATGATGAGCGGTGTATGGAATGATTCCTCATACATGAAACGCTTGTCAAACCAGCCATGTTCGCCCAAGTAGAAGCCTTGATCGGTGGTATAGACTACAATCGTATTCTTGTCCAACCCCGTACGTTTGAGATAGTCCAGTATCTCGCCCACACTCTCGTCCACACTTGCTACACAAGCCATGTAGTCTTGCAGGTAACGTTGGTATTTCCATTCAGCCACTTCCTTAAATGAACGTGGCTTGGAATAGAACTCATTATTTCGATCGCGGTAAGCATCAAGGAAACGGCGGCGTTCTTCCGGTGTCATTGTTCCCATGAAAGCGTGCGGCCAAGGGTCAAAGAGCAGGCTGTCGCTATCGATACCCGCAACCATCTTCAAATCGTGACCTTCGTACATGTCACGGTATATATTCATCTTCTGCATCTGTGCTGCGTAACGTCCCTCATAGGCATCGTAATAATTATCGGGAAGCGGGAACTTGGCGTGTTCATACAAACGATAATGCCGTTCGGCAGGTACCCAATTGCGGTGAATGGCTTTGTGGTGCATCATCAGGAAGAACGGCTTGTTCTTGTCACGACCGTTGTCCATCCATTCCTCACAATATTGAGTAATGAGGTCGGTCACATATCCTTTATGAATAGTAGTGTCCCCCTCGGTAATGAACTGTGGGTTACAGTATTCGCCTTGGTCATTGAGAATCATCCAATGGTCAAATCCCGTCGGCTTGGAAATAAGATGCCATTTACCGATGACGGCAGTCTCATAGCCGCCTTGTTGCAACAGTTTAGGCAACGTCTGCTGAGAGCCGTCGAAACCTAGTGCCCAATTCTTCATGAAGCCGTTCTTATGGCTATGCTTGCCAGTAAGTATCGCGGCGCGACTGGGGCCTGAAATAGAATTACAGCAATAATTATTCCAGAACACAGCTCCTTCCTGCCCGATACGGTCAATATTAGGAGTAGGTGCCACTTTACCTATAGGATGACCATAGATACTCATAGCCTGCTGTGCATGGTCATCACTCATGATAAAAATAATGTTAGGACGTTCACCGTCTTGCCTGCCTTGTTCCTGAGCCTGAACAGCAGGAACCAATGGAAGCATGGCAAGTCCTAAAGATAGTTTATGATTCATCATCTTCAATGATTTATAAGATTTTTCAATTTATCATATCAACGTAAAAACAGATTCATTCCGCTCATCTGCCGACGATGTTCCTACCCAGAGCCGGAATTCCCCCGGTTCCACCTGCATCTTCATATCAGCACCACAAAAGGCAAGGTCTTCTTCAGTCAGCACAAATGTCAGCGACTTCTTCTCGCCAGCCTTGAGATACAGCTTTTGAAAACCCTTCAATTCTTTCACCGGACGAGTCACACTTCCCACAAGGTCGCGAATATAAAGCTGTACCACCTCTTCACCACCGACTTTACCGATATTGGCTACATCCACTGTAACGGTAAGTGTTTCCCCCTTTTTCAGTTCCTCCTTGTCCAACTTCAAGTTATCCACCTCAAAGCTAGTATAACTTAAGCCATATCCAAAAGGATAAAGCGGAGAATTGGGACAGTCAATATAAGAAGACTTGTAATCCATCTTCGGATTGTCCGGAGGAAGCGGTCGTCCGGTGTTCTTGTGGTTATAGTAAAGCGGGAGCTGCCCCACCGAACGTGGAAAACTCATTGTCAGCTTTCCGGCAGGATTATAGTCGCCTGCGATGACATCGGCAATGGCATGACCACCCATCGTGCCCGGATACCAGGCTTCGAGAATAGCATCCATATTCTCGTCCTCCCAAGTAAGTTCCAGCGGACGACCGTTCATCAATACCAATCCGATGGGCTTACCCGTTTTCTTAAGTTCCTTCAGCAAGTCGCGCTGCGAAGCAGGCAGGGTGATGTCCGTGCGGCAAGCAGCCTCGGCACTCCAGTTCTGGTCTTCACCGGCAGCAACCAGAATGACATCTGCCTGACGAGCCACGGACACAGCTTGTGCAAATCCTGCAGTTCCAGGCTTGCGAAGATCGCAGCCTTCGGCATAAAGAAAACGTACGTTCGAGTTTCCGTACTTTTTTTCCAACCCTTCAAAAAGAGTGACACTCCGTTGACGGTCTCCCCGTCCACCCCAACCACCGTTCACACTGTTACGTTCTTTCACCATAGGGCCTATCAAAGCTACAGTCTTACGTTCGGAGGGTTGTATCGGGAAAAAGTTATTCTCATTCTTCAACAATACTACCGACTTACGAGCAGCATCGCGCGCTGCTTCCAAGAACTCGGGTTTCATGATAGTAGCCTTCTCACGCTCCTCATTCAGATAGCGGTAAGGATCGTCCATAATGCCTAAAAGGAATTTCATCTCCAGAATGCGGCGTACGGCATTATCAATGGTTTCTTCGTTCACCTTGCCCTCTTTCACGGCTTGCAGCAGATGTGCATGAAACACACCTCCGGTCATATCCATCTCGATGCCCGCATTGGCAGCCAACTCGGCGGCATGAGCCTCGTCGCGTGCCACGCCATGGGGAACAAGCTCATTGATAGCCGTATAATCCGTCACTACAAAACCGTTGAACCCCCACTCATCACGAAGCACATCCTGATAAAGGAATTTACTGGAAGTGCAAGGCACACCGGAAATCTCATTGAAGGCAGTCATGAAAGTAGCCACACCCGCATCTTTGGCAGCCTTGAAAGGCGGGAAATAAATATCGCGCAAAGAGCGCTCAGACACATCAGTCGTATTATAATCACGACCAGCTTCAGCAGCACCATATGCACAGAAGTGTTTGGCGCAAGCCAGCATCTTGTCCAGCCGCATCAAGTCTTCGGGCTTCTCACCCTGGAAACCGCGTACACGTGCGGCAGAGAGCAATGAACCCAGATAAGGATCCTCACCAGAGCCTTCCATTACCCGTCCCCAACGTGCATCACGTGAAATGTCCACCATGGGGGCAAAAGTCCAGTTAACACCCACTGCCGAAGCTTCGGCAGCGGCAATGGACGCACTTCTTTCTGCCAGTTCGGCGTCCCAGGCACACGACTCGGCCAAAGGAATAGGGAATATCGTTTTAAAACCGTGTATCACATCGAAAGCAAAGAGCACTGGAATCTTCAACCGGGATTCCGCTAGTGCCGTCTCTTGTGTCTTGCGGATGGCGGCAGAAGAAGTGGCATGGAAAAGACTGCCTATGTATCCTTTCTTCAATAGAGGTTCAATGTCCGTATTTACTTGCGGACCGGTCACAATATCGCTCTTGGCAGAATATTGGGTCATCTGACCTATTTTCTCTTCAAGTGTCATCAAGGCAAGTACAGAATCGACACGCTCTTCTATCCGTTTGTCACCGCTGTAACTCTGCCAATCACCGGCTCCTGAAGTACATGCCATACCCACAGAAAGTATCAGGGCAGCTCCAATCAATAATTTCTTTTTCATAGTAAATGCTTTTATAGTTTTAAGATAGCCATTACGGGAGCATGATCGGAGAGATAGCCGTTGTCCGGCTTATCATCAATGGTTCGGTAACGCTCCACCTCTACAGCACCTTTTATAAAAATAAAATCTATCAACCTACGTTTCTCTACCGGGATGCGCCCGAAGTCATGGAAACTCCATGTCGGTCCGTAAGCGACTTTCGCCGTAACGCAAGCATTCTTCATTCCACCTTCCGTCAATACAGTGACCGGCTCGGAATCTACCGTTCCATTAAAGTCTCCGGTAACAATTACCGGAAGGTCACCCGCCATTTGTTTTATCTTCTCAAGTATCAGCACGGCACTTTCGCGACGTGCCACTTTACCTACATGATCGAAATGAGTATTGAAAGCAGCTATTTCCCTACCACTCACCTTTTCTTTCAGTACCGCCCAAGTCACAATACGCTCGCAAGCCGCATCCCAGCCTTTCTTTCCGATGGAATCAGGAGTTTCACTCAGCCCAAAATTTCCACTCTTCAATAGTTCGAAACGGTCTGTCTTATAGAAAAGAGAGCAATACTCACCTTTCTCTTCTCCATCTACACGACCTACACCGAGAGCGGTATATTGCGGAAGACGCTCCTTCAAGTCATCGAGTTGGTTCTTCACCACCTCTTGCATGCCTATAATGTCCGGAGCATAATAAGCAATCATTTGTGCCGCATGGTCCTTGCGGTATTTCCAATTGTTCATACTGTCCGCCACATGATCCAAACGGATGTTGAACGACATCACCTCTACTTTGGCTTCCGGTTGCCTGCCGCACGAGGCGACAAGCAATGCGAAAACAACCAATACACTATTGACAAACACGTTTTTCATGGTTACAAACCTTTTTAATCTATGTAAAACCTAATCAGAATCAAAGAATCCTATCAAACAACCTAATCGACCTTGTTCAAATAAGGAGAAGTAAAGCCTAATCTCCTCAAACCCTTCTGGACATCGGGATGACTCATGAAAAGTTTCCAAATCAAACCGGTACGATAGTTCTCTATCATCACAATAATCGGCCCTTGGTCAATGGCAAGATACGAAGGTGCAAACCAATTCTCCGTCAAATTGAACGCATCCTTGAAACCATATTCACCCCAAAGACGGTCACCCAACTCTTCATAGAAATAACGCATGGCTTCCAAAGAATATTCAGGTGCATATGGAATAGAGGAAAGAGCAGCGGTAGGTGTAATCACACCACGGTCATTACCGGGACTATGGGCAGAATAACCTTTGTCACCGTCACTGGCAGTCAATCCCCAACATTTTTCGCCGTAACCCTTGTAACCCTTCGGATTGTCAATGCAGTAGGCACGGTTAATCAAGGTATGAGCCTTCATCTGTTCCTCGTAATCGGCATAACGATCTTTCAAGCCACGTGGGTCAAGCCCCATGTAAGAATAATGAGTGAAGAAGAGAGGACCTCCCTTTCCGTGGTTGTTTCCAAGAGGAAGCTTGATGCCGTAATACTCCCGACCGTTCAGAAAAGTATTCGCATTGGCCCAGCCTTTATGATAAACGCTCTCGGCAATCGGATAAGTAGGGGAAGACGCGCCCAAAATGTAAACAATGTGACACTCGTTATGACCTTTAATCTGATGATTCATCGCCCATCCGTTGTTTGGCGACCAATGCCAATACATCACATCTTGTCCCTGAGTAAAAAAGTTCCATTCTGCTTGACGCCACAGATTATTGATTATCCCGCGGATACGGTTTTCCGTTGGATTATCCTTTGTAAAATACTGATGGGCAGCCAACAAGCCTTCGAACATGAAAGCGGATTCTACAATATCCGCTCCATCGTCCTTACGACTGAAAGGAATGGTCTTGCCGGTTTTACCGTTCATCCAATGTGCCCACATGCCGTGATAGCTGTCGGTATTCTTGTCGCTCAGAAAGCGGACTATCTTCAACATACGTTCAGCGCCCTGTTCGCGAGTGACAAAACCACGCTCTATACCGACAATGATAGCCATCACTCCGAAACCCGAGCCACCGATGGTAGCTGTCTCGGCACCTCCGTTGCTCCGTTCATGCGCCAATCCTGATTCGGGATGGGCAAAATCCCAAAAGTAACGGAAAGTTTGCTTCTGGACAAGGGTCATGAGTTCATCATCGGAGAGTTGCTTTTCTGTCACACCAGATGGTGGATTTATGGCATTTACCGAGCACGAACAAACCCCAAAAAACAAGAAAAAAAGAAATATATTTTTCATAATACCTATTTTAAACATTTTAATCACATAAGAAGTAGGAGTAGCCTTAGGCTACTCCTCACACACCTTATTTATTTTGCTTCAATATTCCTTGAGAAATATCAATCTGCTTCTGTGGAATGTAGAATGTGGAATGCTGGCTCATATTGAAGTTTGTCTTTCCATGGGCCTTCAGCATCTTTTCTGCATATCCGGGAACAACTTTATCAGCCCGAATCAAATCAAAGAAACGGTGTCCTTCCATTGCTAATTCAATGCGGCGCTCATTCCATATGATTTCACGCAACTTTGCCTTATCCCTCTCTGTTATTTTAGGTAATACAGTGGGATCATCACCGGACTTACGAGCACGGTCTCTGACCAATTCCAATTTAGCCAGGGCGTCATCTACTAATGGGTCGCTTTCACCATTTGCCAACTCATTGCAGGCCTCAGCATACATTAACAGTACATCCGCATAACGCAGAAAATACAAGTGGCAATTTTGTTTAGCAAAATTATTGGCATTCCAATAAGTTGTAGGCCACATTGTCTTTTTATTGGCACGCGGTTGTACTCCCGGTTCGTCCTTGAAGTTTATAACCCCAACTCCTTCCATATTTTCGCCATCGTAAATGATAGTAGCCTCCCGTCTCGGATCACCTGATTCATAAGCCTTATCCAAAGATTCTGACGGAGAACAGAATCCCCAACCTTTGAAACCTCTGACACCTTGCCACTTCACATATTCGGAAGCCTTATCTCTCGTCTTGTCTGATCCCCACAAATACTGGTCGGCCAGCATCACTTCATCAGAATAATAAGAATCCGGGCTAAACAAATCACGGTAATTGTGATGCAGGTTATATTCTCCCCTACTTATTACCTGCCCTGCATATTGTTTTACACTTGCATAATCTTGACGGAACAAATAAACTTTAGCCAACAAGCCTTCTGCAGTTCCTTTCGTAACTCTTCCTCTCTCAGCAATCCCCCATTCATCACGGGTTGGCAAATTCATTGCCGCATAGGACAAGTCATCAATAATCTGCTGATAAATAGCTTCTTCAGAAGCGCATGGCTGATCATATTCATCGGGATTCTGAACTTTAGTAACCAAAGGTACGCCACCGTAAGTTCTCACCAAGTTAAAGTAAAAGAAACCACGGAAAAAACGTGCCTGTGCAATGCTTCTAATCTTTAACTGCTCATCTTTCAACACATCCAAGTTATCCAATGCTACGTTACAGAATCCGATTCCTTTATAATTGCCAGTCCACCAGCCGTTCAATTCAGAAGTATAAACATCATAAGTAAAATCATTCAATGAATTCACGCGAGCATAACTACCATCTGCCGGTGAACTTCCTGTATCAGAATTGTCACTCGGCACCTCCATAATGCCAAACCAAGAAAAGCCGATCAAGTCCCAACTTTTCATTTGAGAATATATAGCATTAATTCCCATCAAAGCACCTTCTTCTTCCCCGAAGAAAATATCTTGCGTCAATTTCCCTTGCGGCTTTGTATCCAAAAAATCAGAACAAGAGGTAAAAACCAATGCTGAAGCTAATAAAAGTGAATATATCTTTTTCATAATCATTTCCTATTTTTATTTTCCATTAGAATGTAAGATTCAAGCCAAAACGGCAGGGAGCGGGAATCGGATAAATATCACGGTCAAGCCCCCCTAAGATTTCAGGAGTAAATCCGTTATAATTCGTAAAATAAAGCAGGTTATTACCTGAGAAGTACAATCTCAAATTCTGGATATGCACTTTTTGCATCAAGTTTTTTGGGAATGTATATCCAAATTCCACAGTCTGTAACTTCACATAGTTGCCACTCTCAACATAACGGTCGGAAACAAAATAATTGTTACCCTCAAATGTCATGCGCGGAATGGAAGTATTCCTATTGTTTTCAGTCCATCTATCCAAGAACGAACGATCCCAGTTATCAACACCAGCATTTCTTTCAGCTTGTTTGGCATTATAAATCTTATTACCAAAATTACCCTGCAAATCAATTGACAAATCAAAGCCTTTCCAAGCGGCAGTTATGCCCAAACCACCGATAAACTTCGGAGTAGGAGAGCCTAAATCCGTACGGTCTTCAGCAGTTATATATCCATTGCCATCCGTATCTGCATAAATCAGATCACCCGGAGCTACATTTGCCTGATACTTCTTCTTCGCATCACCGGAAGCAGCCGCAGCCATCGCATTATACTGCTCAATCTCCTCATTACTTTGGAAAATACCAATAGTCTTGTAACCATAAAAATACTTGATTGGCATTCCTTCTTCTGTCATATGAACACTTTTTCCGGAACCTATATCCCCACTGGTGATACGTTTACCTCCCAAATTAGTCACCTCATTCTTAATTGTAGTTCCAGTCAAGCGGATGCCATAACGAAAATCCTTAAACGAGTCTTCCCATTTCACCGTAAAATCAAGTCCAGAGTTACGTACTGATCCCACGTTTGTTTCTACAGAGGCAAGTCCTACAGAAGCAGGAACATCCACATTTACCAACATTTCTTTTGTATCTCTTCTGTAATAGTCAAACTCTAAAGAAAAGCGATTATTGAACAAGCCTAAATCAAAACCAAGATCCAACTGCTCTGAACGTTCCCAATGGATTTGTGTATTATAAAGAGAAGTTACAGTACCACCAGAATAATAATCACCACCAAATACAGCATCATAAGTAGGGTCTACATTAGCCAATGCATAATATTTGTCATTACCAATCTTATCATTACCAATTTGCCCCCAGCTACCTCTAATCTTCAAGTTACTCAACCATTCAACATTATCTTTAATAAAAGCTTCTTCAGAAATCCTCCATCCGGCAGCTACTGACGGAAAATATCCCCAACGGTTATCCGGTCCAAACTTCGAAGAGCCATCGGCACGTATAGAAGCCGTCAACAAATATCTGTCCATTAAAGCATAGTTGGCACGGAACAAGTAAGACATCATGGCTTCATGTTTTCCATTATTCTCAAGTCCACGTGTATCGCTTGAAGACTGATCCAAATACCAATAGTCTTCCACTTCTGAGAAGAAATTACGTCCTGACCCGCCTAACTTTTCATTAGTGTATTTTTGAGCAGTAATACCACCCAAAAGATTCAGACGATTTTTATCATTGATTTGCCAATCATAAGTTAAGATATTCTCCCACAGCCAAGTAAAATCTCTAGTCCATGTTTTAGACAAGCTGTTCTCATCTACCTTTTGATACTCCGAGATATAATACTTAGGAGTAAAATTACGACTTCTACCATTAATATAATCAATGCCCAAGCTGGTCTTAAAATTCAACCCTTTAATAACTTCCCAATTCAAGAATGCACTACCCACAATTCTATCTTTCCAATTATCACTATTCATATAATGGAGGGTAGCAAGCGGATTAGCAGTAGATGCCACCTGAGGATCGGAGAAATTACCATTCTCATCATAAGGAGTAATGATAGGGCTCAGTTTATAAGCGGATTTTACAACTCCCTTATTTTCATTTTTTGTATGACTGAAAGAAGCCGATAAGTTATGCCCGATAGTCAAATGTTTGTTTATTTTATATGAATTATTGGCACGCAAAGTAAAACGGTCATAAGAATTTTCCTTTATGATACCATCCTGTTGGAAATATCCGGCACTCAAATTATAACGTACCTTTTCTGTTCCGCCACTAACAGCAACTTGATAATCACGGACAGACGCTACTCGGAAAATCTCATCGAACCAATTGGTCCCTTTTCCGAAAGAAGCCGGGTCATCATAAACAAGACCGCCATCTGGATTAATATTCAAGTTAGCTTCATTTTGCAGCATAGCATATTCAGAAGCCGTACACATCTCAAATTTACCGCTATTTTGGAACTGAAATCCTTCACTGGCAGTAATGTTCACCTGTGCTTTACCTTCAGCACCTTGCTTGGTGGTAACAATGATTACACCGTTAGCACCGCGAGAACCATACATGGCAGTAGCAGAAGCATCCTTCAATACCTCCATGGACTCAATATCATGGTTACTCAGGAATGATATATCGTCCATAAACATTCCATCAACCACATAGAGCGGATTGCTATTATTAGTAGTACCGATACCACGAATGCGCACTTCAGGAGAGCTACCCGGAGCACCGCTTGCAGAGATAAATACACCGGACACACGACCTTGCAACGCGTTAGCCACATTAGGTGTAGAAATCTTTTTCAAATCATCGCTCTTGATAGAACCAACAGCACCGGTCAAGTCTGATTTACGCTGTACACCATAGCCTACAACTACAACTTCATCGATCAACATATTGTCTTCTTGCATTACTACATTAATAGTAGTACGACCATTCACTGCTATTTCTTGGTCTTTCATACCAATATAGCTATAAAGCAAGACAGCGTTACTGGGAACATTGGTAATCTTATAATCACCATCAAGTCCAGTAACGACTCCTTGCTGAGGAGCCCCCTTTACCGAAACTGTAGCACCAATAACAGTCATTCCCGTCTTGTCGGAAACGACACCCGAAACCGTAATTTTGTTCTGCGCCATCGAAACAACGGCAAACAGCAACATCACACATGTAATTAATAAATTTTTCTTCATTTTGTATTGATTTAAAATTCTTTTGCAAAAGTATAGGAGCAATTGATGTATGTCAAAAAACAAACTATCACAAGATTACCACAACCTGCTCAAGCACTACAACGTAACTACTACAGCATTGTATAAAACACTAATTCCCAACAACATACACTAGGAAGTTATTTAAAAAATTATTCAGACTGCAGGCCTATCCAAATAGAAATATGCTGTTGAAGTTACATGATCTTGGCGGTAGAAATTAACAAATCCTGGCGGAAAGTCTTTATCCGTGATATGTAGGTCTGAATTTTCATCTAATAAACGATAGAATTTCAGTTTACCGCTTCTATCTATAGTAACCGGTACAAGAGGAACCTTCGCCTTGTACAGTTCGAGTACCTTTTGATATGGAGCACCTCCAATCTGCTGCAATGTAACTCTTATATCATGATGAAAATAAATCGGGTCCTGCACGTGGAAACGATACATACTCCACCAACAACTGTCCGCATTTGCAATCGGACAACCTTGATAACGGTGGGAATACTCGCCCTGCCCCCAAGCCGTACCAATATAGTCTTCAACTCCCGTACCACTCAATGTGGGAAATTCCTTATCTCCGTCAATGTAGAACTTGATTTCACCTTCTCCCCACCAAGTAGTTTCATACGCCTTATTGGCAAAGATACCCAAGCTTACCCCCAAAAAGCGCCCCCTGCCCGATAGTTGGGGAAGAACAGTATAATCCACTCCCAACTTGGTGGATTTGTCTTCACGCCAGACAGCATGAAAATAGCTCATCTCCGAATCCCATTCCGGCAATTTAGTAAAGTTAATATCATAAAACAAGTGTGTCAGGTCCTCATCCGAGGTATTCACAAACACCACTTTGGCACCGGTGCGGTAAGGCATCGGAATAGAACAGTTAAAAGAACGCTTCTCCGGATTAGAAAAGAAACAGTTCTCAAAACGAGATGTACGTGACAGCGGATTCCCAAAAAAATCTCCCAATGGGACATCCACTGCCGGAACAACAGAATTATCCCAATAAAACTTGATACGCAACGCACGAAGCATCTTAGGGTTACGTTTGCTGACTGTCAGCCAAATACGGTTAATGATCCCGGGTCCTTGCTGAGACAACAAAACACAGCTGTCTCCCGCCATGATTCTGCCGAAAGCACTTCCTTTTGCACCTTTATTGACTTGAGCTGCCGTTCCCTTGGCACCGGTAGGATTTTCAAAACTTGTCCACCGCGTTTCATGACCTTCAGGCACTTTCCATATTTGGGCATGCCCCAAAAGAGTAAATGCTAATAAAACAGATATAACTAATAATGTCTTCATTTCATATCCTCCAGCAATTTATTCATTTCCCCAAAGGTCCGCTTTGTTCCCCTTGTTCTTTCTCCATTCATGACGCCATTTGTGCATCATCACATTGTTTACCATCGGCTTCAGCTTACGGCCCTCCTTGTCGGGAATGGCCGGGACAGCCGTCGCCTTGTCCTGATACCAGTATGCAACGGTAGCCAGGTCGAGCGTCAGGCAATTGTTGTGTCCATGCTCGATGGTGGCTTTCAGCCCTTTCTCGAAGAAGACGGGATCCTGAATAAAGAACCGATAGACATGTGTACGCCCCAAGAATCCGACATCATTATTCACACGTGGATAGCCGAAGTAGATATGCTGGTAGGGCTCTTTCGGGCACCAGGCGGTGTTGAACAAGTCTTCCGTACCGGTGCCTATCAAGGAAGCCTGTTTTTCACCGTCGATGAACCACATGTCATCGCCTTCACCATACCACATGGGGGTAGGGCACTGTACATAATAGTTCAATCCCACAAAATGGCCCTTTCCCTTGATATCGGCAAACACATAATTGTCGGCTCCGTCCTTATTCTCCGTCTGCTTACCCACGGAACCCCACTCGGTCTCCCCTTCGGGAAGCGCTTCGGTAATCTCACGGTTAAACCACGCATGGAAACGTCCCATGTCCTTGGGCAGTTCCTTCATCTCCACATAGTCTATGTAGTAGTAGAAGGCGCCGATGTTGACATCCGTCTGATTCTCTATCTCAATGCGCGCACCTTTGGCAAAAGGCATGGCGAAATAGCTGCACAAACCCGTACCACCGTTGGGACCGGAAGAAAGGGCAAAAGAAGCATAGTTATACTGTTCGTTCCATCCCTGGCCGAAAAAGGGACCGATGGGGGACACGACAGAAGGCTCGTCGCTGCCGTCCCAGTACATCCGAAGGATGATGTCGTTACGGGAAAGCTGGCGCGGTCCCGGAGACATCGTTATCCAGATATGGTTGATTACGCCTGCCCCCTTGATGTCGGCCAAGACAGCCGTTTCGCCCGGCTTGATGGCCTTCAGGTGGTCACGGTTGTTGCCCGTACGGTCATAACTGCTGACACGGCGGTTGCGCAAGCCTTCCTTCATCTTGGCAAGGTCATACATTTCACTAGACATATTGGTCTGCGCAAAAGCGCTGCCTACTCCCATCAAAAGGGAGAATAAACCTACAAAAAACTTTTTCATCATGGTATTCTTCATTTTTCAAATTATGTTTTTCATCAATCTATCGGTTGTCACTTTCTTGTGGCATCCGACTTCCTTATCTTCTCCTCCAGTATCCGCGCCAGCCTGCGTGCCACTTTGGGATGCTGTTCATACACATTTGTGGTCTGGTATGGGTCTTCCTCCAAATTATAAAGCTGCACAGAGGGTGCATCCGGCTTTATCCGGGCATTTTCTATATCGCTGTTCACCCGATGGGTGAGCTGGAAAGCGGATGCCCCGCCCAAGTCATGGTCACCGACATTCTTTCCGGTAAATCCGCCGCTGTTTTGCGCCGGAATATAGACCCACTTCCCTTTGCGAATGGAAAGATGGCTCTTTTGGGAAGGACAGATAATAATATGGTCCCGAATCATTTTCCCGGGATTTCCGATAAGGGCAGGAAGCATATTGAAACTGTCCGGCCCGTCCTGCTCCTGCAATTCATATCCTGTGAGGGCAGCCAAAGTGGCAAGCATGTCAACATTGGACATCAACTGGTTGGATACGCTGCCCGCAGGAATCCTACCCGGCCAGCGGGCAATCATAGGAATGCGATGCCCGCCTTCCCAAGCTCCGAACTTGAAACCAAGAAGCTTGCCGTTGATATGGTGTCCTGCCTTCCAAGCTCTCTGCCCTCCATGATTCAGCATTCCTCCGTTGTCACTGGTGAAGATGAGCAGAGTATTTCCCGCCAGCCCTTCCTCATCGAGGGTACGCATAATCTCGCCTACCACCCAGTCCAATTCATGGATTGAATCACCGTAAGGTCCTGCCTCACTGGTACCTACAAAGCGTTCGGCCGGTGTAAAAGGATGATGGATGTTGGTGGTAGCATAATACAAGAAGAAAGGTGAATCCTTATGTTCCTTTATCCACTGCACGGCCCGGTCTTTCAAAGTAGTGGCTACAGCCCTGTCTTTGTACAAACGGTGCGCAGCCGTGGCTCCACCAATAGAGTTGATACCGAATTTTTCATCGAACTCCTCCGTTTCTGCCCTCTTGCCTCTTACAAACGGGTCGTTGGGATCATAACCCACCACATGATGGTTCTCCACATAAACAAAAGGTGGATGACTGTTGAGAATAGGCACACCGAAGTAATAATCGAATCCCAATTCAAGTGGTCCGGGAGCCAGTTCCTTGTTCCAGTCCATCTTTTCGTCCGTACGAAATCCAAGATGCCACTTCCCCACGATGGCAGTGGAATAGCCGGAACGTTTCATCACATCCGCAATTGTGGTGCGTGCCGTATCAATTTGCAGAGTCTGATTCAGGAAGATTGCCCCCCAAATATCCTCACGGCAAGGATATTGACCAGTCATCAGTCCATAACGTGAAGGCGTGGAAACAGCCGAGGATGAATGAGCATCCGTAAAGCTACGGCCTTGCGATGCCAGACGGTCTATATTGGGAGTCTTGACCTTGGTGGCACCGTAACAACCAATGTCGCCATAGCCCAAATCATCAACGTTGATAATGATTACATTAGGCTTGACCTCAGTGGAAGCCGGAGATTGCTGCGCGACGGCAGGCAAAGCGCTGAATCCCATCCCTACTGTGAAGGAGAGAGACCCGGTAAGTAATTTGTGTTTCATATTTCACTCAATTTATCGGTTAATACAACATTATTAAGAATAGAACATCAATGAATCCTGAATATCTTTATCCCATTCAAGAACGTCATCCCTTTCACCGCCTCAAAGTTCACCGTAAGGTTTCCACCGGTTACGGCAACATGCAGTTTCTTGGATATGCAACGGTTCCCGCCTACTTCTATCGCCGGAGAGAAATGATTCAGCCAAGGTCGGTTGTTGACAGAAACATTGAAGACACTGCCGCGGAAATCGGCATTGTCTAGGGTAGCGACAGCTCCCAAATCGTAAGTCACCCGCTCGGAACGTGCGTTCAGGTCAGCAAAAAGAAGTTCCACTTCATAGTCGCCGTCGGGCAAGTCGAAGCGATAGGCCTTGATGTCCTTGCGTTTGGTCTGGAGCAAAGGAACATTACGGGTGTCTTTCACCTCGGCAGTGGTTCCGATACGTCCCGGAGAACGGCGGAAAATCTCTCCACCTATGTAGCCCCAACTTCCAGGAGTATAAGCTTGGTCGGGAAGCCAGCAAAGATCACTCTTGTCATCCGTAAAGAAACAGTTGCTGCCCACGTTCACTGCAAGTTCCAGCTGTCCGGAGCCGACTGCCGCGATATGGCGAGGCTGCATCTTCACAAAAATGTCCGAAACCTGCTCCACCTTCTTCCCATGGCAGATACCTGAAGCCACAAGCGTGTTTCGCCCCGCAACGAGAGGCACTTGCCACACTGCATGGCAATTCTCGATGCCTTGCACGGAGAGCTTCGTGCCGTTGACAGACAACTCCACCTTATCCAGATTGGAATACACTTTCACCGGATGTTCCACCGCTTCACCGTCCGAAACCACAGTCCGATGCTTCCAGTCATCCACAGCAATGTGCAGCACCGGAATATCCTTGCGCAGGAATGCCTGGAAATAATAGAACACATCTTTAGGACGGCGGTCATTGTACATCAGTCCTTTATTATTGATATGCGGCGTAGCCTCCTGGCGACTGGCAGAACTGAAATCAATGAAGTTCCACTCCGTGGCGCCCACTATGAACGGTCGCTTCATGATAGCGGGCAGATAGTATTCGAGGTACAACTGCTGCCATTGCATGGAGAAATCGAATATCTGCGGATCGAGCGACTGCAAGCGCGGGTCGGAACCGGCACCGAACTCACTGATTATTAACGGACGGTGCGGGTATTTACGATACTCTTCGTCCACAAAGCGGTCGAAAGACTTGAAGTCGTTCTCATACCAGCCCTGATAAAGGTTCCAACCGGAAATGTCGGTGATATTGCTGAGACCGATTTTATTGTAAATCTGATTGCCGTGGTAGGCCATCGTACTCAGACGGTAGGGGTCTTCCCTCTTCAGAGTTTCCTCCAGATGCCGGGCAAGCGCCAAGGTATTCTCGTAGAAACCGTTGAGCCGTTGTTTCTTCACCCGATACTGCAGCTGGATAACAGCCTCGTTCATATACCCCCACATAATGACGGACGGATGGTTGTAATGCTGGCGAATCATTTCGCGCAAGGCGCTTGTGGCATTCGCGCGGAACTCGTCACCCAAAGCTATCAAATCTACTACCGGAATCTCCTCCCATACCAGCATGCCGAGTTCGTCGCAAGCACGCAACACGGCATCGTCCTGTGGGTAATGTGCCAGACGGACAAAGTTCACACCCATGTCTTTCAGCAACTGCATATCCCTGCGGTGCATCTCATCCGAAAGCGCTATGCCCATCGGCATCTGGTCCTGATGACGGCAAGCTCCCATAAGTTTCAGGGGTTCCCCATTCAACTTGAAGCCTTCCTGCGCATCCACGCTGAACCAGCGGACCCCCAAAGGGACACGTGTCTCATCTTTCAACACCTTGCCACGCACATCTTTCAAAGAAACTTTCACGCTGTACAGATAAGGGGAATCGGGCGACCACAACTGTGGCTTTTCCAACTGTAACCGTTCCTCGAAGGCGAACGCCCCGTCGGCATCTATCCGGACGCTGCGCAAAGATTGGGCTACGGTCTTCCCATCTGTATCCAGCACCTCGACGTCCAACTTCAACACCGCACGCCGCACATCACGGTTCACCAAAGTCCCACGCACACTGATTTCTGCCCTATCCTCACTCACGGAAGGCAAATCGACATAAATGCCCGTAGAGGCATAGTCGGTAAGGCTGATGTGCTGCTTTGCAGCACTGATGAGCCACACATTGCGGTAGATGCCGCCAAAGATGGTGAAGTCGCCGGACAAAGGAGGTATCCGGTCGTTCTGATTATTGACGTGCACCATCAGCAGATTCGGGGCATCGGTCCTTACTTTATCCGTAATGTCTACGGTAAAGGCAGAGTAACCTCCTTTGTGGGTAGTGAGCAGCTCGCCGTTGAGGTACACATCTGCCAGAGAATTGACACCATCAAATTTCAGGTAAAGCTGTTTATCCCGCATCTGCGCGGCATCCGTACGGAACTCTTTCTTATACCAGGAAGAAGCCCTGCGGTAGTTACGGGTAGAATAGGCATCCGCATTCCAGGTATGCGGCAGATGTACCTGCTGCCAACCTTCTTCATGGCGTTGCACTTCCTGCAACCGATTGTCATCACATGCGGCATAATACCAGCCGTCATTAAAACTCTGAACCACCCGCCCAGCATTGACAACCGGGTACATGGTGGACAGACACAATATTAATAAAAATATTTTCTTCATGTTTTTCAATAGATCATATTATCTTACACAAGTCAAGCAAATACTGCAAGAATACTGCATATAGTTTGCAGTGGCACTGCATCACTTTTGCAATGACGCTGCAACACCTTTGCAGTAGCGCTGCAAAACGTTTGCAGTGAAAATGCAGACAATATGCAGCAACAATGCCATCTCAACGCAGTGGCTCGAATGCTGCATATTGCCGCCTTGGGAATCAGTTAGAGTAACTTGAACGCTGCTTTTTTTACGTCCCGGCAACTTCTGCCAATCATCACCTCAAAGTCACCCGGCTCGCATACAAAATCAAGATTGTAGTTGTAGAACTTCAGCAATTCGGGGGTAATCTTGAAAGATACTTTTTTAGATTCGCCGGCTTTCAGGAAAATCTTTTCAAAGCCTTTCAACTCTTTCACCGGACGGGTTACACTTCCCACAAGGTCACGAATATAAAGTTGAACCACTTCTGCACCGTCTCTCTTGCCGGTATTGGTCACAGTCACGGTAGCAGTCAGTTCGCCCTTATCCGTCATGCTAGTCTTGTCCAAAGCCACGTCGCTATAAAAGAATGTGGTATAGCTCAAACCGAAACCGAAGGGATAAAGCGGTTCATTGTCTATGTCTATATAGTTGCTGCGGAATTTCTGGAACCATGCACCGTCGGCAAGAGGGCGGCCCGTGTTCTTGTGGTTGTAGAACAAAGGAATCTGTCCCACGCTCTTCGGGAAAGTCGTAGTCAGCTTTCCGCTCGGGTTCACATCACCAAACAGTACATCACCGATGGCAAAACCTGCCTCACTGCCCGCAAACCATACATTCAGAATGGCCGGCACGTTTGCCTGCTCCCAGTTCAGTACCAGCGGACGACCGGTAAACAGCACCAGTACCACAGGTTTTCCCGTTTTCAATAATTCCTGTAACAGTATGCGTTGGGTGTCCGTCATTTCAAGATTCGTGCGGCAACTGCTCTCTCCACTCATTTCCGAAGACTCACCGAGCGCAGCCACAATAACATCCGATTTGGCAGCCACGGCAAGAGCCTCGTCCAGCAACTCCTTGTCCGAACGATTGTCACGGTGTAAAGAACGTCCGAACATAGTGGCACGTTTCTCATATTCGGCATCACTCATCAAATTACAGCCTTTCGCAGTCAGTATTTCGGCTTTACCGCCTGCTACCGCCTTCAAACCTTCAGCCAAAGAAGTAGCATTCTTCAATACGGCAGCCACACTCCAAGTACCCGGCATATTACTGCGGCTGTCTGCCAACGGACCTACCACAGCAATAGTGCCCTTCTTGGCCAGCGGAAGCACATTACCCTCGTTCTTCAGCAACACCAAGCTCTCCGAAGCAATCTTACGCGCAACGGCACGATGCTCTTTGGTAAAGATTTGCTTCTTGGCACGCTTCACATCACAGTATTTATAAGGATTATCGAACAAGCCCAACTTGTACTTAGCTTCCAAAATACGGCGACAAGCCGCATTAATAGCTTCTTCTGTCACTTTTCCTTCTGTCAATGACTTCTTGAGCGTACCTACAAATGCATCGCTCACCATATCCATATCGACACCAGCATTCAGCGCCAACGCGGCAACAGTCTGCGTATCGCCCATGCCATGGTCGGTCATTTCTGTAATTCCGGTATAATCTGTCACTACAAAACCGTCAAACCCCCACTGCTTACGCAATACATCCGTCATCAACCACTTGTTTCCAGTAGCGGGAATGCCATCGACCTCATTGAAAGAGGCCATCGCACTGCCCACACCGGCATCAACCGCCGCCTGATAGGGCAACATGTATTCATTGAACATGCGCTGATGACTCATATCTACTGTATTATAGTCACGTCCTGCCTCACCGGCACCATACAAGGCAAAATGCTTTACACAAGCCATAATCTCATCATTACGGTTCATATCCTTTCCCTGATAACCACGTACCATGGCCTGCGCAATGGCTGCTCCCAGAAACGGGTCTTCACCGTTGCCCTCGGACACACGCCCCCAACGGGCATCACGGCAAATATCCACCATCGGACTGAATGTCCAGCAAATACCGTCAGCACTGGACTCAATGGCTGCAATACGTGCCGATTCTTCAACCGCCTTCATATCCCATGTACACGACAATCCCAAAGGAATGGGAAACACCGTTTCATATCCATGAATAACATCCATACCAAATAAGAGAGGAATACCCAAACGACTTTCTTCAACCGCCTGCTTCTGTACATCGCGGATACGTTCCACGCCTTTCAGATTGAAAAGCCCGCCCACTTCACCGGCACGAATACGTTTGGCCACATTACTACTTTTAGCCTGACCGGTCGTAATCTCACCGGTAACCGGCAGATTCAACTGACCTATTTTCTCTTCCAGGGTCATCTTCTTCATTAAATCGTCGATGAAACGATCCATATCAACCGGAGATTTCTGTGCATACGCACTAACGGCAGTAAACACCAACAAGACTAAAAATAATTGTAACTTGAAAAGTAAATGCTTCATGTTTTTCATGCTTTTAATTGATAGAAATATTATTTTACTGCAAATAAAAGAAAAGCATGCGACAATCTCCACATCCCGTACTACAACAAAAGTACAACCATCACTAAAAAACAAAAGAGGAAGTACAATATTAGTACTTCCTCCATTAATATTTTACTGTAAAACAGTCATTTAAAATTTATAAGGAAATCAGTCAAACTTTCTTCCGGAAGCAAATTGAATTTCTTGCGCAACCGGTATCTTGCAGCATCAACCCCACGCGTGGAAATGTTGAGCAACTTCGCTATCTCCTTTGTCGGCATATTCAAGCGAAGCAATGCGCAAAAGCGCAAATCTCCTGAAGTCAAATCTGTATATTGAAGTTTCAGATTACGGAAGAAGTT
>ERZ779890.1953-NODE-1953-length-20209-cov-11.498511_pt1 | contig 20209 bp, 12 predicted proteins | sample MGYA00511553_ERZ779890 | MGnify/ENA primary metagenome ERZ779890 (study PRJEB29588, sample SAMEA2152064) | human gut metagenome | biome: human gut; feature: human-associated habitat; material: faeces | place: Denmark | collected 2008/2010 ... | reverse complement strand
GTGGGCAAGACGGCGTTTTTCCTCTACCCCAATCTGGAATACGCCTGCGCCTGCGGCATGAGCTTTCTGGCGCTGGACACCAAAGGAGACTTGGCGAGGAATTACGGCGCCATCGCCTCCCGGTACTACGGCTACCGGGTTTCCGTCATCGACCTGCGGAATCCCACCCGCTCGGACGGCTTCAACTTCCTGACGCTGATGAATCACTACATGGATATTGCGAGAGCAGATCCGTCCAATTTGGCGGCACGGGCCAAGGCGGAGAAGTACGCCAAGATCCTTGCCAAGACCATCATCAGTCCGGATGGTGACGCCTCCCAATACGGTGATAACGCCTACTTCTATGACAGCGCCGAGGGATTGCTGACGGCCGTTGTGCTGCTGCTGGCGGAATTCGTGCCGCCAAAGGACGGAGAGCCGGAAAAGCGGCATATCGTGTCGGCCTTCAAGCTGGTGCAGGATCTGCTGGCGATGCCGAGCTCACGGGGCAGGAACGGCTTTCAACTGCTGGTGGACATTCTGCCGCCGGAGCATAAGGCACGATGGCTGGCGGGCGCGGCGCTGACGGCGGCGGATCAGGCGATGGCCTCGGTCATGTCCACCGTCCTCTCCCGCCTGAACGCCTTCCTGGACACGGAGTTGGAGCAGGTCATCTGCTACGACAGCCCCATCAACGCGGAGATGTTCGCCTCGGAGAAGTGCGCCATTTTTCTCATTCTGCCGGAGGAAGACCCCGCCAAGAACTTCATCGCGGGACTTATGATCCAGAACCTCTCCCGTGAGCTGTTCTCCGTGGCGGACGAGCATGACGGCAGGCTCAAGAACCGCGTGGTGCTGTTCTGCGATGAGCTGGGCACCATGCCGCCCTTCGACATCCTGCCCCTGTTCAGTGCGGGCCGCTCCCGCGGGCTGACGCTGGTGCCCATCATCCAGAGCCTTGCCCAACTGGAAAAGAACTACGGAAAAGAGGGCGCGGAAATTATATGTGACAACTGCCAGGACACCATCTTCGGCGGCTTTTCGCCCCAGAGCAAAACCGCCGAAGCACTCTCCGCCGCCCTTGGCAGCCGCACGGTGCTCTCCGGCTCCGTCAGCCAGGGCAAGGAGAGCAGCCAGTCCTTGCAGATGATGGAGCGCCCGCTCATGACGCCAGACGAATTGAAGTCCATCCCCAAGGGCGAATTTGTGGTGATGAAAACAGGAACACATCCCATGCGGACGAGACTGCGCCTGTTTTTGGATTGGGGCATCACCTTCGATCCCGATGGGTACCGGATGCCGGAGCGGGCGGCCAGAAAAATCGCCTATGTGAACCGCGACGAGCTGGCCCACAATATTCAGAACCGTCGCGAAAACAGCCCTTACAATACGGAGGATGCCAAATGAGCAAATTTAACTTTATTTACGCCGAGGATCTGAGCCACCGGGAAAAGACGGTCTACATCTACCTCCGGGACCGTGCAGGCGATTCCAGTGCTTGCTGGCCGGGGATCAAGACCATCGCCCGTGAATTAGGACTTTCGCCGCGGACGGTCCAGCGGGCCCTGGCAGATCTGGAACACAGGCAGCTCATTGAGAAGCGGCAGCGCCACCGCGCCAACGGCAGCCTGACCAGCAATCTGTACCGCCTGACAGCGGCAAAAACGTCACAGCCTCCCGCCAAGGGGGGACTGTGACCTTTTGCGAAAAATCTGTCCATAGGGTGGCGTCATCATGGCGCATCCAGAAGAACCTACTCTACCGGAGGATACAGGACAGAGAAAGAACAAGAATTATGCAGCGTGTCGTCATATTCCATATTGTAGTAATCATTGAACACATAGTAGCGGGAATTGGGGTGGTCGGTCTTCCCCGCGAAAGAGGACGCGCCGTCCTCATGCAGATGAGGCTTGTATTTTTCCGGATATCCAGATACGCTGTATCAGCATCATTCATATGCACCATCATTACAGAGAGCGCATCTGTTTCCCGCAATACAGGTACGAGTTTTTTAGCGCTTACCGCTTACCAGGAAAGAGCAAGGCGAGAACTTACGTTCTCACCTTGCTCTTTCGCCATGTTATGGAGCGGTACGGCTTAAGCCGCACCGCTCCTGCTCGTTATTGGGAATTGCATTGAACTGCTTCTGCTCTGCCGTGCGGGTCAGTTCTCATACCGGGTCCAGTCGGGGTTCTTGTTCATGCCGGTCCAGGTCTCATAGTTGCCGGCCTTGTGCTTGAAGTCGTGGGAGTTGGTGGCTTCCTGCACTGCCAAATAGAACCAGTCGCCGGGGTTGCAGTCCGGCCAGACGTTCATGCCGGTCAGCAGGTCGCTTTCCTCCTCCGGGATGCGGTTCAGCACCCGGTTGATCATGGTCATGGCCTGTGCACGGGTGATGTAGGTATCGGGACGGAAAGTCCCATCCTCAAAACCCTTGATCCAGCCCAGCTCCGCGGCCCGTTGGATGTACTTCTCCGCCCAGTGTCCGCTGATGTCGGAGAAGGTCTGGGTGCCGCTGCTGGTTCCGGTATCGAACCGGGCGCAGATGGCGGCGAACTGGGCACGGGTGATGGGGGACTGGGGGTCAAAGGTTGTGGTGCTGCGTCCCTGCACGAAACCCAGCCCCGTCATGGTGGAGATGGCGGTATTGGCCCAATAGCTGTCCGGCACATCGGTATAGGTGTTACTGGTAAGAAGATTGCCATCCCGGACGCTGTCTTTCAGCAGACGGAAGAAGATGGTGGTGGTTTCCGCACGGGTGATCAGGCCGTAAGGTTTCACCAGACCATCCTTATAGCCGATGACATAAGCAAAATGGTCGGTGTCATTCAGCACATTGGGCGTCGAGCTGCGGTAGTTCCGCACCGTTTCGGCATTTCTGATGGCTGCGCTCTGGCTTGTGGAGAAATCGTTTTTAGTAATCCTGTGTTCCGTAGTATCCAGTACATAGCCTTCGGGAGCGGTGACCTCGACATAGTACCAGTCGCCGCCATTGCCGGTAATGCTGTCTACGCTGAACAGAGCAATGCCGCTTTCAGAGCCGTTCCGGGATGTCTTCGCGGTTGTCCGGTTGACCATTTTGCCATCGCTGCTGTACTGGTACAGTGCAAAAGCAGCGCCGTTCAATGCATGGCTGTCCTGCGCATCGATCTTTTCAATGGCGAAATAGTAGGAATCTTTGCTGTCATCGCCGCCAGGCTTAACCGGGTCTATCGGTTTAGGATCGCCCACATGCTCAAAGCGCGCAATATAGTGGGCCGTCTTCCAAATCCTATCCTCCGGCTGCTCCCCATTCGGCTTCTGCGGGGCAAAGGACGCGCTGTCACTGAGCTTATCGCCCGTCTCGCTGTACCAACCAATGAACCGGTAACCGCCTTTGGCGGCAGCAGTCGCGCCGGAGGCCTTTTCGCCCGTGACCGCCTTTACGTTCTCGCTTGCGGGGCTGACCGTTCCCATCGTCGCATCTGCTGTATCATAGAACAGCGTGACACTTTCCTCCTTCCACACGGCGTAGAGCGTTGTATCCTTTATGATGGACACAACCTGCTGGTTGTTGTAGGCGACTGGGCCGCCTTCCGTAGTTGCCCAGCCCAAGAAGCTGTAGCCGGGGCGGACAAAGGCATTGGCCGTGAGTGCCTCGCCCTCTCCATGGATAAAGGTCTGCGGTTCCATTTCTCCGGTGGCGTCTGCCGCATTGGCATCAAAAGTCACCTGATATTTTTTCTGCACAAAGCTGGCAATATAGGTCGCCGCCTGATACAGGCCGCTTGCATTCTCCGGCACAAGCGTTTGTTTATCACTGACTTTCGTACCGTCCCGATACCAGCCGTTAAACACCCAGCCCTCTGCGGGCGCGGCGGTCGCACCTACGAATGTGCCGATCTCCGGATTGCCGGTTTCCTCTACATCGCTGGTTGGCTGTGCGCCGGTTTGGTTCAGTGTGACCGTGCCGGAGCCGAACGTCTCATAGCGGATCGTAATATCGGGCAGGGTCTCCCAAATCGCATAGAGAGTGACTTCTCCCCCATCCTCAATCGGCTGATCTCGATAGGTGTGCACAGCGGCAAACTTAAAGCGATCCGGATAAGTGCGGCTATCCTGTGACCGGTCTGCGGCAGGATACTCGCTCCAGCCCTTAAACGCATAGCCTGAGCGTTGGAACTGATTGGGATTGAGATAAACCTCGTGGGCGGCGTCGAAGGTAAAGGGCTGATCGTTCATCGTGCCCGTCGCATCTTCTGCATCTTTATCAAACTTTACCTTGAAGCCGTTCGGTGCGAACTGCGCTTCGAAGACAAATCGATTTCCCGCATCCACAGCGTTAAAGTTCGAGCTTTTAACGGTCAGCGACGCATTGTTCAACGGCCCGAACGAATCATTATCCTCGTCAGGCCCCACTTCCACCGTCCATTCGGTGAAATGGTAGCCGTGGTTCGCTGTAGCCACCGATGTGAGATCGTTGCCGGTTACAGAATTACCAGCCACAGTGAACATACCGCTTTTTACCGAAACACTTCCCATATTGGGATCGTTCACATCGAACTCCACGGTGATTTTGTCGATACTCCGGTAAACGGCGTAGAGCGTGACCTCTTTGCCATCATCTGTGACTTTCAGCATATCTGAGTCCACAACGGCACCGGCTCCCTGTGTAGGGACCTTTTCCTTCTCATCTTCCGTCATACCGCTTGTGTTTTTCAGGCTCCATCCGGCAAAGTAGGTATTTTCCGGCGGCGTTCCCTCAAAGTTCTTGAGCGTGATGTCCACGCCAAAGGGAATACCGTCTTTCTCCACAACGCCGGTTTTTCTGCCAACATAGGGCTTGTAATCGAATGTTGTATGCCCCTCCAGCGCCGTTCCCTCGCCGCCTGCCAGATCGTACTGTACGGTGTAGGTTTTGGGTGTGAATTTCCACTGCGCCGTCAGCGTCAGATCATAGCCGGGCATTGTAATGGGTTCGTTCGGCTGAACGATTTTATTCGTATCGCTGCGCTTCCAGCCTGTAAAGCTCCATGTACCCTCCAGCTCAAGTTCGGGACTCATCATCACTTTGTCGCGCGATGTGGTCAATGCGTCGGCGACCGTCACATTGGCATCCTGATAATGGCTGCTGCTGTTCGGTACTTCGCTCGTTTCTGTCGGTATCCAGCAGGTCGTGTTGTCACCGCCGGAATAGCTCAGCCGATGCTCGCTGTTCGGTACCCACGTCCAGTATCCCACCAGCGTATAATCCTGATTCACATTCAGAATAGAGCCGGTCAGATAGTCGCCGTCCGTGTTGGCTTTATCCTTCCATCCCTCGAACACCCAGTGCCCAGGTACGCCGTCCACCGTATCTTTAATTGAATCGCCGGTGCTGTACATGGTGCTGATCGCATAGGAATCTCCCCGCAAAACAAAGTTGCCAGTCGGGCACGCAGGCTGTTTATCTCCTGTCAAAGTCCAATTGTGATCTGCCCATTCATATGTGACTGCATACTGCTTTGCAAAGCGGGCGTACACCGTCCGAGTTTCCTGCCCGGATACATGGTAGGTGTAGGTGGGCTTGGTGCTTACATATTCATCTTCATCAGCCCCCTTCAACGCCCAGCCGAGGAAGTAGTAACCGTCGTTGGCTGTGGCGGTGGCGGTGACAGCGGCTCCGGTCTTGGCGTAGCATTCGCCACTGCTGTTGGCCACAGCAGCATCGTTCGTTTCAGCAGCACTTGTAATGGTCACCGTTCCGGCTTTATCGTTATCCGCAAATTTTCCGTCCTCGCCGCGCAGCTGCACCTGAGCGCACTGACGGTAGCTCCACTGCGCCACCAGTGTCACGCCGCCGTGAGAGATGGTTGCATCATTCTCACCGTCGATTTTGAAGGTAAAAGCGGGGTTTGCCGAGTCATAGTTGTAGGACACCGTATGTTTTGCCGGCAGCAGAAGGTTATCCCGCACGGACAGCCAACCGTCAAAGTGCCAGCCGTCTGGTCCCGTTGCAGCATGAGAGGTATAAGGGAGCCTCTCATGTTCTCCGGCAGCATCCGTAGTTTTCTTGAAGCTCACGACGCCGGAAGTATTTCCGGACTCTGCTTCATAGGTTCCGCCGTTGGCAAAGTAGGTCACGGCGGGTGACTGCACAAAGATCAGACGGATGGACACCGGATCACTGACGTTCAAGGTAAATCCGTGCTGCTTCTGTCCGAATTTGTCCTCTGTTTCTACCGTTTTCCACATATCCGCAGGGTCTCCAACGGGATAGAACTTCGAGCCATTCGGCCCAATCACCAGCGCGCCCGCAAACTCCGTGTCCAGTCCATTATTCAAGGCATCTTTGTTCTCCCACACCGTCAGCGTAAGATCGTTGTTGTTGCGCACCACGATGGAACCGCCGTTCTGGGAAAAATCCAGTTCCTGCTTCTGCCCGTTGATCTCCGTACTGGCCGTGATCTTGCTGCTGCCGGGCGTGGCGGAAATCGTCACAGTGTGGTACAGCGAGAACTGCAAATCGTCGATCAGGTTGCCGAAGGTCTTGGGAACCAGTGAGCCGGCCGGAGCCGTAGAGGAATACGAGCAAAACGCAAAGGTCGTCTGCGTCTGCCCGTCCGGCACCAGATAGCTGCATTCGTAGCCCAGTCCGCCGCCAACGCCCTTGTCTCCCTGATAGTCGTTGTCCTTGATGCCGTATCCGACCCAGCGTTGGTTATCAGTGGCGATGATCCACACATCCCAGCGCTCAGTATAGATATTGGAAACCTGTGTGCTGAACGGAGATTCCGAGCCAGAGCCGCCCAGAAACGTGCCGTTTTCCCCAAACGGTTTGGAATAGACCGTCAGTCTCCGCGAACAGCCGTTATCGGGGATCATAAACTTAAGCGCCGCCTGATTTGCCTGCACCCAGTCCGTCAGCTGCATATCCTGATCCCGGCCGTTTTTGCTCGGCTTGGAGGGTGCGTTCTCCTGTGTCGGCCCGATGATGAGCGCCATTTTGTCAACGCCGATGCGGCCGCGGTGCTGCAGCCCCCACTCGTACACATTGCCGCCGACGGTCGTCACATTCTGATAGAGTGTGCTTTCCTCGTCGGCGTTCAGCTCGGCGAACTGGTATCCCTCCGCATTGTTCTTGTCCGGGGAGTCTTTATAATGCGGAGCCGTACGGCCGTTCCAATTCCCGCCGAACTCGATCATTCCTTCCTTTGCTGTGGTTTCCCAATCCGGTACGTTCTTCTGAGGCATTTGCGATGAAGTAGTGCGAATCGACGGGGTTTCAAAGCCGGGATTTTGGATGGCGTTCTCCACGTTCAGTGAATCATCCGCCGCCGCGGACGGCGCAGGGAGCAGCGTCACCGTCAGAATCAACGCCAATAAGGCACTCATCCATCGCTTTCCTGCTATTTTCTGCTTGCCCATAACTTCCTCCTTTGTGCGGCTTCTTATCGAAAACCAGTGCCGCTTAATTTGTATTTATTGCTTTCTCAACGCATACAGCAGAGCTCAGATTCACGGATTGGGACCTGTGCAGTTTGCACGTCTATCTTACGGCAAGTTGACCGATTCCGGACTGCTTAACGCAATACTGCCGTAGCCTTTGCATCCTTATTTTGTTCTCAAAACTGGGAGAAAGCGGTTTCGAAAGAGGGATTGCACCGGTATATACCGGTGCAATGGGGGTACCCCCATTGCAATGCCCCTCTGTTGCCAAATCAAAACAGGGGTGCTTTCGCCCATGTCAAAGCACAGGCAAACGTATCTTAATTGGGTATCGGATCTTCCTGCTTCCGGGCTGAAAAGCATATCACTCTTTCGCAGATAAGGGAAATCGTTTGACAAAGCTGGTTTTCAGGAAGTATATCTTCTAATACCTTTATAAAAAGCGGCAAAGACTGACCGTACCGTGAAGTCTTGCCGGATATTCTACTACATTTTATTTTGCTTCGACGCGGCAGAAGTAAAACCCATCTCATACTGAGATTTTACCACAATTATACTATATACATACTTTGGTTGCAACGTTTGCTGGGGGGGAATCAAGAAAAAACAGGTCCGCCATAAGGACCTGGGGCTTGTGGTGTAGGCATCCATTCGCATGGATGCCTACACCACTGCTTAGCCACTGAAAAACAGTTATTTTAGGGAAAAGTCCGACTTTTTGTCCGCATCCACCGCTTATTCCGCCATTGCGCGATAAATAAAGGTGACGATCTGAGCGCGGGTGCAGTTGGTGTTGGGGCTGAACGTCGTGGCGGTGGTACCGCTGGTGACGCTCTCCTTGACGGCCCACAGCACCGCGTCGGCATAGTAAGCGTCAGCGGAAACATCGGTGAAGGGGTTCACGCTGCCCGCCGCCGGGGACTTCTGGCTGCGCCACAGGAAGGTCACGATCTGGGCGCGGCTGCAAGTGGCGTTGGGGCTGAAGGTGGTGTCGCTGGTGCCCTTGGTGATGCCGTTCTCCACAGCCCACAAGACGGCCTGCTCGTAGTAACTGCCTGCGGGAACATCGCTAAAGGGCATAGTGGTGGACTTAGGAGCGGGGCTGCCGGCGGCGCGCCACAGGAAGGTGACGGCCTGAGCCCGGGTGCAGATGCCGCCCGGCGTAAAGTGCGTGGAGTCCGTGCCGCCGGTGATGCCCTTCTCAGCCGCCCACAGGACCGCGTCATAGAAATAATCGCTCGCTTTGACGTCCACGAAGAAGTTCAGCATCGTGTTGTCGTCCATAAAGGTAGCCTTGACCTCCACGTTGCCTGTGGGCATGGTGAAGGTGTACTTGCCGTTCTTCTCGGTCAGCTTGATTTCCTTGCCGCTCTTGTCGAGCACGCTCAGGGTCTCAAGCGTGTAACCCTTGTCGGGGGATACGGTCAGGGTGACGGTGGTCCCCTTAGCAGCGCTCTTGTGGCTGGAGGTCACTTCGCCGTTTTTGGCCTTGTCTACGGTGATGGTGTAATTGGCGGAACCGGAGGAAGAGCCGCCGGAGGAGGGAGTGCTGTAGGTGAAGCTGTACTCCGTTTTATTAGTGCCGGCGCTGGAGGTGGAAAGGGTGGTGCGGCTGCCGGGATTGATGGAGCCGGTGAAGTTCTTGCCGTTGGTATTCAGCTTGAACTTCACGGTGCGGGAAACGGTGACGGTTTCATCGCAGGCAGCTTCCAGCTTGATGGTCTGGCCATCGGTGACGTTGGCAACGGCCTCGGCCAGAGAGGGATACATCACGCCGTCAATGGAAGCCACAGCAGCGGAGATCACGAAGGGGCTGAAGCCCTTGGTGGTGAAGGTGACGTAGGCCTGCCCATTTTCCTGGATTACAGTGCCGGTGTAATATTCCACCTGGCCGTTATCCTTGGTGTGTTTGACGCTGACCTGACCGTTGATTTCTGCGGCGAAGTCGTTAGGCACATTCAGACGGATTTCGTACTCGGCCTCGGGAAGGGTGAGCTTCTTGCCTTTCTCAATGACCACAGCGTTTGCCTGGGTGTTGCCGCTCTCTTCGCCCTTGACAACGATGTCCTGATTGGCCTTGACAACGTCCTGGGTGGTGGCAACCACGCGGTACATGGGGGTCAGGTTGACTTCCAGTTCGGTGATTTTGTTGTTGGAATCCGCCGTGGCGTCGGAAACCACAACGTCCACATAGGTCTGGTAGACGATAGCGACATCATTGGCGGAGGTGCTGGTATTGCCGGTGGCTTCCTTCAGCTGCTCCACAACGGTTTTGCCGCCGCCCACTTTGGTTTCACCGGTTATGGTGTTCTTGTTTGCCAGATCCTTGGCGGCAGCTTCGGCAGCGGTGGTGTTTTTCATGGCAGCGCCGTCAATCTCTTTGGCAGCGTCCTGAACAACCTTATCGGTGCTGGTGGTCTTGGCGGGGACAGAAGCGGAATCCACGGTGGCGGGCTTTGCGTCCGTAGCCTTGTTGCCCACGGTGTAGGGATAAGCCGCATTGCCGCTGGCAACGCCGGTCATGCCGGTGATGCAGTAATCAGAGGGGTCAGAGGTATAGTAGCCGGCAGAAAGGGAAGAACTTACCTTGCCGGAAAATTCGCTCTTACCGTAGTTGCTGTCTGCAGCAGCACCAGGGCGCTTCATGATATCCGCATAGGAAATGACGGCATAGGCCCCCTGGTCGGAATTGGTGCCAACCTTCACGGTTTCACCAGAAATTTTAACGTTCATGGTCTGTTCAACCTTGCCCAGATCATAGATGGCAATACCGCTGCCCTTGCCGTTGGTGCAGTTAAAGGTGCCGCCGGTGATGTTCAGATTCAGGGAGTTGTCATGCTCCGTTTTACTGGTATAGGTGCCGCCGATCACATACAGGGCATCAGGGAACCACACGTTGCCGGAGTAGGCATATGCGGGTGTATTGCCGACTTTGCCCTCAGGCATATCGATATAACTAACTTTATCGGCAGTCATGGAATTGATGGTGCCGCCGGAGATGTTTACCTGGCCCATGCGGAGAGAAATGCCGCCGTTGAGGGTGCCGTCAGTAATGGTAAGGTTCACTTCGCTGGGCATATAAATGGCGGGGCCAAGATTGGTAGTCAGGGTGCCGCCGTTGACTGTCAGGTTCATGTCGCCGGTGGTATTGTTGCCGGACAGGGCAGCGCCATCCCCGGTTTCAATGGTACCGCTGTTGACAATCAGGTTTCCGCCTTCGCTGGCAGTAAGACCATAGTGATTGGAGATGATCTTACCGGCTTTTCCGGCGCTCTTGTCTTCAATGGTCAGGGTAGCGGCCGTGCCCTGCGCTTCAATAACGGAGTAGTAATCGGTAAATTTTCCGGTGATCGTTTTGCCGTTGAGATCCAAGGTGATCGCCTTATTAGAGAAGTCAATTTCCTTGGAAACGGTGGTGTCATTCACCATCACAACGGTTTCGCCATTCTTGGCCTCGTTGATGGCTGCGGCCAGAGTGGCATAATAAGTGTCGCCAATTTTGGCGGCGGCAGTGGATTCGCCCAGCGGGGCAACCGTGCCGTCCGCAGACTGCACATAATCAGCGGAGATGTACGCTTTGACATCGGCGTCAAACTTACCGCCGGTAATGGTGGTAGTGGCGCCGTCAGTCACCATCACCTTGCCAGTAAATGTGCCGTCCGTAACCGTCAGACGGCCTTGGTTGATAGAGTCGTTGTAATGCCGGTTTTGCAGAACGTAAAGATCGCTGCCTGCATCAAGGGTGCCGCCGTTGATGGTGGCAACATTGTTGTTCTGCACCACTGCCTGGGTGACGTTGCTGAACGTACCATCCTCGATAGTCAGGGTGGCGTTATCATCATTCTTGATGGTGTTGATGCCGCCGCTGAACGTGCCGCCTTCGATGGTCAGCGTGGGCGCAGCCTGACCGATTGTATCGATATAAGCGGTTCGATCGCCCTTAGTGGTTGCGTTATAATCATAGTAGCCGTTGGCCACCAGGCTGGAGAAATGACCGCTGGAGGTGACGCTGACATCTGTTCCAATGGTCATTTCGCCGTGGTTGAGAATATTGTAATAGCTGTTGCCGCCGGAACTGGTAGTGGTATTGTTGGCGGCCTCCTCGCTGCGGGTGTAGCTGCCGCCGGACAGGGTGCAGGTGCCATTGTTATAAATGGGGGCGCGTCCATCGGTCACATTATCAACCGTGCCGCTGCCGGTAATCGTCAGTTCGCCGCCCTTTTGAACCGTAATGGTATCGCTTTTGACATTGGTGAGGGTGTGGCCGTTCAGATCCAGGGTGATGTACTTTCCGGCAATCCGCCCCTCACCCACAACGACGTCTTCTTTAACGTCCCGCAACAACTTAAAATTACCATAATAATCATTAGTGCCATATGTGATGGCATCCTGCAAGGAATCGTAATGATATACGCTGGTAACCTCCCCGGTGCGGTCATTGGTATATATCGCTTCCACCTTGTGTGCGCAGTTATCTCCGCCGTCACATTGGACGCCTTTCGCATCCTCCGCCATGGCTGTGGCCGGCAGGAGTGTTAACGTCATAGCCAACGTTAACAGGATGGATAGAATCTTACGTTTCATCATGCTTCCTCCTCGTATAATCAGTTTCAAAGTTAATAATTTCAGGGATCAACAGGCTTAGGGACGCCCGCGATACCATAGCTGTAGGGCAGCAAGGTCAAGCTCTTCTTCATCCGGTTAAGCCGTAAGACTGCTTCACAGATGGTCCGTTCCCCTGAGCCGGAAGTCAGGTGCTGCTTTTTTACTGCCTACGCAGCTCTTTCAGCTAAACTTTTGCGCTATTTTTTGCATCACCTACTTGTCTTCATACCATTGGACTTTATACAACGGGGATTCGTATTCCATGGAGCGACTTTGAAATAGATATGGAAAATCCATTCTACGCCCCGCATTTTACTCCCCAAAAATCCAATGCGCAAGAAGCTTTTTGTAAAATTAGATAGCTAATAGCGCCGCCGGTGCCGAATGTGTTAGACTCATCCAGCGGCATGATCTGCCGGGCAAAGAACGCCGCCGCTTTCTCCATGACGCCACATTCAGCGTGTCGGCTTCGTCCTCCGCTGTAAGTGCCGCTGTTGGGACCAACCCCACCAGTAGGCAAGCACTTCAGACTTGCTAATATTCGTTTTTCATCGTGCTGTATGCCTCCTATATCTCCGTTTTATTTTTTTGTCCCGCACTCCGGGGCCGGGTCAACAACATCAAAAACCGCCCCTTTGTAGCCTCCCCGGTTTGCTCCGGCAGGCTGTCCGCCAGATATTCCAGTGCATTGTTCTGCTCGGGCAGACCGGCTTCTCTGGGTGGCAGCCGCTTCAGCTCCCCAGCCAGGACATCCCGCTAATCCCTGTTTGGAAACCACGCTCAGGGCTGCGGGGGAAAATACGCTCATACAGCAAGACCCCTTCCGTTGTCCGCTCTCCGAGGCTGGCGAACCTTTCCCGCGCACACCGGGCAGCCGCACTTTTGCACCCCGGCTCTGGAATAAATAAGGGCTTTCCAGATGTGGCCGTTGGCGCACTGCCACCAGACCTTATGATGGCTGCCTGCGGTCACCATCTGCGGGGTAAAGCTGCCATTCAAAGTGGGGTGCCACTGTGCGGCTACCGTTGGTTCCGCAGTGGCCAGGTCATTGAAGCCCGGCAGAACTCTCTTGTTGGCACAATAGGGGCAACCGCTGCCGCGCATTGTGCGGGTGGCAATGACCGCCTGATAGCTGTGGTTCTTTTCGCATCGCCACCATGCCTTCCGGTTGCTGTAAGCGGAGATGGAATCCGGGGTCAGGGAACCGTTTCTCTCCGTATCCCACTCCTTTGCCAGCTCTGGGTATTGAGAAGCCAAATCGTTGAACCCCGGCAGAATCTGCTTCCCGGCACAGACCGGGCAACCGGCACCGGAGACCGTCCGGGACGCGACGGCGGCCTGCCATCTGTGTCCCAAAGAGCACCGCCACCAAACCTTGCGGCCCGTTTTAGCCGTGACCTTTTCCGGCGTCAAAGCACCATTCTTCTCTATATCCCATTCCTTTACCAGCCGCGGGAACTGAGAGGCCAGATCGTTCTCGCCGGGCTGCACCAGCCTGCCAGCGCAGACCGGGCAGCCGCAGCCGCCGGAGACCCGGGAATTGATCTGGGCCCGCCAGGAGTGTCCCTTTTCACAAACCCACCACGCAAGGTGGTGGCTTCCCGCCGGGAATTCAGACGGCTTTCGCGGGGCATTTTTCCGCGTATCCCACTGAACAGCAAGATCCGGGTACAGCGATGCAAAGTCATTGCTCTGTCCCAATTTTTTACCGGCACAGTAAGGACAACCGCTTCCGGCGGTGCGGGTATAGACCAGCGCCTGCCAGGAATGGCCGCTTCCGCACCGCCACCAGGCCATGGTGTGACTGCCGTGGGTCACCCCATCCGGTGTCAGAGGGAGATTTTTCTCACCGTCCCATTCCTCCAGTAAATACTGCCGGTCATACTTCCGGCAGAAATCATACAGGCTTTCGCTCATGTGTCCGCCTCCCATGTCCGGGACAGCATTTCCATTGCGGCCCATGTCAGCGGCTCCGTCTCGGAAAAATCCTTCCCCAGCAGATAGGCGCGGAACACTTCAGCAAAGTACTCCTCCACATTCTTTCGACAGTAATCCCTGTGCAGAAATGCGGCCATCAGAATCTGCTCTTTCTGGAACGCGTTCGTTATGACGCCTTCTTCCTGTGCCGACGCATATTGCTCTTCAAAATGTCCCATCTCATGGAGAACTGTGGTGTTATCCCGCAGGAAAGCGCTGGCACTCACATCCACGCAGATAATTTTCCCGGATGGGATCGTAACACCCAGCCCGCCAGCATAGGACGCGTTCAGCGTTTCCAGACCATAGATCATAAAGCGCAGCTCCCAGTCTCGCTCCGCAAATCCCTCCAGAACGGCCGCCGGCATCGCCGCGAGGTAAACACGGGAACGGAAGGAACGGCGAACAGCGTCCTCATTTTCATATGTAAGGCGGAAACCGGACAGAGAAACTGGCCGCAGCGCGCTTTCGGTATCCTCCGGCACATGGTGGAGGGAGAGGATCATGCTGACGGCCTCAGCCCTTGTCACAGACTGTTCCGGGTGGAACAAGCCTGTGCCGTCATCCGGGATCAGACCCAGCGCGGCGGCACATTCGATCTGATTCCGCTCTTCCGAAGGCAGACTGCCCAGATCGTGAAAGCGTTCCTCTTTCTGCGGCCACGGCGTCGCGGCTGTGGCGGCAAACACAAGACAGACGGCATCTCTTCTTGTCAGGCAGTCTCCCGCAGCATGACCGTTATTGGCGTCCAGATAGGCGTTGATCATCAGCAAAGGACTTTCCAGCCAGTAAGCATCCAGTCCCTCAAAGCGATTCAGATAACGTCCCAGCATCGTGGCAAATCCCAGCATGGTCACAGGGCGGTCCGGTGCGAACTGCCCGTTTCCAATCCCGGACACGATGCCCTCTTCCGTGGCCTCCATAATATCCTCATACCAGATATTTCCCGGGTTCACATCTGTATAACCCTGCGTCTCAATGGCCACGGCGGGTACAGACACAGCTGCTGCAAAAAAGCATACAGAGACAATCACCGCAGCTAACCGCTGAAAAGCCGGCTTATACAGGATACTTAACTTCCAACAGGGCAAAACGCTTCGCTTCATGGAACTCCCTCTTTATACAACGGAATCCATATTCCGTTGTGCAATTTTGAAATAGATATGGAAAACCCATTCCTACATTCCGTATTCTACTCCCCCAAAATCCAATATACAAGGATTTTGTCGAAAAAACAGGTAAAATAAGCACAAAGAAATGAGCCATGAAGAAGGCATCTGCATGGCTCCTGGAAGAAGCGCCCATTTCCCTTTTTGCAAAGGAGAAATGGGCGCTTATTTCCTGTTTCAGCCTGCCGAAAGCCCGGTCAGGCTGTTCATGGTTCACATACGGAATATGGATTCCGTTTCAGAGTACCAGCTGCAGCCGTTCCAGCTGACGCCGGTGTTCCTGTCCTGTGGTCATCAGGTAGATGCGGGTGGTTTCAATGCTGGAATGGCCCAAGATGTCCGCCAGCTTTGCAATGTCCTTGTAGACCCGGTAATAGATCGTGGCAAACAGATGCCGGAGATTATGGGGAAATACCTTGGAGGGCTCCACATCGGCTTTTTGACAGAGCCGCTTCATCTCAGCCCAGATCTGGCATCGCCCCATGGGCTTTCCACCTTTGGTGAGGAAAATCTCACCAGAGGTGATTTTTTGCTTTTTCGCATATTTCAGTAGCCTCCTGCACAGCTTTCCCGGCAGCAGGATGGTGCGGATCTTGCCCTTCAGAGAAATGGTGGTACGGCCTTCCTTTGCCGCCTCCACGGTGATATAGCGCACCTCGCTGACTCGGATGCCGGTGGCGCAGATCGTTTCCATGACCAGTGCGATCCGCTCCCGTCCTGACTCGCGGGCTGCCGTGATGAGACGCTCATAGTCCTCACGGCCCAGTTCCTGTCCGGCGTCCCGGAACAGACGATGCTGAACCTTCAGATAATGGGCGCGGCAATCCGACCAGCTGAGAAAGGCAAACAGGTCGTTGAGAGCAGCCAGAGATGCGTTGACGGTGGAGGGCGAATAACCACCCATGCTTTGCAGATGTTCTTTCCAAGCTACGACAGCGTCCTTGGTAACAGGCTGCCCATCCAGGTACAGGAAAAAAGCCCGCACGCTTCGGAGGTATTTTTCAATGGTTGCAGGGGATCGTTCCGCCCGAACAAGGGAGGAAGCGAAGGCGGCGATCTGTTTGCCGGTAAGATAGTGTTGTTCCATGGCGGTTCTCTCCTTATAATGAAGTATGATGGGTTTCATTTTACCGTTCAGAAGATACCCTGTGCAAGAGAAAGCACAACGCATCAATGTGGGCACTTCTCAGGTGGGAGTGATATTAACTCTGTTGGAGAAGATGTTCAAGTCTTTACGGATTCTTTCTGGCCTTTGGATACCGGCTTTGGTCAACAGAACGGATCGGCGGGGCCGAAGCCAACGCCGCCATAAGCGGCATTGGCGCAAGCATCGCATTTTGATGTCAAAATACTGCTTGCTGGGGAAATCCCCAGTCCCCCATGCCGCCCGCGGGCGGAAACTTCTCGACAGATTGCCGGAAAGTAGCATATAAAATCGGGTTCGGCCATATGGGTCTGTTGACAAAGTACTGCAAAAGCCAGCGCCATATGGTAAAATTTAACAGGGTGATGCTGAATGATGACCAGAAGTCCTGAAAACAATGCAGACTGCTTGCAGTAATATATAACCCCCCTTCCCTTAAAAGGTCATAGTTTTGAAGCATTTACTTCAAGCCAAGCTGCTGCCACTGTGAACGATCCGTTGATACGCAAAAAGGTTACCCCACTTCTTTTTCAAGAAGTGGGGTAACCTTTCGTGCGTCAGCTATTCTGCATATCAACCTTTCCTCGCAAAGAACTCCGACATGGTAATGCCCAACCCATCGCAGATCCGCTCAATCGTGTCGACAGATAATTGTCCGCCGCGGCGTTCGCTGTTTTTCAGGGTCGAATGAGATACATCGCATATCTGAGACAGCTTAAAAAACGTAAGACTCCGCTCATCTGCCAACTCTCTCACGATTGCAATCGTGTTCATCAAATCCCCGCCTTTCAGCATTTTTATTTTCAAAGTTTCTTACAGCACACGCCCAATGACTCGAAATCCTCGTTCCGGGCTGATGATTCTATCAGAATAGTCTTTGTTATACGAAATCAAAACCGGCTGCATATGGAGTCTCCCGTAGCTGTCCGTAAAAGCGTCACGGTCGCTCTCGTCAGGCTCCCGCTCCCCATAGGATTTCAAATAGCCTTCACCGTCATAGACGAACACACCGACCTGGCCTATTGAGAGTGTCTCGCATCGCTCCACCCAGACGATCTGCCCGTCATGGTAGACCGGCTCCATACTGTTGCCGGATACTCTAACGCCAAAATCCGTTTCCGCCGGGACCGCGTTTTCCGGAAAGCTGACCATCTCAAAGTTGTCCTCATCCAAGAAGCTGCCTGTACCGGCTGAGACTCTGAGATTGCTGACGGGCTTATCGATATAGCGGATCGTATTCGTGGGCGTTGGCATGGGATTGTATTTACCGGTAGCGATCAGATCCTCTCGGTAAGCACGAACCTTTTCCGCCCCCACTTCATTGAGCAGAGGTGTGTGTTCTCCGGTAAAGGCAGCAAGGCCATCCTCAAGGTCCAGCGCATAGCAGATCGCCAGCAGTTGGTATGCGTTGGGAACAGTCAGGCCATTCGTCCACTTCCCCAGCGCGGATTGGCTTACATCTACACCATAGTCCTTCAATGTTGTGCAGAATTCTTTTTTACTCAGCTTTCGGTTTTTGAGTTCTTCCGAAAGCCTTGTACCAATTACATTGTTCTGCTTCTCAGTCTCAGCACTGTATCTCACACCGTTCTTTGAAGGAGCCGGAAACGGGATAACCGTTGTTTTATGACTGTTCATAAAGAAACCCTCCGTCTTAGGATAATCCCATTATACACGGGGATAGCTATTCTTGTCAATCGCAAATAGCTTGTTACGCTACAAATGCGACATTGACATAGCTTTATAAGATTGCTATGATAGAGCCACAGCCAAGGGAACACCTTCCCTTCCATGACAGCTAAGATGTGAGGAGGAATGCGGATGCCGATTTTATCTCGGAAAGATCTTGAACGGATATCCCGCAGAGTGCTGTTCCGCTATCTGACGCTGTCAGACCGCAAAATGGATCGCATCGACCCGGTCGACTTTGCGGAAAAGATCTGCGGACTTCATTTCGCGTTTGCGGATATGAGCGTAACGGGCTCGATCCTTGGGCTGACCTCCTATAGCGACGTCGATCTCACCATATCCGTTCCCCACGGGAACGGGTCAGTTCAGGAATTTCACTTGAACGGCAATATCGCCTATGTGGATCAAAACCTCGCAAATGCGGGATCGGTGGGGCGGTTGAATTTCACTCTGGTACATGAAGCCGCGCACCAGATCCTCGGTATGCTTTACCCGGAGGAATATAATCCAAGCGCGCAGCCGTTCATCTGCCGCCTTGCGGATGAACGCTGCACATACCCCATCACCGACTGGGTAGAATGGCAAACGAATGTGCTGACAGCATATCTCCTACTCCCCCGTGAGCTGATCGACCGCTACATGGATGAGCTTGGCCTTGGCCGGCAGATCAATCTCCTGAACAAAGTATTTGCCCCCAAGGAATATGCGCTGTTTTCTGAAATGGCAAAGCGTCTGGGCGTCTCGAAAACAGCATTATCCATTCGTCTGGACAATCTTGGCATGATCGGCCGAAATGATTTAAGTGATCCGTATGCGCCCATCCATATTGATGCGGATGACTTTGACACAGCATAGGAGGTAGTTGTTATTATGGCAAAAATCAATTCCAAGGCGCTTGACCCGCAGCGGTATGCCTGCATCCAAGCCGAGCAGCGGGAGCTTGAGCAGCAGTACTCCACCCATATCACCATGGCACGGCTTTGCCCGTATTGTAAGCTGCGGCTTGAAACGCTCTGCAAAGGGGCCCACGGCGCGACATACCTGAAGTGCCCGCAATGCGGAGAGGCGGTTTTCTTCCCGCCTGTTGTATTCCGCATCGCATAACCGCGAATAATCGATCTGTCCCCAACAATTAAATACCAAGTATGAGCCTCGGAGCCGCTTGATGCGTGACCATCCCATGTGCCGCTTGATTTGTAACTATCGTTCCTTTTAGGAACATAGTTCTGTCAACGCGGCCAATGGTCAGACAAATCAAGCGGCTCTTTTTTTGCGCATGCAGCTCCGGAAAAGGAGTTTGCAATGCGCTTTTTTCATATCCTCCCCCTTTTAGCGTGGGAACCGTATATCGCTGAATACCCCTGATCTCCCGATTTTTTGAACCTTACCAAATTCAAAAAATCACAAAGGAGATCAAAAATCATGTCTGAAAAAACTTATATTCTCAACGTTTATAACACTATGACCGGCGAATTTGAGCTCGTCCAGGTCACAAAAGAAGTCTTCCAGACCTACAGACGGATGAAATGGCACATCGAAGACAGCACGGAGCGCTTTTACAAGCACGAAACGCAGATGAGTTCTCTGATCGGCGGTGAAAATGACGGATACGAGCGGTTCCATGAATTTATTGATTATGACAACACCCCTGAAAATCAGGCAATTGAGGAGATGGTGCGCCAGTCCCTGCGTAATATTCTGGATCTGCTCCCGCCGAAGGATTATGAGCTGATCTACGAGCTCTACTTCAAAAACCGCTCTGAAAAGGAATACGCTCAGATGCTTGGGGTCTCTCAGCAGGCCATTCATATGCGGAAAAAGCGCATTCTGAAAAAAATTAAAAATAATTTGGATGAGCAGGGTTGTTAAGATGCCAGTTTTTTCCCGTATACATACGAGAAGAAAAGATTCTTCTTGTGAACATCGAAAACTGAATATCCGGTGACGAATAACGTCAGCTGACGGTCCCCCGGCGAGGGGGAACAGCAATGCGGCGGATGCGCGAAGACCACCTGCATCGGAATTACTCCGATGTCAATGAACGGCCAATAAGGTGCAGAGCGAAACTCATTCAGCCAAAAGCGGGCATGGCAGCCCGTCTCGCAATGATCCCGTCAGCCTATAATGGTACATCCTGTCCAGCCACAGCCGCAAGCAATGGGGGCAGCTCGGAGAGATCCTCGGAGGGGTTAGATTCCCGATGGGCGCTGCCAGGCGCCGGTTCGTTCAACCGCCCGAC
>ERZ779890.1950-NODE-1950-length-20229-cov-3.385199_pt1 | contig 20229 bp, 14 predicted proteins | sample MGYA00511553_ERZ779890 | MGnify/ENA primary metagenome ERZ779890 (study PRJEB29588, sample SAMEA2152064) | human gut metagenome | biome: human gut; feature: human-associated habitat; material: faeces | place: Denmark | collected 2008/2010 ... | reverse complement strand
CTGCCCCTCATCCGTCGCCGTTCGGCGACACCTTCCCCCCAAGGGGAAGGCTATATCAAGGATTGTCCTCTTCAGTCTGCTTCGCAGACAGCTTCCCCCCAAGGGGAAGCCGGGTATCAAGGCTAAATCAGTCGGCGCCGTCGAGTTTTGCCGCTTCGTCGCTGTTTTCGTACGCTTCGTATTCTTTGCAGAATTCCGCAAAGACTTCGTCCATCAGCGCGTCGTCCTCCAGCGGTTGCAGTTCGGCGTTTTCGTCCTCGCCGGAAAGGCGGTAAATCACCACCTCTTCTTCCTCTTCTTCCGTTTCCGGTTCCGCTTTCTGGAAGAAACAATACGTTTCCCCTTTGTACGGCAACGTGGCAATATGGTAATATTCCACTTCGTTGCCCTCGTCGTCCGTAAGAGTGATGATGTGTTCTTCTTCGTTTTCTTCGAATTGCTCTTCTTTTTTCATAATTTTTTCCTCCTAAAAATGTAAATATTAAAACATTGAATTACAACGGTAATATTATCATCATCGTCAGTAAAATTCAATATTTATTTTAAATTACCGCATATGCACATCCATCTGGGGGAACGGGATCTCAATTCCGGCTTCATCCAGCACATACTTACAGTTCTCCGTGATCCGCCATTTTCCCTGCCAGAAATCTTCATTTTTGAACCAGCACCGCACACAAAGATTGATTCCGGAATCCTCCAGTGCATCCACAAAAACAAAGTGATCTCTGTCCTTCATGATATTCGGATCTGCAGAAAGCATTCTCGTCAGAACTTCCTTCGCCTTCTTCAAATCTGCGCTGTAAGAGACAGATACCATAACATCACAACGCCTGCATTCTGCTGCAGTGACATTTACAATAGTATTATTGGCCAGATTTCCGTTGGGCAGAATAATGGTCTGATTGTCATAGGTCAGCAGTTTGGTATAGAAAATCTGGATCTCTTTTACGGTACCTTCCTTGCCAGAGGCTCCTTCTACAATATAATCTCCTACCCGGAACGGCTTCAGTAACAGGATCAGCACACCGCCCGCCAGGTTGGACAGACTTCCCTGTACCGCCAGACCAATGGCCACACCGGCAGATCCCAGCAGCGCCACAATGCTGGCTGCATCCACGCCGAAGGAGGACGCCAGTGTCAGGATCAGTATTATATATAAAGAAGCTTTTACAAAAGAGTCCACGAACTGGATCACACCGGTCTCGGCTCCCGCCCGGTTCATGGACTTACGGATGATCTTGCGGATCAGCCTGATCAGCTGCATCCCAATGAAAAAGAACACCAGCGCCAGTCCCATCCGTATGCCCAGATTTAATGCCTTTTCCGGCAGGGTATCCAGGAAAGATGCGATCAGTCCTTCTTTTTTCTGCACCTCTTCAATTACGTTATCTGTCAGATCCATGTTGCCTTATTTCTCCTGTTTTCTTTTTGTAGTCTTGCCTGCGGTCTTGCGGATCGGTGTATTCTTGCGGATACGCTTCTCGATCACTTTTTCCAGTTCTGCCTCGGTATAAGGAATAAACTGCAGAATGCTTAAGGAAAGGGGAGCCATTTTCACGGTAACGGACTGCTTTTTGTCATCCCATTCCACGTCCTCCGCACGTTTCACACGGTCATTGACCACACCGGTACCGCCATATTGCACAGCATCCGTGTTCAGGATCTCCTTGTATTTTCCCTCGTAAGGCACACCTGTGGTGATCTCTCTGGGTACTCCGGAGAAGTTTGCTACGACCAGAAGCAGTTCCTCTGCCTCTTCTCCCTTACGCACAAAGCTTACATAGCATTCATTGGCAGAGATCTCGTTCATCCACTGGAAGCCTTTGGCCTGATCATCGCATTCATACAATGCCTTATTCTCTCTGTAAAGTACATTCAGATCCTTCACCAGTTTCTGGACACCGGCATTTTCCTTCTGTTCCTCCAGCTGCCACTCTACCTGACGCATTTCGTTCCATTCTTTCTCTTCCGCCAGATCCTGTCCCATGAAGAGAAGCTTCTTGCCGGGATGGGTCATCATATAACCGTAAGTCAGACGTAAATTAGCAAGCTTCTGTGCCCTGTCTCCGGGCATCTTGCCAAGTAAGGTTCCTTTTCCGTGTACCACTTCATCATGGGAAAATACCAGCATGAATTTCTCGCTGTAGGCATAGATCATGCTGAAGGTAAGTTCTCCGTGATGGTGGCTTCGGAAATACGGATCGTATTTGATATAATCCAGATAATCGTTCATGAATCCCATATTCCACTTCAGATCAAAACCGAGTCCTCCCTCCTCCAGGGAACCGGTGATCAGGGGGAATGCCGTACTTTCCTCTGCAATGGACAATACCCCCGGATCTCTCTTTTTTAGAACAGAATTAAAATGCTTGATCATTTCGATAGCTTCCAGATTCTCATTTCCACCGTACATATTAGGGATCCATTCTCCGTCCTGTCTGCCGTAATCCAGATAAAGCATGCTGGCTACCGCATCCATACGGATACCGTCCGCATGATATTTCTCCACCCAGAACAATGCATTGGCGATCAGATAGTTCGATACCTGGGGACGACCGTAATTGTAGATCAGGGTGCCCCAGTGCGGATGACTGCCCTGTCTGGGATCCTGATGCTCATAAAGACAGGTGCCGTCAAATGCGGACAAACCGTAAGAATCCCTTGGGAAATGCGCAGGCACCCAGTCAAGGATCACGCCGATTCCCGCCTTATGCAGTTCATTCACGAAGAACATAAAGTCCTCCGGTGTACCGTATCTGGCGGTAGGGGCATAATAACCAATCACCTGATAGCCCCAGGAAGCATCTAAGGGATGCTCCATGACCGGCATCAGTTCTACATGGGTGTATCCCATTTTTTTTACATAATCAATGACCTTCGGAGCGATCTCACGATAGTTCGCATAATCCTGTCCCTCGTCCGGCGTCACAAAACTTCCCAGATACATTTCATACACACTGACCGGAGCATTTCCACACTGGTATCTTTCCCTTTTTTTCAAGAACTCACTGTCATCCCATGAAAAGTCTCGCAAGTCAGTGATAACAGAAGCCGTCTCCGGTCTCTTCTGTGCGGCATTACCGTAAGGGTCTGCTTTGAGATAGGTCAATCCGCCTTTGATCTTCAGTTCATATTTATAGCAGTCTCCGACCTCCGCCCCCGGAACAAACAGTTCAAAAATGCCGGAATCACCCAGTCGTCTCATCTGATGGATCCGCCCGTCCCATTCATTGAAATCACCTACTACGCTGACACGCATGGCATTCGGCGCCCACACAGCAAAATACGTGCCGTTATCCCCATCCAGTTCCATAGGGTGTGCCCCCAGCTTTTCATAGATCGTATAATGAATGCCTGCGGCAAACCGATCCATATCTTCCTTCGTGATCTGCGGGACATGCCGGTACGCATCCCCACAGATCATTCTGTGGGCTTCACGCTCTTCTGTCTTTCCATATTCCACTACATATTCATAGGGTGCCATTTTTCCCGCATTTACCAGTGCGGCAAAATAGCCCTCCTCATCTGCCAGTTCCATAGGGACATCTGCCAGAAAAGCTTCGCCTACCTGTCCTGTCTTCTTCCAGTGGATCGTCACCTTTTCTGCTCCCGGGAAGAATGCCTGTACCAGCATTTTACTTCCCTGCTTATGAGGTCCTAACAGTTCATGGGGATTATCACATTCAGAATAAGTGATTTCTTCTATCTTTGCCCAGTTCATCAGTTTATAAAGTTTGTTTGTCATATTCCCTCTTTTCTGCGGCGTGTAGTCTGCTGCATTCTATTCTGTCACTATTTTGCTTATCCGGTCGTAGGTATTACCGCTCTATCTCATGCAGAAACAGACCGCTGCGCAGCTTCGGCTCAAACCAGGTGGATTTCGGAGGCATCAGACGTCCCGCATCCGCCACTGCAAAAAGTTCCCCGATGGAAGTAGGATACATGGAAAATGCCACCTTCATATCGGTATGTACTCTCCGCTCCAGTTCCGCAAGTCCCCGGATACCTCCCACAAAATCGATCCGCTTATCTGTCTTTGGATCTTCGATTCCCAGAACAGGATTCAACAGGTAATTTTGTAAAAGAGATACATCCAGTCCTTCCACAGCATCTTCGCTCCGAATCTCCTTCTTCGCTGTAAGACAGTACCACTCATCTTCCAGGAACATACCGAAAGCTCCTTTTTTCTCCGGCCGGTAAGGAATACGTCCTTTTTTCTCTATCATAAAATGTTCTTCGATGGCTGCCAGGAACGCATCGACATCCATACCGTTTAAATCCTTCACCACCCGGTTATAATCCAGGATCTGCAGTTCTTCATCTGGGAAAATCACCGACAGGAAATAATTGAATTCCTCTTCTCCCGTATAATCCGGATGCTGCTCTCTGCGCTTTAATCCCACCTTTACCGCTGAGGCACAACGATGATGACCGTCCGCAATATAAATAGCCGGGATCTTTGCAAACGCCTCTTCAATCATTGCCACATCCGCAGCCTCCGAAATCACCCACACACGATGTTCGATGCCATCCTCACTGACAAAATCGTATACCGGTGTCTGTGTTTTGATCTCTCCGATCTTGTTCTGCAGTTCCTCTTTCACCCGATATGCCAGGAAAATGGGCCCCGTCTGCATACTGCAGGTATCTACATGGCGGATACGGTCTTCCTCCTTATCCGCTCTGGTATTTTCATGCTTTTTGATCACATTGTTCCGGTAATCGTCAATAGAGGCACAAGCCACTACACCAGTCTGGCTGTTCCCGTCCATGGTCAGTTCATACAGATAGAAACATGGCGTCGGATCCTGTACAAATTTTCCTTCCTGAATTTTCTCCCGAAGCAGCTGATCCGCTTTCTCATACACACAGTCCGCATATGTGTCTACTTCCTCGCCAAACTGCGTCTCCGCCCGATCAACCGCCAGAAAAGAGTCCGGATTCTTCTTCACCACTTCACACGCTTCCTCCCTGTTATATACATCATAAGGAAGCGCCGCAATCCTTTTCTCCATCCCCTGGCAGGGACGATATGCCCTAAATGGTCTGATCTGTGCCATACTCCTACCTCCCAATTTCTATATGTTCTTATTTTACCAAATCCCATCTCATATCACAAGGTTATTAAAATAAGCAAGCAGCCCCGGATAGGTGTAAGAATAAGCAGGCCGTAAGCAGACGTCGGCACTTAGCGGGCGTATTCTGACCGCTTATGTGCCGTTACGCTCTGCGACAGAGCGAAAGCGTGCCGCGTTTCTTACCCCAGCCGAGGCTGCGGGGGGTTATTACTAAAATAATACCTACCCCAACTTATGGAACAAAATACAGTTGGGCATATTGACCTTCATTGCCGGTCCATTCATGATCATCGTTCCATGCTCCAGATCAATATGGAAGAAGGTCATCGTATTACTTTCATGATTCAAAGACACCAGAAACTTATTGTTCGGGAAGAACTCTGCATCCTTGGGATACTCACCGCTGATCGGCAGCAGGAAGTTCTTCTTCAAAAGTCCTGTCTTCTTGTCTACATCAAATACGATAACAGAATTATCCCCTGCAATGGAACTGAGCAGATAATTGTAATCCAATGAAAAACTGAAGGCGCTGGCACTGTTGGTGTTGCCTCTGGTCAGCTTGATCAGCTCTACCGTCTGGATCTTCTCAAAGGTAGGGTCGTTATTATTGTCCGCATATTCGTATACATCAATATAACACTTTAATTCATGGAGAATGTAAATATACTTGCCATCCTCGGAAATCTTGATATGACGGGGTGCGGATTCCATCTCACTGCGGATGATATCCTCCAGCTTTACCTTGCCCTTCTCCACATCAAAACGATATACATTGACATGATCCATACCCTGATCTGCCACCAGAAGATACTTATTATCATGTGTCATGCGGGCACAGTTGATATGGGGACGGAAATTCCGCTCTGCCATACTGCCCAGACCCTTGTGGTAGATTTCATCAGTGATTTCGCCGATGGAACCGTCCTCTTTCAGTCTGAGTACTGTCAGCTTACCGTCATGATAACCGGCTACAAACAGATACCGATCCGTATAATCCGTAGAAACATAGCAGCCTCTCATACCATTGATTGGTGCAAAGTTGATCAGCTCCAGATCTCCGTCCGGCTGGATGGTATAAGCCTCCACACCAAAATCCGTTATAGAATAAAGAAACTTTCCGTTGTGGGAAATGGTCAGATAGGAAGAGTTCGTGATCTCTACCTTATCTTTCTCCTTAAAACGGCCGTTTTTCATATCCACATCATATATTCTGATGCCATGACTGTCCCCCTGTGTGTAACTGGAAATGTAGGCAACATATTTTTCCTTGCTCATGACCGGATCCTCCTTAGCGTTCTATGTCTTTTTTTATGTTTATAAATATAGCACAATTCTGAAAATTGTGAAACATTTTTTCTGCAAAATTCCCGAAAAATACTCCTGTTTTTTCCACAGGGTAAAGTTTATGTAAATTAGGCCAGAAATTGCAAAACTTCACATTGACTTTCCGTGTATTTACGTATAATATTAATTCGACTTGCAAAAAATTTTCATTTAGGTTTTTCGAAGATTTTTTGCAGGATTTTTTACATCAGGAAGGAAAAAATTGATGAAAAATGCTTTAGTCAATTTAGTGAACATCTCAAAATCATTTGACAATCAGATGGTTCTGGATGATCTCAATCTGTACATCCGCGAGAACGAGTTTCTGACTCTGTTGGGCCCCAGTGGCTGCGGAAAGACTACAACCCTCCGTATCTTGGGCGGTTTCGAGACCCCTGATAAAGGTCAGGTCATTTTCGAAGGCCGGGATATCACTAACCTTCCACCCAATAAGCGCAATTTAAATACCGTATTCCAGAAGTATGCTCTTTTCCCTCATATGACCATTGCGGAGAACATTGCTTTCGGATTAAAGATCAGCGGTAAAAGTAAATCTTATATTAATGATAAAATTAAATATGCCCTGAAGTTAGTCAATCTGGACGGTTTCGAGAACCGTATGCCGGATTCCTTAAGCGGCGGTCAGCAGCAGCGTATCGCCATTGCCCGTGCTATCGTAAATGAGCCCAAGCTTCTGCTGTTGGATGAGCCTCTGGGTGCACTGGATCTGAAACTGCGTCAGGACATGCAGTACGAACTGATCCGTCTGAAAAATGAGTTGGGAATTACCTTTATCTATGTCACCCACGACCAGGAGGAGGCTCTGACCATGTCCGATACCATCGTGGTCATGAACCAGGGCTATATCCAGCAGATCGGCACTCCCGAAAGTATCTACAACGAGCCGGAGAACGCTTTCGTTGCCGACTTCATCGGTGACAGTAACATTATCGGTGCAACCATGATCAGAGATCGTCTGGTAGAGATCCTTGGTGCCCGCTTTGACTGTGTGGATACCGGTTTCGGAGAAAACAAGCCCGTCGACGTAGTCATCCGTCCCGAGGACGTGGAGCTGGTAGCACCGGAAGAAGGTATTATCCATGGTACACTGACCCATTCCATTTTCAAAGGTGTCCATTACGAAATGGAAGTTATGGCCAACGGTTTCGAGTGGCTGGTACAGTCCACGAAAATGGTTCCTGTGGGGACCAAAGTCGGCATCAAAGTGGATCCGTTCAACATCCAGATCATGAAGAAGCCGGAATCCGAGGATGAGGAGGCGATTGGTGTCAATGAATAAAAAATTATTATCGCTCCCTTTTATCTTCTGGTCAGCCATGTTTGTCATCGTGCCCCTGTGCATGGTCTTCTACTATGGTCTGACCGATAAGAGCGGTGCTTTTACGCTGGATAATATTCTGGCGATCGCAACCGCCGAGCATTCCAAGGCTCTGTGGGAAGCGCTGAAGTTATCCGTGATCAGCACTGTGATCTGCCTGCTTCTGGCATATCCCCTTGCCATGATCCTGTGTAACATGAATGTCAACCAGAACTCGTTTCTGGTATTGATCTTTATCCTGCCCATGTGGATGAACTTCCTGCTTCGTACCCTGGCATGGCAGACACTGCTTGAGAAGACAGGTGTCATCAACAGCATCCTCTCCACCCTGCATCTGCCGGCGTTAAATATTATCAATACACCCTCTGCCATCGTACTGGGTATGGTATACAACTTTTTGCCTTTTATGGTACTGCCTCTTTATAATGTACTGGTCAAGATCGACAAGAGCGTAATCAACGCCGCTTATGATCTTGGTGCCAACGGTGTGCAGACCTTTGTACGGATCATCTTCCCCTTAAGTCTGCCCGGCATGTTCAGCGGTATCACTATGGTATTTGTCCCCGCCCTGACCACTTTCGTGATCAGTAAGATCTTAGGCGGCAGCAAAATCCTGCTCATTGGTAATGTCATCGAACAGGAATTTACCCAGACCGGCAACTGGAATCTGGGAAGCGGACTTTCCATCGTACTGATGCTGTTCATTATCTTCAATATGGTGATCTCCGTAATCACGGATAAAGAGGGGGAGGCGAACACATTATGATCAAAACAACGGCACAGAAAATATATCTGGGGCTGATCTTTATCTTTTTGTATGCCCCCATCGTTACCCTGATCGTACTCTCCTTCAACGCCAGCAAGACCCGTGCAAAATGGGGAGGTTTTACGACCAAATGGTATGCTGCCCTGTTCCAGAACGAACAGATCATGCAGGCTCTGTGGAATACACTGGCGCTGGCTGTGTTGTCTGCACTGATTGCCACCTTCATTGGTACGATTGCCTGTATTGCCATGCAATCCATGAAGCGTACCAGCCGTACGATCCTTATGGGAATCACAAATATTCCCATGCTGAACGCAGAGATTGTTACCGGTATCTCCCTGATGCTTCTGTTCTTAAGCCTTGGAGCCAAATTTGGTTTTGGTACGATTCTGCTGTCACACATTACGTTTAATATTCCTTATGTGATCTTAAGCGTAATGCCCCGTATGAAGCAGTTGAACCCCAGCACGTATGAGGCCGCCCTTGACCTGGGTGCTTCCCAGACCTACGCCTTTTTCAAGGTGGTATTTCCGGATATCCTGCCGGGTATCCTTTCCGGTTTCCTGATGGCATTTACCATGTCACTGGATGATTTTATCATTACCCACTTTACCAAAGGTCCCGGTGTCGACACACTGTCCACCAAAATCTACACTGAGGTAAAGAAGGGCATCAAGCCGGAAATGTATGCATTGTCCACCATCATTTTTGTGACGGTACTGGTTCTGCTTTTACTGGTGAACTACATGCCCATGGCAAAGAAGAAGAAATAATTCTTTGAAAATAGATTCAGGAGGAAAAGAAATGAAAAAATTTATTGCACTGCTTCTGTGCGGTATCCTTACCGCAACTGCTCTGACCGGCTGCGGGTCCTCTTCCGCCGGTGGTGAAAACGGTGAAGTCATCGTCTACAACTGGGGTGAATATATCGATCCCGATACGATCACCATGTTCGAAAAAGAGACCGGAATCAAAGTGGTCTACGATGAGTTCGAGACCAACGAGATCATGTATCCCAAGGTAGAAGCTGGTTCTTCCGCTTATGATGTGGTATGTCCTTCCGATTACATGGTACAGAAAATGATTGAAAACGACCTGATCCAGGAACTGGATTATGACAAGATCCCCAATGCCAAGGAAAACATCGGTGCCGAGTATTATGAGCAGGCTGCCGCTTACGATCCCGGCAACAAGTACTGTGTTCCCTACTGCTGGGGAACTGTAGGAATCATCTATAATAAGACTCTGGTAGATACCCCTCCCACCAAATGGGCTGATCTCTGGGATGAAAAGTATTCCGATGAAATCCTGATGATGGATTCCATCAAGGACTGCTTCATGGTGGCACTGAAAAAGAACGGCTTCTCTTCCAACAGTCTGGACGAATCCGAACTGCAGATTGCCACAGAGGATCTGATTGCCCAGAAGCCTCTGGTACAGGCCTATGTAGTAGATCAGGTACGTGATAAAATGATCGGTGGCGAGGCTGCCATGGGTGTTATGTTCTCCGGCGATGCTCTTTATGTTATGAGCGAAAATGAGGATCTGGATTTCGTAATTCCCGAGGAAGGCACCAATGTCTGGATCGATGGCTGGGTAATCCCGAAGAATGCTCCCAACAAGGAAAATGCGGAGAAATTCATCGATTTCATGTGTCATCCGGATGTAGCACTGAAGAATTTCGAGTACATCACCTACGGTACTCCTAATACCGCCGCCAGAGAGCTGATCGAGGATGAAGATCTGAAGAATTCTCCCATTGCTTTCCCGGATCTGACGCAGTATAACAATCTGGAGACCTTCCTGTACCTCGGAGAGGACGGCGAAGAACTCTACAACAAATACTGGAAAGAAGTTATGTCCAACTAGTCTTTCAGACAAAACAAGCCCCTGAACTGCCAAGACAGTTCCGGGGCTTTCCTGTTACCCATATTTTCAGGAATTCTGCTCACATCCACAGGTCTCGCATCTTCCGTCATTTCTCCTGGAAAATGCCGGATCATCCACCGGTGTGAAATTCGGGAAATCCGGTCTGGGCGGTCTGCGGTCTCTGTCTCCACCGCGTCCCTCGTCTTCCAGACAACGTGCGCCGCAGGCATTCGAGCTGCCACAGGAACTACTGCTTCCGCAGGAGTTATTGGAATTCCCACAGGAATTGTTGTTTCCGCAGGAGCTGCGATTGCTGTTTCCTATACAGCTACAGCCGTTGCTACAGGAATTTCCACCACAAAATAGTAACAATAACAGAATGATACAGTTCATAGGATCCTCTACTTACCACTGTTTTTTACTATTCTATTCCGCTTTCTCCAGCTGGTGCCAGTCCATACACCGTTTATGCTGCACCAGTTCCTCTTTGATAAACCGGAAGGTCTTCTCCTCTCCCTCCTCTGCCAGCATTTCCAGCACATATAGCAATTTTGTCTTCGTCTCCGGATGAATGGGTGCCCTATCTGTCCCCTGATAATAGTAATCAAGAGGAGACCTGTCCGTGTATTCGCCTCCCATATAGACCTTGCTGGCAGCGATCCGATCCATGATCATTTCCGCAATATACTTATCCGGCATCGGCACCGGAGCCATTCCACCAGGCAGTGCCTGCATGCTGTAATCGATCCAGTATTCGTAATGATGTTTATTCCGGCCCTTATGGTGCAGCCAGGCGCTGGAATAACCGATATCTTCTCGTTCCGCATTGTTGGGGCTGCGTGTCCCCTGATAGTATTTTGCCCCTACCCAGAACTCTGTGGGACTATACTTGGACATATCATGCAACAATCCCTGTTTATACAGACCTACCTTAAAGCAGCCCTTTGCCACAAGGATCTTATGATGTGTGATCGTTTTAAAATGTTTCCAGATATTCATTTCGTTCTATCATCTTTCTCCGGCAGCATCTGTTTTCTTTTTTAAAGATCTTGCCGAAACTTTTTTCTCCTTGTCCTGTGATGCTGCCATCACAACGCCTTCATATACTGCAATACTTCTGGGGGCAATGATCCCCGTCTGCTCTCTGGACTGTTCTTCTTTCTCCTGCACTGTCAGAGTATCTTCCGCCTTCTCCGTTGCCAGCACAAGATTCCATTCCATACCCTTCGGCAGCTTTGGAAATGCCAGTTTCTGCGGCTCCCAGTGCATATTCATGGCAACATAGAGGAAAGAATCCTCCCCACCCTGTGGTGTCTTTGCATACTTTCCGCAGTACATAATGCCTACATGCCGGTTATAGCTCTCTATCTGGGGCCTCCAGGCATTCTGTCCGTGATAGGACAGATCCGGATAACCACAGGATAACGTATCCAGGATCCGAAGCTCTTCCTCAGGATGCAGGATCGGGTGTGCCTTACGGAAAGCGATCATCTGTTTCCAGAAATTCAATAATTCCGCATTTTTCTCCCTGTCCTGCCAGTTCAGCCATGTGATTTTATTGTCCTGGCAATAGGGATTGTTGTTGCCCTGCTGGGAATTGCCAAACTCATCCCCCATGAAAATCAACGGGGTGGACTGTGTCAGCAACAACATACAAAATGCATTCTGTAACTGTTTTTTCCGAAGTGCCTGCACTTTTTTCCGTCTGGACGGTCCTTCCTCACCACAGTTCCAGCTGCAGTTATAATCGTTACCGTCGCGATTGCCCTCGCCGTTGGCTTCGTTATGCTTATGGTCATAAGAAACCATATCCATCAGGGTAAATCCATAATAATTAGACAGATAATGGATCCGTCCCATATTGGCGGGGATATGACGCATCTCATACAATACGCCCGATAGCATATTGTCATCTCCCTTAAGAAAACGACGCATGGTATACAGATAATCGTCCCGGTATTCCGCCAGATTCCGGTATTCCGGCTTCACTGCCGGATCATAGAGTTGCTCCGTATCAAAGGAATAATGCCACAGTTTTGTCCCGGACAATGCCGGATCTCCAGCCAGCATCTGAGCCGGTACTCCCTCCCCCATCAGATGAAAACCATCCACATGATAGGATAATACCCAGAATCTTAAAATATTCCCGATCTCTGCAGCATCCATTCCCCGGGGGAAATAGAACTGCAGGATCACTTCCATTTTTCGCTTATGGAATTCTTTTACCATAAGACGAAACTCTTCTGCTGGGTCTTCCCCTGCCGCATAGGCTGCCTTAGGCGCATAATAGAAGCCTTCCCGATAGCCCCAATAGTTCAGCACCCGGTAGCCGGGCAATTTACCTTCTCCGTTCTTTTCCCCCGCCACGGCCGCAAGTTCTCCGGAGGTCTTCGGCACCGTCTTCTCCGGTGTCTCATCGAATTCATAGACCGGTTGGAATTCCACGGTTGTCATACCGATTTCCTGCAGATAGTCCAGCTTCTCCACAACCCCTGCAAAGGTGCCTCGATGTGTTACCTGAGATGAGGCATGCATGGTAAAGCCACGCACATGAAGGCAATAGCAGGTGCTGTCTTCATAGGGAAGCATAGGGTGCATATCCTGTTCCCAGTCAAAATCTTCGTTGGGAAATACTGCAATGCGATCCGCAGGCTTACGTATTTTCCCATAAGCAGGCTTACGCAGGAACCCCTGTGCATGCAGATCCGGCACAGTACGCTCCCCTTCATAGAACTGATACCCGACATTTTCCGGCTCCAGTTCCAGATATTTACAGTACACATTTCCCATCCGTTCCTCCTGTCGAAACGGAACCCTGTGCGTTTTTTTTCCACTCTTTCTGTCATATATGAGAATGCCGCAATCCTTTTTCCCGGACGCATAGGCAAAACGGATGGCTCCGTCCTCCACATGCGCCCCCAGAGGGTAAGGCTTTATTGCATGCTTTTTTTCTGTCATTGTCATACCCCATCTTCCAGTTTTCTATCACTTACAGTCTCTTTGTCCATTTTTATTATAGTCTGTAAGTGTAAGAAAAACAAGCATTGCAAGAATATCCGTAAGCGGTTATAATAAAGGAACAAAGTACTGTTACACCCAATAAACATAACAGGAGGATTCCCATGGGTAAAAAAGAAAGCTATGAAGATGAAGAAATGACCGTTGAGCTGGAGCTGGAAGACGGCACTGTTGTCAACTGTGCCATCATTACCATTCTCACCGTAGAGGCCAAGGACTATATCGTACTGTTGCCTCTGGACGAGGACGGCGAAAACGAAGACGGAGAAGTATGGTTCTACGGATATTCCGAGAATCCGGATGACCCGAATGAAGAACCCATTCTCGCATACATTGAAGATGATGATGTCTACGAAAAGGTTGCCGATGCTTTTGATGAGTATCTCGACAGCTGTGAATTTGACGAGATCATCGATGATAACGATTCAGAGGAATAAGGAATCTGGAAGGGAACCTGGGACGCTCTCTCGTGCCTGTAAGGCAGAGAAGTTCCAGGTCTTTTTTTGCCCGTGTCATCGCCACATAGAAGATCCGTCGTTCCTCTTCACAATGCTCCGGCTCCCGGGAGCTTCCGTGGGGAAAGGTCTTCTCATTACAGTCCGGGATCCACACATGGTCGAATTCCAGTCCCTTTGCCGCATGTACCGTCAGCAGAGTGATCCCGCTGTTTTCCTGTTTTTCCTGCTTCATCTGCATGCCACTCCTTACAGTTTCCCTGCATTGCAGTTGTTCCCGGTAAAGCTCCTGTGCTTCCTGCCATTCTTCAAGGCTTCGGTATCGTCCCGCATCCTCCGTGATAAAATCCAGCACTTCCTGCCATTCCGTCAGATCTGTTTTTCCCTCCTGTGCAGCTCTCATCCGCAGGTATCTCTCATAGCCGCACGCCTTACGCAAAAATGCCATTGCAAGCTTCAGTTCCGTATTTTTTACAAATTCCATCTGTCGTATCCATACTCCGACCGCTTTCTGCGCCTTTTGCTGCCCCGCGTCCGGACTTCCCGCAGTCAGATCTTCATAATATTTCTTCAAAACCGGTAAAGATGCTTCGGCACCAAAAGCCTCTCTGGAAATATTCCGATATGGTCTGTTGCTCACCCTCAGGTAATCCGCTCTTGTAGCACACCCCTGCGCGATCCGCAGATAGGACAGAAGATCCTGTGCGATAAAATGGTCGTAAATGTTTCTCCCCTTCTCTTTCATGGAAAAAGGGATCCCCTCCCCGGTAAGTCTCGCCGCCACGCCCTGCATGGCCAGATTTGTCCGGAACAATACAGCACAGGTCTCCCCATTTATCCGATTTTTCAAGCTTTGTACCAGATACCTCATTTGTTCCGAAGCCTCACTGAATTCCCTGATTTTTACCCGATATTCCTTCCGGTATCCGGCGTCAGTCTTATGATCCCCTGCCTGCCGTCTATGCGCCTCGCAAGGCTCCAGATCCTTATGAAAACGGTCTTTATTCTCATCTATCACCGCCAGGGATGCCTCCACGATATCCGGATGACTGCGATAATTCGTCCGAAGAAGGATCTGCTTTGCACCAAATTCCTCTACAAACTGTCTCATGCAGGCTGGTCTGGCTCCGCGGAATCCGTAAATGGCCTGATCATCATCCCCCACTGCAAAAATATTTCTATGTTTTTCCGCCAGAATTTTCACGATACTGTACTGTCTGTAATTGATATCCTGAAATTCATCGATCAGTATATATTCAAACCGGTTCTGCCAGTATGTACGCTGCACCGGATCCCTTTGCAGAAACTCCTCACATTCCTTTAACATATCCTCAAAATCAAGGCCTCCGGTATTTTTTCTCGCCTCCTCATAAGCTTCATAGATCCTGGAAAAATATTGTTTTTCTTCTTCCGGAAGCTTCTTTCTGCTGTTCTCAATATCGCCGGTATTTTTGTAATAACCGATGGCAGCAAGATAGTTCCCGGCAAGCTCCGTTACTTCCGCTGCGGATCTTTTTTTACAGTCTGTTATTTTCTTCAAAATGGGAAGGATAAGATCTCTTTTTTGTCTGTCGTTTAAAATATTGCCTGATGAAATTCTGCCCGACTGGAGCAGGATTTGATAGAAAACAGAATGAAATGTTCCAAAATTGACGGTATGCACTTCCTGTGGAGATATCTGCGCAAAGCGCTGCCTCATGGATAGAGCCGCTTCTCTGGTAAAGGTGATCACCAGAAGCTTCTCCGGGGTGATCCGGCGTTCCCGGATCAGATACAGGATCCTCTGGGTGATGGTAAATGTCTTGCCGGAGCCGGGGCCCGCCAGTAATAACAGCGGTCCCTCTCCGAACGTGACAGCCTCCCGCTGGGAGGCATTTAAGCATGTCAGATCAGACATTTGCCTGTAATAACTCGATTCCTTTGCGGATTCTTGCCAGAGATTCCTCTTTGCCCAGGACTTCCATAATCTCCGTAGCACCGGCAGGTGTCATCTGCTTGCCGGATACGGCGGTACGGATCGGCCACATCACATAGCCGTTCTTACAGCCTTTTTCCTCCACATATTTTACAAGAGTCTGATACAGCCCGTCATTGCTGTAATCCTCCTGTGCCTCCAGGATCGGAAGCAGATCTTTCAATACCTCCAGAGAAGTCTCTGCGGTAGTCTTCATCTTCTTGTGTGTATACATTGCGACGTCATATTCCGGAAGCTCCTCGAAGAAATCTACCAGTCCGGCAATATCCGGGAATACTTCGATTCGGGTCTTTACCATGGCTGCGATCTTCTTCAGATCCAGAGGCTTGCTAATCGCTGCCTTCAGGTAAGGCTCTGCCATCTCATAGAACTTGTCGAAATCCATAGCCTTCAGATATTCACCATTCATCCAACGCAATTTCACGATATCGAAGACTGCCGGGGACTTGCTGATGCGATGGTAATCGAACTCCTTGATCAATTCATCCAGCGAGAAAATCTCGCGATTATCCTCCGGGCTCCATCCAAGCAGTGCCACATAGTTCACGATGGCTTCGGTAATGAATCCCTGATCGATCAGATCCTCGAAGGAAGCATGTCCGCTTCTCTTGGACAGCTTCTTGTGGTTCTCATCGGTGATCAGCGGCAGATGGATATATACCGGTACCTGCCATCCGAAAGCTTCGTACAGACGTACATATTTCGGGGAGGAGGACAGATATTCGTTGCCTCGTACCACATGGGTGATATTCATGGTATGGTCATCTACCACGTTTGCAAAGTTATAGGTAGGGTAACCGTCGGATTTGATCAGGATCATATCATCCAGCTGGGAGTTATCTACTGTAATGTCTCCGTATAACTCGTCATGGAAAGTCGTGGTGCCTTCCTTGGGGTTGTTCTGGCGAATGACAAAAGGCTTGCCTGCGGCAAGATTTGCCTCAATCTCTTCTTTGGACAGGGACAGGCAGTGCTTGTCATATACGGTGATCTCCTTACCATCCACAACTTCGGTCTTCAGGGAAGCCAGTCTCTCCTTGTCACAGAAACAGTAATAAGCTTCTCCCTTATCGATCAGTTCCTTGGCATATTTCATATAAATACCGGTTTTCATACGTTCACTCTGCACGTAAGGACCATAACCGCCGTCCTTATCCGGGCCTTCGTCATGTACCAGTCCGGTCTTCTCCAGGGTACGATAGATGATCTCGGTAGCACCTTCCACATAACGTTCCTGATCTGTATCCTCGATGCGGAGCATAAAATCTCCGCCGGCATGCTTTGCAATCAAAAATTCATATAATGCGGACCGCAGATTACCTACATGCATTTTACCGGTAGGGCTGGGTGCGTATCTTGTTCTGATCTTTGTCATTTTCTCCTCATTTCCGCAGGCGATCCGTATCCGTTCTGTACCTTCCGGCCTACGCCTTCCTGCTTATATATTCCTGTCCACCCTCTCTCAGAAGGCAGAACTACTTCCTTATTCTACCGCCTTTTCTCAAAAACTGCAACAGTTAAGACAAGGTTTTCGGATGGGGCAGATTCCACCGAAAGTGTGCCGCCAGAAACCGGATCGCCATGACCACAAAGGCAGCAATAAATACCGCGGGAAGTCTGCCGATACTGCGGTACAGCCAGACGCAGCAGATACCGCCTACCAGAGAGACACAGGCATAAATATGCTTTACGAAAATATACGGTTCCTCTCCCGCCATCATGTCACGCATCAGACCGCCGCCCACGCCGGTGAGCATGCCGATAAATACCAGCAAAAAGGTATTGTCCGGATAGCCGTTGTCGATGCCAGACATCACACCCAGGGAAGTAAAAATTCCCAGTCCTACAGAGTCCATGCCTAACATCGCTTTGTCATAAAAGGTTCCCAGTCTGCCGCTCAAAAGATCCTGTTTGATATAAAGCAGTATAAAAATAGCCAGTGCTGTAGCCACCGAGACACCGACATATACCGGTTTCTCCAGTGCCGAAGGTAATTTCCCAAGGATCACGTCTCTGGTCATACCACCGCCTACAGCCGTCACCACGCCCAGCACACAGATGCCGAAAATATCCATCCGTTTCCGGATCCCCACCATGGCACCTGATGCTGCAAAAGCGATGGTTCCTAAGATTTCCATAAAAAATATAATACTGTCCTGAATGTTCATAAAATAGTTTCTCCTAAAAGTTCTCCACGCTATTTTATAGTATCTTTCCCGAAATAACAATATGCCATTTGTAACTATTCTGAATAGTTTCTCTAATTTTATCTCTATGCGCGCAACAAAACCGCCACGGTAATGTGACGGTTTCGTTTTCGGGATATATCTGTTCTGTTGCAGTGTTTATTCTTTTTCCAGTTCCACCATTTCCTGATCCACACTTTCATCAGGCACTTTCTTCTCAGCTTCGTTCTTGAACTTGTCCACGGCTCTGGCAGCTACGGGGATGGCGATGTTGGTGCCGGCTCCGGCGATACAGCCTCCGGGGCAGGCCATGCCCTCGATCAGGCAGCCGTTCATCTTGCCGGCCTTGGCAAGGAGCAGAGCTTTCTTACATTCTGCCAGACTTTCCGCATGCTGGATGTTTACCGGTGTGCCGGGATAATACTTTTCGATACAATCTTTAATGGCATTGGCCACTCCGCCTGCCACACCATAACCTCTTCCGGCAGCGGTAGCATCCTTCATCTCATCCATTGCTTTGATCTCATCCAACAGGATTCCCTTAGCTTCGAACATACCGGTCAATTCCTCGAAAGTGATGACAAAGTCCACATCGGATCGAACGGTACGTCTGCTGGCTTCCAGCTTCTTGGAAGCACAGGGTCCAATGAATACCACGGAAGCATCCGGATGCTCCTGTTTGATCAGACGGGCGGTGGCTACCATAGGAGTCAGCTCGTTGCTGATCTTGTCAATGGTCTCCGGGAACAGATTCTTCGCCATCACGGACCAGGAAGGACAGCAGGAAGTCAGCGCAAACTGTTGCTTACCGGTAGCAACCTCCTTCACATAATGTTCTGCTTCCGCCATACATCCCATATCCGCACCAAGGGCGGTTTCATAGACATCTGCAAAGCCCAGTTCTTTCAGCGCTGTCTTGAACATCTCAGGTGTCACCTTCGGGCCGAACTGTCCGGCAAATGCAGGTGCTACCTGGGCTATGATCTTCCGCCCGGACTGCATGGCACGGATCAGCTGGAATATCTGGGACTTGTCAGCAATGGCACCAAAGGGGCAGCTTACCATACACTGACCGCAGGAAACACATTTTTCATTATCGATAACAGCTCTTCCCACATGATCCGATTTGATAGCCGCTACACCACAGGCTGCTTTACAGGGACGCTCTTTATGACAAATTGCATCATAAGGGCAGATTTCACGACATTTTCCGCACTTAATGCATTTCTCCTGATCAATAACAGACTTGCCGTTTTTCATAGAGATTGCGCCCTTAGGACAGACACTCTGACAGGGATGCGCCAGACATCCCATACAGGAGCTGGTCACCTCGTAACGGTTCTCCGGGCAGGCATTGCATGCCGAAGGAATGACCTGCATCAGAGGGGGTTCATAATATTTTTCATCAATATTACTCTCTTCCAGCCCCTGGGTCAGATGTCCGGGATGCTCACGGTTCTCCGGGCGTAAGCTCATACCCATGGCCAGACGGATGCGCTCGCGGATGATCGCTCTGTCACGGTAAACACTCTCCCAGAACTCCGACTCTTCATAATCTACGATCTTATAAGGCAGTGCCTCCATATCATCCTTCAGATTCTTGGAATTGTAAGCCAGATTGGCCACTTCCTTAAACACCCTTCTTCTCCGCTGTCTTACCGGAGTATCGATCCCTCTCATGCTGCTCATATCACATTACCGCCTTTTGATATTTTTTTAACATACTAACCATATTAAACCATACCGGCTCCGTAAAAGCAAGAAAAATATCAATAAAAAAATACCTATATTGTGCTCATTCAGCACAATATAGATATCTTTTTCATTAAATAGTACCAACCTTATGTATGGACAATCACTTAAATATCTATTCAAAATAAATTGTCTTTTTCCATCTCATCTACTATGGAGCCGCCTATCATTTCAACCACATCTATGCCCCCTTTTATAAAATCATATCAAATTTTTTTGCCTGTTCAATCATTTCTGCAGAAAGTGAACATTTATTGCAGAAATTGACAACAAATCTCCTCCTTGAATCACCTTCTAATTAATAGGACTCAATAATATCCCTTTGATTACCTAATGTTTTTTCTTCATAAAGGTATAATAATAGAAAAGTAAAATTGATCTTCATCATTTTGAATTACATATTCCCCATTATATTTTTCCACAATTCTTATAATGTTTTTTATTCCTACACCATGCTCATCCTGA
>ERZ779890.1938-NODE-1938-length-20323-cov-9.091425_pt1 | contig 20323 bp, 19 predicted proteins | sample MGYA00511553_ERZ779890 | MGnify/ENA primary metagenome ERZ779890 (study PRJEB29588, sample SAMEA2152064) | human gut metagenome | biome: human gut; feature: human-associated habitat; material: faeces | place: Denmark | collected 2008/2010 ... | reverse complement strand
GCGTGGTCACCATCAACCTGCCGGATGTGGCCCTCTCCTCCGGCGGCAATCTGGATCTGGTGATGAACGCCCTGTCCGATCTGGTGGGTGAGCGGGAGGCCATCGCCATCCGCAGCAAATCGCTGGATTATAACTATCTGACCATCAGCGAGTCCACGGCATCGCTGCTGAAAACGGTGATGATCGGCGTGATCCCCATCGCCTTTGCGGCGGCGGGCATCTAAGGGGTGGGGAAACGGAGGATGAAGCGCCATGGGTAATATGAAAAAACTGTATCTTTTGCTGGGCGTGCTGGCGCTGGTGTGCGGCGCGGTGTTTCTGGTGAGCCGTGTTCAGCAGCATCAGGAGGCCATCCGCAGCGGCACCACCACGGTGCTGACGCTGGACACCTCCACGGCCACCGCTCTTTCGTGGGAGTACGCCGACAACAGCTTTTCCTTCCACAAGGATGACCAGTGGATCTACGATGCCGATAACGCCTTTCCGGTGGATCAGGTGGAGATCGGTACGCTGCTGGGGCAGTTTGAGCAGTTCACTGCCGACTTTACCATCGAGGACGCGCAGGATCTGAGCCAGTACGGGTTGGATGATCCCACCTGCACCATCCACATTGAGACGACGGACGGCGGCTATGATATCCTGCTGGGGGATTACAGCCAGATGGATCAGCAGCGCTATGTCTCCATCGGGGACGGCAACGTATACCTGGCCTCCTCCGACCCACTGGATGTATATAACGTCCTGCTGGCGGGACTGATCCAGAACGACGAGACGCCGGACTTCGACGGCGTCACTGCCATCCGCTTCACCGGCGCGGACAACTATACTGCCACCTACGAAGAAAACAACAGCAGCACTTATAGCACGGACGACGTGTACTTCACCAAGCTGGGCAGCCAATCGCTGGCGCTGGATACCACGCGGGTGAACAGCTATCTCAGCACCATCACCTATCTGAATCTCACCGATTATGTGACCTATACCGCCGACGGGGACGCGCTGGCCATCTATGGGCTGGACGATCCGGAGCTGACGGTGTCGGTGGACTATACCGTCACCGACGAGGACGGTGCGGAAACGGCGGAGACCTTTACGCTGGCTCTCAGCCGTGATCCGGAACAGCGCGAGAAGGACGATGACGACCAGGACGTGACCGCCTATGTACGGATCGGCGATTCCGCCATCATCTACCAGATTACCGCTGACGAGTACAACTCCCTGATGGCCGCCACCCGCAGTGATCTGCGGCATCAGGAGATCCTGTGGGCTAACTTCACCGCCATCCAGCAGGTGGACGTGACGCTGGAGGGCCAGACCTATACCCTGACAGTGGAGGCCAATGGCGACGAGCATGTCTGGTACTACGGCGAGGAAAAGCTCAGCATCGGCGATTTTCAGAGCGCTTTCGCCGGTCTGACCGCCGCCACCTTCACCACGGAGCAGCCCTCCGGCAAGGAGGAGCTGCGGTTGACGGTGACGCTGGACAACGAGAACGTGCCCTCGGTGGAGATCGCTATTTACCGCTATGACGGCAGCTTCTGCCTGGTGACGGTGGACGGTACGCCCACCGCCCTGGTCAGCCGCAGCGCCGCCACGGATCTGGTAGAGACGGTAAACGCCATCGTGCTGAATAAAGCTTGCTCTCGTCCTTACCTCTCTTGTGCCAAAGGCCGCAGGTGAACTTACCTGCGGCCTTCGGTCGATTTAAGTCAACATAAAAAGCTAAAATCTTAGGTATCTTTGTAAGTGCACAATAATCACCCGCCTAGAATCCCGGCCAACGATGTGAGATAATATCCCAAAACTTGAAAAACGCACGGTGAGTTTTTCGAGAAGGAGGGAGAGATGCTATCAAATGGCAGATGTATTGGCAGTGCGGGACGACTATCGGGCGCAGACATGGAGAATGCTTATTCAGGAATGCAGCAACAGTGGACTGACAAAACGGGAGTTTTGCCGGCGGCGTGGGATCTCCGAGAAAAGCTTTTACTACTGGCTCCGGAAACTCCGCAGTCAGATGGCAGAAGCTGCCGGGCCTCAGATCGTGCAGCTGGAATCTTCTGTGACTTCAACGGAGATTCTTCAGATCCACTACCGGGGTGCAGAATTGAAGCTGCCGGTCGGTGTGGATATTGAGGCTGTCGCTGCACTGCTTCGGTCCATTCAATCGCTATGATAGATCTGACAAAAGTCCGGAATTTCTATATTGCCTGCGGCTATACAGATCTCCGTCTTGGGATCGACGGCCTTGCCGCAGTAGTGAAGCAGCAGTATGGCAGTCATTTTGACGAAGAAAGTCTGTTCCTGTTCTGCGGCAGACGAACGGACCGGATCAAGGCTCTGCACTGGTGCGGCGACGGGTATATCCTGCTACTGAAATATGATGAACTGTAAGTGAAATTAGTGGCTGCAGCTTATTGCCAGCATGTTAGGATGTACGAAATTTGAAATAAAAATTTGTATGATAAATGCATAGCCATATGAAATGAAATAAGATATTATATATAACATAGTAATACGCTATATAACGATATAGAAAGGGTGAAGACAATAATATGAAAAAGAATGGCTTGTTACACTCTGAACTTATGAAAGCAATTACTGCTGCGCGACACCACGACACAATCATTATTTGTGATGTTGGCATGCCAGTCCCAGACGGTTGCAATTATATCGATCTTGCGTTGGTTCGAGGACTCCCATCGCTGCCGCAGGTTCTGAAGGCTGTTCTGAACGAAATGGTTATTGAGCGCTACGAAATTTTTGATCTGATGCCGCAATATAACCCGGAGATGTATGCCCGGTTGCAAGCTATGATGCCCAACGTTACAGGAGGCCTGATTTCACAGGAAAATCTGATTGATAAAATGAAGACTTCCAAGGCTGTAATTCGGACGGCGGAATATGGAAGTTGCTGCAATATGATTCTTTATTCTGCAAGCGGGTTAGACGGCCCTGCCGCACGCTACGATGTAAGCTTTGATACTGTTTTTTAAACTCTGTACAACGGAGGAGAAACGATGACAAACTATGTGATACGCAGAACATTTTTCGCTATACTCACTCTTTTTGGAATTACTATTCTGGTCTACTGGATGTCCACGCTGGCACCGGGCTCGCCACTGGACTCCCTGCTGGCAGACCCCGGTATGACGCTGGCGGAAGTGGAACGTCGGAAGGCAGAACTTGGACTTGACCAGCCTGTCTATATTCAGTATTTTACCTGGCTCAAGGAATTACTGAAAGGCAATTGGGGCTATTCTTACACCACATATCGTGCAGTAAAGGATATGGTCTTCGAACGGGTAGGCGCAACATTGTCGTTAACTGTTTTTGCAATCGCATTATCCTATCTGATTGGCATTCCGCTTGGCCTTATTTCCTCACTGAGATCGTATTCTCCACTGGACTATACGAATTCTACGTTGGCCTTTATTGTAAGCGGTGTGCCAGGCTTTTTCCTTGGAATGATCTTGGTATATGTATTTGCCATCAAGCTCAAGTGGCTGCCCTTTAGCGGGATGCATTCTGCCAATGATCAAGGTTTCGGAGACTTGGTACGACACCTTTTACTTCCTGCGTTCGCCATTGCTATGCCGGAAATCGGAAAGGTTATGCGGCATGTGCGTAATAACATGCTTGAGGTACTGAAAGAGGACTACACTAGAACTGCGCGTGCCAAGGGACTTTGGGAGTACATTGTCATTATAAAACATGCCTTCCGCAATACGCTCATCCCGTTGGTTACAGTGCTCAGCGGCTCGATTCCATTTATGATTGGCGGCTCAGTCGTCATTGAGAAGCTTTTTGGCTGGCCAGGACTTGGTTCGCTGATGATCAATTCCATCACTTCTCGAGACTACCCGGTTATCATGGGGATTTCTGTTATTATTGCTATTGTTACGCTGGTTACCAACTTGGTCGTGGATATCCTGTATGCATATCTGGATCCACGTATCACGCTAAGTTGAGGAGAAACACGATGCAGACAAAAAAACGAACAACAAAAAATCCAAATAGTGTAATCCGACGTTTCATTCACCACCGACTTGCACTGATCGGCTTTATTACCTTGAGCATTCTGGTTTTGGCCGTTTTGATTCTCCCGGGTTTGCTGCATTTGGATCCCTACACAACCGGGCACGGCATCCCTTTCTCTGCGCCTTCCAAGGGATTTCCTTTGGGCGTGGACAACGCGGGACGCGACAGCTTTGCGCGCCTGGTCTACGGCGGACGCGTGTCGCTGCTGGTCGGCCTTTTGTCTACTGCAATCAGCGTGTTAATTGGTCTGCCGCTCGGAATTCTTGCTGCTTATTATGGCGGCGTGCTTGATACGATCATTATGCGGATCGCCGACGTGTTCATCTCGTTTCCATCTACGATTTTTATTCTGGTCTTGGTCTCTGTAATTGGACCATCCATGTGGACGCTAATTTTTGTCATGGGTTTTTTAAGCTGGCCGGAATTTGCAAGACTCATCCGTAGTAGTGTTCTGAGCGTTCGTCGAAAAGAATATGTGGAGTCAGCCCGCGCCATCGGAGCAAAAGACGCTCGAGTCATTGGACGGTATATTCTTCCAAACTCTCTGGGCCCCATCATTGTTGCTGCTACATTCCGCGTAGCCGGTGCAATTCTTCAGGAATCTAGCCTTAGCTTTCTCGGTATGGGTGTTATCCCGCCGACTGCTTCTTGGGGCAATATCCTGAATGGCGCGCAGTCTCTGACGGTTCTTACGGCCTGCCCATGGGCGTGGATTCCAGCCGGTGTTATGCTGGTGATTACAATTTGCAGTATTAACTTTATTGGCGATGGCCTTCGCGACGCCTTGGATCCGCGAACCAGAGTTTGACTGCACAACTGTCTTCCATCCCTTACAGCCTTGCTGTTTTTAGGGTAAAAAGATAAGAAAGGATGAAAAAAATGAAAAAAAGCACACACGAACATTTGCAGCGCGTAGGCATTCTTCTTCTGAGCCTGGTTCTGGTGATTGGTATGTTTGCCGGATGTAGCGCGAAAGAAAACCCTTCTGAGCAGACGGAACAGTCCGCACAAACGGAACAGGCTGCACAGACCGAACAGCCTGCGCAGGAACAGACCGGCACACATCGCGACGTTATCAACATTGCCAGTGGCGAACCCAACACCCTTTTCCCGTATGCAGCGACCTCTACCAATGGCGACAACATGTTTGATTTTATCTATGACCGGTTGGTATATACTGACTTCTATGGTGAATTTTCTCCGCGTCTGGCGGATAGCTGGGAAAGCAATGAGGACGGCACGGTCATTACTTTCCATCTGAATCCGAATGTCACTTGGCAGGATGGTGAGCCGTTCACCGCGCAGGACATGGTATTTGCTGCGCAAGTAGCTACAAATCCGGAAACGACTGTGACGCGCCGCAGCTACTTTGCTTCGCTTGTCGGCACGGATAGTGATGGCGTCTGTGAGAATGCGGAGGATCTTGGCGTTATTGCTGTAGACGAGCACACGCTGGAGTACCACTTCAAGAATGGCGTTGCCGTTTCGACCTTCCTCTATATTGATGCGCAGCGGTACTATCCCATGCCGTATCACCTGTTGAAAGATATTCCGTTTTCTGAAATGGAAACAAATGAATACTGGCTCAAGCCAATTGGTACTGGCGCGTTCCAGTATGAGAGCAATATTGCAGGCGAGAGTGCGACACTGGTCGCAAATCCTAATTACTTCCTCGGCGCTCCAAATGTTGACAAGGTTGTCATCAAGTACCTTGCAAATACCAGCCTTGCTGCAGCCTTGCTCAGTGGCGATATTGATGCAACGCTGATTAACGTTCCAATTGCTGATCTGACGCTGCTCCAGCAGTCTGAGAATCTCGCCGCTGAGACACAGCCTTCCTACCTCTATACCTACATGACAATCAACTGTGAAAAAGAGTATTTCCAGGATACTCGTGTGCGTCAGGCCATCAATATGGCAATTAACCGCGAAGAAATTGTTCAGCAGGCTCTGTATGGCTACGGTGAAATTGCAACGCACTCTTTGAACAGTGATAATCCCTATTTCAACCCAGAGATTGCTGCGGATCCGTATGATCCAGAAAGCGCAAAGGAGCTCCTGAAAGACGCTGGATGGGATTTTGACCGGGAATTGGTCTTTGTCAGCTATGAGACGAACACTGCAGTTGCTGCTGCAACGCTTGTTATTCAGCAGAACCTTCAGGCGATTGGCATGAAGGTTACGATTCAGAATGTCGACTGGTCCACACTGGTTGATATGGCGCGTGAAGGCAAGTCCGATCTGTCAATTCTTGGTGGCGCCGGTTCGCTTGACCCAGATGATGCTCGTGTGTTGTTCCAGGTCGGCGGCGCACAGAATTTCTGCCATGTGCAGGATCCGAAGTTCTTCGATCTCTATCAAGCCGGACACGACGCATTGACGCAGGAAGAAAAAATGCAGTACTACTATGAGGTGCAGAAAGCGCTGTATGATGACCCATCGTATATCTGGCTGTATCACAGCGATCGAAGTGACGTTTATAACAAGTCCATTGGAAATGTCCCTGTTCTTGATTTTTCAAACCTCAATTATAACGCATATGCGTGGACCTTTACCAACTGATTTGTTCCCCTCAATGAGAGACTGCGCGGTTTACCCGCGCAGTCTCTGTGGCAGAGCCCTCTAATGGACGACCAATGCAAGGAGGATCAAGATGAGTCTACTGGAAGTAAAAAATCTAGAAGCCAGTATTAAAACGAAGACTGGAGCAATACATGCCATTGAAGATATCAGCTTTTCCATGGAAAAAGGGGAGATCTTGGGCGTTGTAGGGGAATCTGGGTGCGGAAAAAGCATGACGGCCTTATCCATTTTGCGTCTCCTGCCTACCCCGCCAATCGAAATTTCTGGCGGGCAAATTTTATATGACGGGCAAGATCTTTTGAAAATGAGTAAGGCTGGTATCCGCAGCATTCGCGGAAACCGCATTTCCATGATCTTTCAAGAGCCGATGACATCGCTCAATCCAGTATATACAGTCGGAAATCAGATCATGGAGGCGATTCATTTCCATCGGAAAGTCAGCAGAAAAGTCTGTTGGGAGCAGGCGGTGAAAATGCTTAAAATGGTAGGAATTCCGGCGCCGGAGCAGCGTATGAAGGAATATCCACACCAACTCAGTGGAGGAATGCGTCAGCGCGTTATGATTGCCATGGCACTGTCATGCCAACCAGAACTTCTGATTGCGGATGAACCAACAACAGCACTTGATGTTACAATTCAGGCACAGATTCTGGACGAATTGAAGCGTCTCCAAAAACAGACAGGAACCGCGATTATGCTGATTACGCACGATCTTGGCGTTGTTGCGGACATGGCGCAAAAAGTTCTTGTGATGTATGCTGGGAAGGTGGTGGAATATGCAGATACAATTGACATTTTCAGCAGGCCGCTGCATCCATATACTGAGGGACTTTTGAAATCTATTCCGAGACTGAATCAAAGCGTAGAGAAACTCCATGTCATTGACGGAATGGTTCCGAGCCTTTCCCAAATGCCGAAGGGCTGTCGCTTTTGTCCGCGCTGTGAATATGCAACAAAGTATTGCCAGGAAAACGAACCGCCAATGCTGGTGTGCGACAATCGAAAAGTACGTTGTTGGAGGTATAAGGAGAGACAGACGCAGGAGGCTGCAACATGAACGAGCGGGTTATAATTGAGATCAGGGATTTAAAAAAGTACTTCCCTATTACAGGGGGCCTGCTGAAACATACAGTTGGCTATATCAAAGCGGTTGATGGCGTTAATCTAACAATCCAACAAGGTGAAACGCTTGGCCTTGTGGGAGAATCCGGCTGTGGAAAATCGACGCTTGGCAGGTGCATTCTGCGTCTGATCGAACCAACGCAGGGGCAAATCCTATTTCATGGGGAAGATCTTATGAAGCTGACGCCAGCGCAAATGCGTAATGAGCGTGAGCATCTACAAATCATTTTTCAGGATCCTTATGCATCGCTGAATCCCAAAATGACAGTCGAAGAGATTGTTTCCGAACCACTTAGAATTCAAAAAAAGGGAACACAGGCAGAGATTGCAGCACGTACAAAGGAATTGCTTCGGCTTGTTGGCATGCAGGAAAGCGCGACGGAACGCTATCCGCACGAGTTTTCCGGCGGACAGCGCCAGAGAATTGGCATTGCGCGGGCTTTGGCACTCAATCCTGAGTTTGTTATCTGCGATGAGCCGGTTTCCGCACTGGATGTTTCCGTGCGTTCACAAGTTTTGAATCTTATGAACGAATTAAAGAAAAAAATGGGGCTGACATTCCTTTTCATATCACATGATCTGAGTGTTGTTAAGCACATTAGCGACCGTGTTGCAGTTATGTATCTCGGACAGATTATTGAGTTAGCCTCCAAGGAAGCGCTGTATCAGAATCCAGCGCATCCGTATACGCGCGCGCTGCTTTCGGCAATTCCCATTCCAGATCCTACAGTAGAACGGGAACGGATTATTCTGCAGGGCGACGTCCCAAGTCCGGCAAATCCACCTTCCGGCTGTCATTTCAGACCACGCTGTCCATATGCATGTGAGCAGTGCGGACTGCAGCCGCCGCGTATGGTTGAAATAGAAAAAGATCACTATGTTGCTTGTCATCTTTGCGAAAATAATAGACAGGAGGGACGTACATGAAAACACAGGATGATATTTTGCAGCTCATGGAGGAACAACGCCAAACTTATATTGATGCGGCGCTGGATATCTGGGACTATGCTGAGCCGATTTTTGAAGAACATAGGTCAGCGCATAGACTGGCACAGATTCTAGAAAAGGAAGGCTTTACAGTAACGTTTGGTGTGGCAGATATGCCGACAGCCTTTATTGCCGTTTGGGGTCATGGGCAGCCGGTGATCGGTTATATGGGAGAATACGATGCGCTGCCAAATCTGAGCCAGGAAGCAGATAATGTTACCCGCGAACCAATTCCCGGTAAAACTTGTGGCCACGGATGCGGGCATCATTTGCTTGGTACGGCGGCGATGGCGGCCGCGATTGCCAACAAAGATTACTTGGAGGCGAATGGGCTGAGCGGAACGGTCAAATATTACGGGTGCCCCGCTGAAGAAGGGGGCGGGGGCAAGGTATTAATGAACAATGCCGGCCTTTTTGACGATTGTAGCGCCGCCATCAGCTGGCATCCAACCGATGATAACGGTATCTGGTCTATCAACTTCCATGCGCAACAAGGTGTAACGTACACTTTCCAGGGACGGCCTGCAGCAAAGTCCGATGCAGAAAAGGGAAACGACATTCTTGCTGATACTGGTGCCAACTCGCTGGACGCTTTAAAGCTGTTTCTCCATGGTGCAGGCGTTTTGCGTAACCATCTGCCAGAACACTTTGTAATTCGATCTTCCATTGAAGAAACGGGAGATAAAAATATGCTGCAAAATCCCTGTGAGAGCGTCATTCGCTATCATTACCGCGCCTATACCGGTGCAGAAATTCGGGAGGCAATTGCTGCGCTTCATCAGGTTGCGAAGGGAGCGGCACTTATGACCGGGTGCAAATTAAAGGCCGTTTACAAAACTGGTTATTCCGAAATGCTTCCGAACCGGAGCCTTGAACGCATTATGTACAGTAAATTCCAGAAAGTCGGAACAGTTCATATGACGCAGGAGGACTGGAAATACGCTGAGAAAATGCATACGGCACTTCCATCAGGCTGCGAAGGTCCGACGTTTGATCTGATGCATCTGCTTTATGAGGAGCAGGCGGACCCAATTATCGAGCAGGTCAAAGGAAAACCGTATAATGATCTGCTTTATCCATTCAGAGAGATCAATGTTCACAAGCCAGGCTCTACGGACATTTGTGATGTCAGTTGGACGACACCAACGACACAATGCGTTGTTGCATGCTACATCAAAGACACGCTTGGCCATTCCTGGCAGGAGGTTGCGCAGGGACGCAACGATATTGCCATGAAGGGTATGATGGTTGCAGCTAAAGTCATGGGATTGACTGGTATTGAGCTTTGTGCAAATCCGGATGCATTGAAAGCGGTACGTGATGAATTTGAACGTGAACGAACTGGAAAAATTTATATTCCTTTGACCGGCCATACAGTTTTTGAGAACGAATAGGAGGCTGTCGATATGAAGAAGCAAGACGTAATTAAGTTCCTTGAGGAGCACCGGGACGAATACATACAGGCAGCTACTAAAATCTGGGGCTTTGCAGAACTTGCCTTTCAAGAGAAACGCTCCGCAGCCTGCCTGATGGAGATTTTGAAGAAAAATGGTTTCCAAGTTAAAGCAAACGTAGCCGGCTGTGAAACTGCCTTCGTTGCTGTCTGGGGTCAGGGGGATCCTGTAATTGGTTATATGGGCGAGTACGATGCTCTTCCAGATCTGAGTCAAAAGGCGGATGTGACAGAACGCATCGCGCGGGAAGAGAGCACAAATGGGCATGGTTGTGGGCATCATGTGCTGGGTACAGCAGCCATGGCGGCAGCAATCGCAAATAAGCAATATCTTCAGACTAATGGATTGCCTGGCACCATTAAATTCTACGGCTGCCCAGCGGAGGAAGGCGGCGGTGGAAAGGTCCTTATGGCGAATGCGGGTTTGTTTGATGACTGCACGGCTGCTATCAGTTGGCATCCTACCGATGACAACGGTATCTGGTCCATTAACTTCTTCTCCATCCAGACTGTAGATATCGAGTTCTTCGGGAAGAATGATGACGGCTTGGCTGCGCGACAGACCGGAAAGTCCGCAGGAATTGGAGGTAACGCACGCGAGGCATTGGAAGCTTTTTGCTTTGGGCTGGAATTTGCACGGAAAAGTCTGCACCCCTCTGTCTATTTCCGTAGCAGAATTACAGATACCGGCGATGTGGACATGATTCGCATACCGCGTCATACAAGTATGCATCTTCGCGTATGCGGAAACACACAGGCCATTATGCGTGACAGTATGGAGAAAATTTATCAGGCTGCGCACGGCGCTGCTTTGATGACGGGTTGCTCTGTTCGAGCCAGCTACGATACTGGCTATAGTGAAATGCTGCCAAATCACACGCTCGAAAAAATAATGCATGATCAGTTTGAACTCGTCGGCACTGTTCCTATGACAGAAGATGATTGGGCTTATGCGGAGAGGATGCACCAGGCGCTTCCGGAAGAGAATGAAAAAGAGACTTTCAAGCTGATGCGCTTTTTATATGAAGAACAGGCTGAACCCATCATTGAACAAGTTCGTGGCAAGCCCTACAATGATGTTCTTTACCCCTTCCGCAAAATCCATAAGCATAAACCAGGCGGCACAGATATCTGCGATGTCAGTTGGATAACGCCGACGACTCAGTGCGTAACAGCCTGCTATCTGAAGGACACACCGGGACATTCTTGGCAGGAGGTCAGCCAGGGACTCGGAGATATTTGTATGAAGGGGATGCTGGTTGCAGCTAAGGTAATGGCACTGACTGGAGTTGAGCTCTGTGTAAACCCAGAGGCGAGGGGTGCCGTCAGAAATGAGTTCAAAACTGCACGCGCTGGAAAAGCCTATGAGCCGTTACTCGCACATGTTCGGGAGGATGGAGTGAACACATGAAAGTGCTCGGAATCGGAGATAATGTCTGCGACGTTTATGTTCATCAGAAGCGGATGTATCCCGGTGGACAGGCGTTGAATTTTGCGGTGAATGCCAAAATGCTTGGTGCAGAAAGTGAATTTCTCGGCGTATTTGGAACCGACCTCATTGCAGCTTGTGTCAAACAGGCGCTGCAAACTTATGGTATTCCATTTCCGCGCAGCCGGACCTACTCCGGGGATAATGGATATGCACGTGTAACGCTGGATCACGGTGAACGTGTCTTTCTTGACAGTAACAAAGGCGGCGTGATACAGACTCATCCTCTGCGGTTTGACAGGGAAGATCTCGACTATATTGCAGACTTTTTCTTGGTACATACGACGAACAATGGTTTTTTGGATAATGAGTTGCCGAAACTTCGTCAAACCGGAGTCCTCCTTTCTTACGATTTTTCCTATCGGTGGACAGAAAAGGAGCGCTTGGATCGGGTTTGCCCCTACTTGGACTTTGCCTTCCTGTCCTGCGCAGAGCTGACGGAGTCGGAATTGGAAATACTTTGCCACAGCATGTATGCAAGAGGCGTCAGGTTTGTCTGCGCAACGCGTGGAAGCAATGGAGCAGTTGCCTTTGACGGCATTCGATTTTACCGGCAACCAGCTGATTACGTTTGCCCAGTCGATACAATGGGGGCAGGTGATGCATTCGCCACAGCATTTCTGGTAGAAGCTGGTAACAAACTCTTAGACAGTGGAAAAAGCGCATGGCTTGATCATTGTTGGCGGGAAGAAGTATTGACGAATGCGTTGCAGCACGCGGCCGCCTTTTCGGCAAAGGCATGTTTGAGGCCTGGTTCTTTCGATTGTGCACGGCAGATTCCGGCGGAGCTTTCCGAACGATTGCTGCAAATAACATAAATCATGAGGTGATGACTATGGGATACATGATCGGCGTCGATGTCGGCGGTACATTCACGGATTTTTCCGTATTTAACTTAGAAACGGGTGAATTGTTTCATTATAAAGACAGTTCTACGCCCGGTGATCCATCGCGCGCCATCGTCAAGGGCGTGAAAGATGTGCTGGAAATTAAAAAGGCACAGGCACGAGACGTTGTTTATCTGGCGCATGGCACGACGGTCGGTACAAACGCGCTAATTGAGAAAAAGGGAGCACGTGTTGGCCTGATTACAACAGAAGGTTTCAAGGATCTTATGGAAATCGGCAACCAGAAGAGACCGAGTTTGTATGATCTGCAGGCGCAGAAGCCCGTGCCACTGATCCCGTCCGGTTGTAATATTGGAGTACGCGAAAGAATCCGCTATGATGGAAGCGTTTATACGCCGTTGGATGAAGAAAATGTCCGCCAAGCGGTTCGACAGTTGAAACAATATGGTGTACAAGCAATCGCTGTATGCACACTGTTTTCCTTTATCAATCCTGCGCATGAGAATCGCATCAAAGAAATTATTGCTGAAGAATATCCGGAAGTATATACAACTATCTCCAGTGAACTTGCCCCCGAATTTCGGGAATACAGTCGCATGAGTACAACAGTCCTGAATAGCTATCTTGGCCCAGTTATGAAAAAGTACGTAAACAATTTCCAGACATCTGTGAGAGAGATGGGGATTCAGGCAGAGCCGTACATCACGCAGTCTAATGGTTCTATTATTTCTATCAAGGAAACCATCGACTGTCCCATCAAATGTGCGGTTTCCGGGCCTTCAGCCGGCGTTGTTGCGGCAAGTTTTATCGGCCGTCAGTGCAATGCAGATAAAATTATCACGTTTGATATGGGTGGTACAAGCGCAGATATCAGCCTAATCGAGAATTTTACACCGCAGGTATCCAACGAACGCGAGGTGGAGGGCTATCCCGCCAGAATACCGATGATAAATATCATTACCATCGGGGCGGGCGGCGGCTCTATTGCTCAAATTGATGAAGGCGGTGCACTGAAGGTCGGGCCAAAGAGTGCTGGTGCTGTCCCAGGGCCGGCTTGTTATGGCAGAGGTGGCACTCAGCCGGTCGTTACAGACGCCAACATCGTTTTGGGTAAGTTAAATCAGAAACGGATTCTCGGCGGTCGCATGGAGGTCTATCTGGATCTGGCGCATGAGGCGTTGGATAGATGCATTTGTGAAAAGTCAGGACTCAGTCGTGCGCAGGCAGCAAACGGCATCATCACCGTGGTAAACTCCAACATGGTTCGAGCTGTGCGAAGCGTTTCCGTTGAAAAAGGATACGATGTGCGGGAATTTAGCCTGATGGCTTTTGGCGGCGCGGGACCGTTGCATGCATGCGAAGTGGCCAAGGAGCTTGGCATCCGCCAAGTCATTATTCCACCACATCCTGGAACGCTCTGCAGCCTTGGACTTCTTTTGGCCGATACAAAATTCGACATGAGCCGTACATTGATTTTGGAAGGAAAGGTAGAAAATCTTCCAAAATTCAACGAACAGTTTGCAGACATGATTCACCAGGGCTCCGAAGCGCTGGATCGTGAGGGCGTGACAAAAGAACGCCGCTGCTTTGAATTTGCGGTGGATATGCGTTATCAACGTCAGAATTTTGAAATTTCTATTCCAGTCCCCACTGGAGAAATGACAGAGCAGGATCTGCGCCGAGCTATTGCGGACTTTCATGCGGAGCATAAAAGAAGCTATGGTTACTGCAATGAGCAGGCACCAGTTCAGTTTGTCAGTTACCGCGCGTCAGCAATTGGCATCATTGATAAACCTGAAATGACAGAGCAGCCGCTTTGTCCAGCAGCACCGGCACCTGTGCCGTTAGAGACCAGAAGCGTTTTGTTCCAAGGAGAAAGTGAGTACCGCCCCACGCCTGTTTATCGACGTGAATCCTTTATCCCTGGCCAGTCGATCGCGGGCCCTTGCATCTGTGAGCAAATGGACACCACGTTAGTGGTGCCAGAAAGTTGGATCATTCATGTCGATGGCTATGGTAATCTGAAAATCGATTATGAGGAGGGAACGTAACATGATGCAAAGAAAGGTCGACACTGTAACAGTGGAGGTTGTACGAAACTTATTGATGTCCATTGCTGAGGAAACGTATGGCATTATTGTCAGAAGCGCTTACTCCAGCAACATGAAGGAACGTAGAGACGTCTGCACGGCGGTTATTGACCCGGACGGCAATAGTGTTGCTCAGGTTGAAAGTCTCGCAGCACTGTTGGGTTCCATGTTGAGCGTCGTTCCCAACATCTATAAAAAGTTTGGAAAAGAAAACATCCAACCTGGCGACATGTTCATTGCCAATAATCCATATCATGGAGGCGGTAATCATCTGCCGGATATCGTTTTGGCAGCCCCAGCGTTTTGTGGGACAAAGATTATTGGCTGGATTGCCAATATTGCGCACCATTCCGACATCGGCGGAAAAGTGCCTGGCTCTACCAGCGGCGATGCTGACAGCCTGTTTCAGGAAGGTATCTGTATTCCTGTCGTTCGCATTCGCGATAAGGGTGTACTTTTGGACAGCGTTTTAGATATTCTGCTGGATAACACTCGTGTTCCACAGGAGCGTTATGGTGATTTAACGGCGCAGATATCGGCCAACCTGATCGGTGTACAGCGCATTGAAGAGGCTTATCAGCGATATAGCGATACCTTGATTGAATGCATGAGTGAGCTCATCTCATATTCCGAACGCCGTGTACGGGCTACTGTTTCTAAACTGCCAGACGGCGAGTATAGCTATACAGATTATGTTGACGGCTGTGGCGATAAGTATCCGGACCCGATTCCGATTTGTGTCAAAGTCACTGTAAAGGGAGATGACCTGACTATCGACTTTACAGGAACAGCTTCACAGATTAAAGCACCGATCAACGTACCTTGGCCATGCACAAAGGCGGATGTCTTCTTCGCTGTTAAAGCGATGCTTGGACCAGACATTCCAGCAAATGAAGGCATCAATCGAGCCATTCGTGTTATTGCGCCCAAAGGCTGCATCCTTAACCCGACTGCGCCCTCACCGGTCGGTGCGCAGATTGACTGCTCGCAGCGAGTTCCGGACGCTATTTTCGGTGCGCTTGCTCCGATCTTGCCTGACAGAATCGTGACTGCCGGAAACGGCGCGTGCACGACAACCATTCTGGCCGGCAGTGGTGCAATTGGAACGGATAATGTTTTTATCTTCCATGAGGTCATTGCCGGAGGCGGTGGCGCTTGTAAAAAATATGATGGTCTGAGCGGCGTTCAGGTCAATATGACCAATACTTCCAATATGCCGATTGAAGCGACAGAAATGGAGTTTACAAAAATTCTTGCAAAAAAATATGAGCTCAAGAAGGATTCTGGCGGGGCAGGTTTCCATCGGGGCGGACTGGGTATTGAACGCGAACTGGAAGTTCTGACAAATGATGTTCTCTACACCGGGCTCGGAGACCGTCACAAATTCCATCCTTGGGGGCTTGCCGGAGGAAAAATGGGCGGATGCGGTGCATTTTATAGAATTAGTGCAACCGATGGAAGCATTACGCAGATGGGACATAAGACGACCAGCTATCCATTGTCCAAAGGAGACATAATCCGCGTTGTAACGCCGGGGGCTGGTGGTTATGGTGATCCGTTTACGCGTGATACAGCGCTGGTCCTCAAAGATGTGATAGAGCAAAAGGTCTCGCTGGAAGAGGCTCAGGCATCATATGGGGTGGCTATCCAACGTGGAGAAAATGGAGAATACATGATCGACGAAAAGCAAACGGACAGCTTGAGAGGACAGAAGTGAGGGGATATTATGATTAAAGGAATGCAGGAAGTTATTGATATCGTTGCAAGAGTCAAAGAAACTTTTGAAAATAACGGTGGACTGAAACAGATCGTCTTTGTCGCATGTGGAGGCTCTTTGAGTTCATCTTATCCTGCGCGCTATATGCTGAATGCGGAGAGCAGCACTTTGCGCGTACTTGGCTATAACAGTAGCGAGTTTGTGCATGCAACGCCGAAATTTGTCGGGAAGAACACGCTGGTGATTGCTACTTCAACAAAAGCAACGCAGGAAACTGTGGAGGCGCTTGAAACCGCAAATGCCAAAGGCGCTGTGACCATAGGTCTCACTGGCTATTCCGATTCGGCTACCGCGCAGACCGCGCAGTACTCGTTAACCTATTACCACTCGGATGACTGGTACCATGATCCTACGCTGGTTCATTGCAATAGCCAGGGAACAGCGCTCAAGTTGGCGTTCGTCCTTCTGAAAGAATTTGAGGGCTATGCAGCTTACGACAAGGCGATGGCTGCCTTTGAAAAGCTACCCACTATTTATGCAAAGGCCTATCAAGATATCAAGCCGGTTGCCGTCGAGTTTGCAATGCGTTATCAGAATGATGAAATCTGGAATGCGCTGGCCAGCGGCGCAATGTGGGAATGCGCGTACTCCGATGCATTTTGTTTCTTCCAGGAGATGCAGACCGTTCACTGTGTGCCTTGTCATTCCGGGGAGTACTTCCATGGCGCATTTGAAACAACTGATCGGAATTTGGCTGTTCTGTTAATGAAGAGCGTTGGCAGGACACGCGCGTTGGATGAGCGTGCAGAGCGCTTTCTTGAACAGTTCGGAGGTCACCACTTTATTCTTGATGCAAAAGAGCTTGGACTGGATCAGCTTGATGGTGAAGTTGCAGAGTATTTTAATGCGTTACTGGTACATCCGATTACCAAGCAGCTCATCGCAGCAATGGGCGATGTACGGATGCATCCGATGAGCTATCGAAGATATATGTGGAAGTTCAATTATTGAGCTTTTGCATCTGCTGACAGAAATTTTTGTAGAGCCCACAAGCCGGAAAAAGGAATTGACATTTTGCTGTAAAATGGTACTATTCTAAGAGGACAACAGTATATATTATGTAATAATATATGATATATATTGTACGGTTAGAATTTTTCGTAAATCGAAGGAGCCAACCTATGCTGGAATACAATAGTGCTGTTCCCTTTTATGAACAAGTCGCGCGCTTAATCCGACATGACATAGAGGCAGGAAAATTTTCTGATACAAATCGCCTTCCGTCGGAGGATGCACTATCTCAATCCTATGCTGTCAGCCGAATTACTATACGGCGTGCAGTTAATGAACTTGTGGAAACCGGTCTTGTGGAAAAGAAGCAGGGAAAGGGTACATTCATTTGCAGGCCTAAGCTTCACAAAGATTTCAAATACCCTGCAACCAGCTTTTCTGATATGTGCAAAAGCAATGGCATGCACGCCAGCTCAAAGGTGCTTGAAGCGGCCATTGTTACGCCAAAGAAGGTAACGGTCTGCCATCGCCTAGGGCTTGTAGAGGGGGAGAAGGCTGTGCGAATCATGCGCCTTCGGCTCGCTGATAAAAAGCCATTGGTCATCGAGGATGTCTACTTTCCGATGCAGTATGCCTATCTCCTTTCTATTGATTTGGAGCATGATTCGCTTTACAGGTATCTGAGGGAGGAAAAGAAAGTGGAAGTGGTTGCGGGGGACTTGACACTGCGTATTGCGCACCCCGATGCTTGGGAGGCAAAGATTCTCGGCGTCAGCCGTAATGAATCGCTTCTTCGGATGAGTGGGACAACCTACTGTAGCACCGGTGAGATTCTTCACAGTTGTGACCAGATCGGCTATGGCGAGGATTTTGATTTTATTATCCGGTAAAGAGGCAAAAGTACATGGACAATAACAGATCAGTCGCATCGATAGATATTGCTGTCGGCGGGGCTTATGGTTTTTCATCGCACCGTGTTCCAGGAATTGTAACAACCACCTCGGGAAAGGTTCTGCTATATTGGGAAGGACGGAAAAACAGTACCAATGAGCGCGCAGTTTTGCTGAGTACTAGCTGCGATGGCGGAAAACACTTCTCTCCAATACAAACGCTCATCTGCGGTACGGAAGAAACCTTTTTGCATAATCCGTTGATGATCGCAGGTCCTGACGATTCTGTCTGGTTCTTTTGGTGTGAAAACTATAGGAAACTGTTTGTGTGCAAAAGTTCAGACGGTGGGCAGACATTTGCAGAGCCTCGTGAACTGACCACATTTGTAGAGCAATTTCGAAACAAGTGGCCCATGACGCTTTGGGCAATTTCTCCGGGCCACGGAATCTGCCTGAGAAAAAATTCTACACTGGTTCTTCCGCTTTGGCTCAGTTGTGGTGAGAACGCACACCTTCCGGCATGTTTTGCATGCATTTACAGTGACGATTTTGGAGAAACATGGAAAACGACTTCGATTGTGCGTGCAACAGATCAGATTGGAGATCCGACGGAGGCAGCTATAGCGGAGTGCTCAGATGGTACGCTGCTTGCCACGTTGCGCCATGAGAAAATTGGTATTCGCCGTCGGGCGTTCTGCCGTGGAACGTTAGGGCATTGGGGCGAACCTTATTTGGATGATAATCTTCCTGATCCGATTTGTGGAGGAAGCTTATTGAGCCTGCTCAATGGAAAAATGGTGTTTGCAAACTGCGCGTATGGCGATGAGGCGGTGCTTAGATTGCAGAAGCAAGGGAAAAAACTTCGCTGGAGTAATGACGCACGCCAGCAGTTGACTGTTCGTGCCAGTTATGATGATGGGAAAAATTGGTCACATGGGATTGTTCTTGCACAGGAGGGTGGTGCCTCAGATTTGGCACTAAGTGAGGATGGGGAGTATGTCTATTGCTTCTTTGAGCGGGAATGGGTCGGCGGAAACTGTATTTTCACCAATCGGCTCTCCTTTGTGGCTCTGCCACTTGCAACACTATTTTCAGAGTGAACTTCTTGAAGATGAAAATGTGCTTATCAGCTTAACGCAGCAAGGCGCAGAATCACACGTAAGAGTCCGCAGTATTGGACAGTAGAAGTGCTAAAATGATCTTGGAAAAGCGCAAAAGGTCAGTGACATGGCACGAGCCGAGAGCGTCATGTTTGAAGAATTTCGCACCCGTTTCAGCACGGAAGAACTGGAGCAGCTTTTCTGTACGCTCATCGCGAAAGACCGTGCGATTCTCGGTCATATCTACGGCGTGTTCGGCTACGAAAAACTGTCTGCGGGCGAGCTTGGCCTGCGCGAAATGCTTTCTCCGGACGGCGTGACAAAAGCAAGAAAAGCGGGATCGAACCGCTGACCTCATGACTGCCAGAGTTGCGTTCTTATGCTCCCGGCAGAATGAACAAAAAATTCGGGCAAAAAAGATGCGTATTTACGAGCAAATTCATGCTGCGTGAATACGCATTTTCTCTATTTTCCGGTCTGTTTCCATATGGGGCAAAATCACACGGGGTTTTTCTTGGAAAACTCCTGTATTTGCAAGGCTTTTTGGTGCTGCTGCGCGAACGAAATTCGGGATCTCGTTGTATCAAAGATACCACACTTGCGTGGATAAATCCAGTGAACTCGTAGTTTAATCAACACGGATAAAGCATGGGAACGTGTGCAGCGGTGCGCATGGAGAATACTTGTGATTTCGGCAATGCGGCGCGCGGACGTTCTATGGGATTTTGAAAACAGGCTGTCCCAGAAAGCAGCAGAGTGAAGCGGCATAAAAGCTGGGATTTCGAAAAAGATGGGTATGACAGCATCCATCATTTTTAACGAAACGATGATTGATGAAATGAGCGATGCGTGATATGATACATAAAAAGAAATTGCGAGGATGCTATGAAAAACAAACAGCCGCCTTTTCAAATTACGAACAAAATCATTGATGATGTTGCAGAAATTTCGGAGCTGATTGGCAGACTTTCCGCTCACGATCATCTTTCGAG
>ERZ779890.1926-NODE-1926-length-20404-cov-4.748145_pt1 | contig 20404 bp, 17 predicted proteins | sample MGYA00511553_ERZ779890 | MGnify/ENA primary metagenome ERZ779890 (study PRJEB29588, sample SAMEA2152064) | human gut metagenome | biome: human gut; feature: human-associated habitat; material: faeces | place: Denmark | collected 2008/2010 ... | reverse complement strand
TAATTTCCTCCTCAAAATTCACTAACTTATAATTATAAGTAGTCATCTTTCGTTTGTCAACGTCCGTTGAATTTATTTCAATTCAATTTCTTCCAGTTCTTTTGGTGGAATCTCCTTTCCTCCTGGCAAACGAAATTTATCCGTTTACATTTTTATAATCTATAAAAGGATAATGTCATGCTCTCTGCATGTCTGTCTCATCTCTTCCGGCCAGAGACTTGCCTGCACCTCTCCTACATGAGCACGGTCGAGAAGGAGCATACACAGTCTGGACTGTCCAATACCTCCTCCGATTGTGTATGGAAGTTCTCCGTGAAGAAGCATTTTGTGGTATGGAAGCTCTCGTCTGTCCTCGCATCCTGCTTTCTTAAGCTGGGAAGCAAGAGATTTCTCATCTACTCGGATACCCATGCTGGAGATTTCAAGTGCACAATCTAATGTATCATGCCAGAACAGAATATCTCCGTTCAACTGCCAGTCGTCATAATCCGGTGCACGTCCGTCATGTGGTTCACCACTTGCAAGCTTATCTCCAATCTTCATCAGAAATACACAGCCATATTCTTTTGTAATCAGGTTCTCTCTCTCCTTTGGAGTTTTGTCCGGATATCTGTCTTCCAATTCCTGAGTCGTGATAAATGTTACATCATCCGGTAAATGTTTCACTGCCTGCGGGTATTTGTACCACACCTCATGTTCCATATGTTTGATAATTTTAAAGATATGACGTACGGTTGTCTTTAATGTCTCTTCTGTTCTGTCCACCTTACGGATAACTTTTTCCCAGTCCCACTGGTCAACATAGCAGGAATGAAGGTTATCAAGTTCCTCATCGCGCCGGATAGCGTTCATGTTTGTGTAGAGTCCTTCGCCTGGCTCAAAGTCATATTTTTTGAGAGCCATACGTTTCCATTTTGCAAGAGAATGTACAACTTCTACTGTCTCTCCCGGAATTCCGGCAACATCAAACTGTACCGGTCTTTCAACTCCATTCAGGTTATCATTAAGACCACTGCTCTTCTCAACAAAAAGCGGTGCTGAGATACGCTCCAGATTCATTTCTTTTCCGAATTCTCTCTGGAATGTATCACGGATATACTTAATTGCCTCCTGTGTCTCGCGCACGGTCATGTGTGGATCGTAATTTTCTGGTAATATTAAACTCATGTCTATTTCTCTCCTCCAAATAATTGTTGTGCATAATAAACGGACTGCATCGCATCTTTTCCGTAGAAATCTGCTCCGATCATATCAGCATATTCCTGATTCAGCACAGCTCCTCCTACCATCACCAGGCAATCCGGGGCTTTTTCCCGCAACTGGCGGATTGTCTCTTCCATACTTACAACCGTCGTTGTCATCAGGGCACTCAGGCCAACTAAATGGACATCCTGCTCAAGAACCGTCTCAACTACCTTTTCCGGCGGAACATCTTTTCCGAGATCGATCACATCAAAACTGTAATTTTCCAGCAGGACTTTTACGATATTCTTTCCGATATCGTGGATATCTCCCTTGACTGTCGCAAGGATGACCTTTCCTTTTTTCTCCTGTACTTCCCCGCTCTGATCCATTCTTTCTTTGAGTACTGCAAATGCACTCTTTGCAGACTCTGCACTCATCAGAAGCTGTGGAAGGAATACAGTTCCTTTTTCAAATCCCTCACCTACATTGTTCAGAGCCGGGATCAGTTCTTCATTAATGATATCCAGTGCATCTTTCTGCTCTGCCAGTTCTGCCGTGATCGAACTGGCTTCTTCTTTCAGTCCTCTCTCGATCGCACTCTGCAATGTCATCGTATGCTTTCCGCCTGCTGCCTGTACCGGAGTCGTTCCCGGCTGCTGTGCATACCTTGCAATATATTTCTCACAGTTACTGTCCAGAGCCATCAGGGCATGAAATGCATACCATGCTTTCATCATATCCTCTGAACCCGGATTGATGATTCCCACGCTCAATCCATTCTGCATTGCCATGGTATAGAAAATGGAATTGACGATCGGACGGCTTGGAAGTCCGAATGAAATATTAGATACTCCCAGTACCGTGCAGACTCCAACTTCATCCCTGAGCCTTCTCAGTGTCTCCAGCGTGATCTTTGCACCTTCCGGTTCAGAACTAATGGTCATTGCCAGTGCGTCAATGACGATATCTTTCTTTTCGATCCCATACTTTGCCGCTTCTGCAATGATCTTCTTTGCAACCTGCACTCTTCCCTCGGCATCTGCCGGGATTCCGTTCTCATCCAGTGCAAGTCCGATCACGACTCCTCCGTATTTCTGGATCAGTGGAAATACTTTGTCCATAGACTCCTGCTTTCCGCTGACAGAATTGACCATCGCCTTTCCATTATAAATCCTTAACGCACCCTCCATCGCTTCCACATCAACGGTATCAATCTGAAGCGGAAGACTTGTAACGCTCTGAAGTTCCTGCACCACTTCTTTCATCAGTGCCGGTTCATCAATATCCGGGAGTCCCACATTCACATCCAGAATATGTGCCCCGTTATCCTGCTGGGTAATCCCCTCTCTTAAGATATAATCCAAGTCATGCTCTTTCAGTGCCTGCTTAAACCGCTTCTTTCCGGTCGGATTGATACGCTCACCGATGATCTTTGATCCCGTACCGAGAAAGACACTCTGTCCATAGGACGATACCATGGTAAAGTTCTTTTTTTCTACCGGCTTTATCGGGATCATACGGCAGGCATCTGCCATCGCTTTGATATGATCCGGCGTCGTTCCGCAGCATCCACCGATGACAACAGCTCCCATTTCCACAATTTTCTTCATGACTTCCGCGAACTCTTCCGGTGAAACATCATAATAAGTCTGCCCGTTCTTCTGCTTCGGAAGTCCTGCATTTGGCTTTACAATAACAGGCAGGGAAGAATATTTTGTGATCTGTTCCAGAATTGGAATCATCTGTTCTGGTCCCATTCCGCAGTTGATCCCGAATGCGTCCACCCGCAGTCCTTCCAGCAATGCCACTACTGATGGCACATCCGCACCTGTCAGAAGCTTTCCTCTTTCATCAAAGATCGTGGTCGCAAAAACAGGAAGCGACGTATTTTCTTTTGCTGCAAGAACCGCAGCCTTCAGTTCATACGTATCGCTCATCGTCTCGATATGGATCAGGTCAGCTCCTGCTTTTTCTCCATAGATCATCACTTCTTTATAAGCTTCATAAGCAGTCTCAAAATCCAAATCTCCCATTGGTTTCAAGAGCTTTCCGGTCGGACCGATATCCAGTGCAGTATAGATTCTCCGTCCATTTCCCGCCTGTTCTGCTGCAGCCTTTACATGGCCGACTGCAGCATTGACAATCTCTTCCAGAGAATATGCATCATCATGAAACTTTAATGCGTTTGCACCAAACGTATTCGTCAGTACAATGTCACTTCCAGCTTCAATATATTTTCTGTGGATCTCACGGATTTCTTCCGCGTGCAGCAGATTCCATGTCTCCGGGAGTTCTCCCGGCTGCAGTCCACGCTCCTGTAACAGCGTTCCCATTCCTCCGTCAAAATATAATAACTCTTTTCCCAGCCGTTCTCGTAACATCTGTCTTTATCCTTCCTGCCTTTTCTTTGTATCTGTTCCCGGCTTCGCCTTTCGGCTGCCTTCATATCCTTTTACTTTTGTTGCCTTACCTGCGGTATGCACAGTCCTTTTTTCCACAGGCTTCACAGCCTGAGATCGGGCATCTTTCTTTCTCTGTGCTGATCCCTATGATCGCAGTCACAGACTTCGTCGGACTCATCATATAACTGTCTGTCATCGTAAGACCAATCTTCTTTGCACAATCCAACATCCTCATGATCGGCTCCTGGAACTCGATCGGGAAGTCCCCATATCCAGGGCTGAACCTTGGCCGAAGATACAATCCACTTTTTTCCAGCTCTGTGCTGATCTTTTTCTGCTGTTCATCACAATACTCTTCCAGCTCTGCAGCAGCACATGCCTGGAGTACAACCGCCCTTGCCATATCGGTAAGAGATACCCGGCGGATCAGCCTGTCCGCCCCGGCTCCCAGTGTCGCCCCAAACAGAACAACCTGTCCGCATCCTTTGAGGTTTCTCAACAGACTTTTACTCTGTATTTCCATTGTCCCGACCCACAATAAGCCATCCACACTATGATCCAAATCAAAAATGCGGTAGACGAATCTCGGACTTGCTTCCCTGTTCAGATCGTCAAAAGACGCTTCGATCAGTTCATAAGTCCTTTCGTCTGCCGCATTTCGTCCGAACCCCAGATAGCGAATTGCCTCACGTCTCTTTTTGTCCATCTCACTCATCTGGTATTTCACTTTCTTAACACTTAATGATTTCAGAAATATTGCTCATGATCTTGGTTGCGACTTCCGGTTTGTTCATAGAATAAATATGGATATTTTTTACTCCATTTGCCAGAAGATCAATGATCTGATCCGTTGCATAAGCAATTCCCGCCTGCATCATTGCTTCCGGTGAACTTCCGAAACGGTCAAGCAATGCAAGAAATCTTCTTGGAAATACAGTTCCTGAAAGCTCCTGGCTTCTCTTCATCTGAGCCGCACTTGTGATCGGCATAATCCCCGGGAGAACCGGGACTGTGATCCCGGCTTCCCTGATCCTGTAAAGGAAATTATAATGGATATCATTGTCGAAGAACATCTGCGTTGTAAGGAAATCAACACCGCAGTCCACTTTCTGTTTTAAAAAGCGGATATCATCTTCCTTATGCTCATTCTCCACATGACCTTCCGGATAGCACGCTGCACCGATACAGAAATCTCCCTGTTTTCGGATCTCCTCCACCAGCTCATATGCATAATGGAAACGGTCTCCATCCGGGAACTTCATTCCCTCCGGGATGTCTCCACGCAGAGCAAGAATATTCTCTATGCCAAGCTCCTTTAAATTCCGGATCACCTCACGCACTTCTTCTTTTGTGGAAGAAGCACAGGTCAGATGTGCAAGACTGAGTACGTGCAGATCGTCCTTGATATGGGATGCGATCTTCGCTGTATTCTTACTTGTACCTCCACCTGCTCCGTACGTCACACTGATGTAAGATGGATCCAGCTTTGCGATCTCATCCGTCGCACGCTGCACATTTGCAAACCCCGCATCCGTCTTCGGTGGGAACACCTCAAAAGATATATTTATTCTGTCTTCATTCAATCTGTCAATGATCTTCATCTGGTTGTAAACTCCTTTTATTCTCCTATCAGGCTCTTGTAAAGCTCTTCATACTGTCGTGCAGAATTCTGCCATGAGAAGTCCTGGCTCATTGCACGTTCTACGATCTTATTCCAGTCTCTCTTTTTATCATAGTAAATCCGCTCTGCATAACGGACTGTATTCAACATCTCATGTGCATTATAATTCGTGAAACTGAAACCTGTTCCTGTCTTTTCAAACTCATTATAAGGCTCAACAGTATCTTTCAGTCCTCCTGTCTCTCTGACGATCGGCAGTGTACCATAACGCAGACTCATCAGCTGGCTCAGTCCACATGGTTCAAATAAAGACGGCATCAGAAATGCATCACATCCTGCATAGAACCGGTGGGAAAGATCATCCGAATAGAAAATATTCGCAGAAACCTTTCCTGAATACTTCCATGCAAAGTGGCGGAACATATTCTCATACTTCGGGTCTCCCGTACCAAGCACTGCGATCTGTACCGCATCCTGGCACATCTCATCCATCATATAATCGATCAGGTCAAATCCCTTCTGGTCTGTCAGACGGGATACAATTCCGATCAGCATCACATGGCTGTCCTGATCCAGTCCCAGTTCTTCCTGTAATGCCATCTTATTTGCCGGCTTGTTCCGCCTGAAATTGCTAATATTAAAGTTCTTTGCAAGACGGTAGTCTGTATCCGGATTCCAGTCATTATAATCCAGTCCGTTGACAATTCCCCACAGGTCATTGGCTCTGGCATTCATCAGGCCTTCCAGTCCCTCACCATAGAAAGAGGTCTTGATCTCTTCTGCATAGCTGCGGCTTACCGTTGTCACTTTATCTGCGTAAACGATACCGCCTTTCAGAAGGTTTGCATCCTTATATGCCTCCATTTTATCCGGTGCAAAATAATAATCCGGCAACCCTGTAATTTTCTGTACTGCTTTTGTATCCCATACCCCCTGGAACTTCAGATTATGTATCGTCATGACCGTCTTGATGCCTCTGTAGTACTCTCCAAGGTATCTGAAATTGTCCAGATAAACCGGAATCAGACCGGTCTGCCAGTCATGACAGTGGATCAGCTCCGGCCGGAACCCGATCACCGGAAGGATACTCAGTACTGCCTTTGAGAAGAATGCAAACTTCTCGATATTCCACTTCGGATCGCCATCATACGGTGCAAATCCCGAAAAATAATGCTCATTATCAATAAAGTAAAACGTCACACCGTCGTGTACCAGTCTGAAAATCCCCACATACTGGCTCTGTCCGGCAATATCCATGTAAAAGTTTGTAATATACTCCAGCTTTTCTTTCCATTCCTGCTTCATGCACATATATTTCGGAATGACAACCCGTACATCATACTTCTCCTTATCAAAATCCTTCGGGAGCGATCCCACAACATCTGCAAGGCCTCCGGTCTTAATAAAAGGAACACATTCTGAAGAAGCAAATAAAATATTTTTCATATTACTATCCTCCGTTTTTCGCTTACGCCGCATTTTCCGACGATGAATTACAAATATTATACCGCATTTTTTCTGTAATGCAAAGTATTTTCCAGTATTTATCCCCTATTTTCCATGCTTATATTCCAGTTGGATCGTATCCGCGATCAATGCGATAAATTCCGAATTTGTAGGTTTTCCTTTTCCTGTACTGACTGTATAACCGAACAGTTCATCCAGTGTATCTAATTTTCCACGGCTCCATGCCACCTCGATAGCATGCCGGATTGCCCGTTCGACCCGGCTTGATGTCGTCTGATATTTTTTAGCAACGGTAGGATAGAGAATCTTCGTGATCGCATTCAGGACATCCATGTCTTCCACTGCCATCATGATCGCATCCCGCAGATAATGATATCCTTTGATATGTGCCGGAATCCCGATCTCATGCAGCATATTGGTCACTCTGTTCTCCAGATTTTCTCCTCCCGGAGTCTGCCCGGTCACCAGTTCCTCCGGTCTGCGTTCTGTTCCGTGAGTCATTTTTCTTACGAATTTGATCCGTTCCAACAACATTCTGTTATTAAACGGTTTCATAATATAGTAATTTGCACCTTTATTAAAAGCATCTTCTGTAATCTTTTCCTGTCCCACCGCTGTAATAACAATAAAATATGGACGTTTACTGACACTTTTATCCTGATTGATCTGATCCATGACAGTCAGTCCGTCCATTTTCGGCATAATCAGGTCGAGAAGAACCACATCAGGATTTTTTTCTTTAATGATCCGACACATCTCCTCACCATTTTTCGCCTTTCCGACCAGATCCAGTTCCTGATCCGTCCCGATCACCTTTTCCAGCAGATCTAAGATTTTCTGATTATCGTCAGCGATGGCAACACTCAAATGATTCATTCTCTTCTCCCCTTCAGGTCATGAGAACTTCTTTTGAAAACGCCACTCGCTTATTATATTCCCCTGCGCCTTGCAGAATCAAGCAGATTTTGTAGCAGTAATTCGACAGCGTTCTCGACGATTCTCGTCATTTCAACTGTTCCAGCATTGTTTCCGCAAAAATGCCGTAACCTTTTGTCGAATCCATAACAAATACGTGCGTCACCGCCCCGATCAGTTTTCCGTTCTGAAGGATCGGACTGCCGCTCATCCCCTGAATGATTCCTCCGGTTTTTTCAAGCAGTTCTTCATCCGTCACCCGGATCATCATTCCTTTATTGATCTCTGCAGTTTCCTGATCCACCTTCATCACTTCAATGTCAAATTCCCTGATTTCATCTTCCAGAAAACACCTCATCTTTGCCGGTCCTGTCACGATTTCCTCTTTTGCCGCAGTTTCAACCAATTCTTTTTTTCCAAAAAGCTCCTCGGTTTTATCCAGTCTGCCATAAATCCCTGCATCGGTATTTTTTTCGATCGTTCCAAGCAGATTATAGCGGTTATAGACGATCATTCCTTCCATTGTTCCCGGATTTCCACTGCTTCCTTTTACCACATTCTGAATCGTTGTCCTGTAAAGCTTTCCTCCGGAAATTTCCATCAGTCCATTTGTATCCGTATCATGAATCCCATGTCCCAAAGCTCCGAACTCATTCTGTTCTGTCAGAAATGTAACCGTTCCAAGACCCTGTACATTATCCCTCACCCAGATTCCCAGCTTATATTCACCGGCCGCGGTCTCCACTGCCTGCAGAGCGATCTTTACCAGTTTTCCCCCTCTCCTTACTGTCAGTTCCACCTTCTCACCGGAAAGCTTTTCCAGTTCTTTCAGCAGTTCTTTTTTTCCACAGATTTCTTTCTGATTGACTGCTTTGATATAGTCTCCGCTTTTCACCATTCCCTGTGCCGGTTCGTACATTTTCCCATCGATTCCTTTTATCTGCTGCGTATCAAGAATCAGTACTCCGTCCGTTTCCATATAAATTCCTGCCGGCATACCTCCCACAGATACTTTTTTCGTCTGCACTGCTTTCGTCTGTGCCTGGGTTTCCCTGCTTTCCGGGAAATATTCTGCCGCCGCACTTCCGACGGAAAAGCCCAGTCCCACAGCCAGAAGAAAACTGCACACCACAGTCATCCATCTGGAAAGTTTCTTTTTTATCGTCCGGTTTTTTAATTTTTTATCCCACATAAGATCACACCTCTTTCGCCAACAAAAAACGGATACATCTTCTGTATCCGCTTTTAGTATGTGATCCTGTCGTGCTTTTCACACTGGGATTATCTTTCACACTTTGCCAATTCTTTCAATTCTTTTGCACTTTCCATGACACGTTCCGTCACATTTGCTCCACCGAGAAGTCTTGCCAGTTCTTCCACGGATGCAGCTTCATCCAGCATCTCAACATCTGTCCGCACCGATGTTCCTTCTGCTTTTTTTCTGATCAGGAAATGGTGATCTGCAGTAGCTGCGATCTGCGGCAGGTGAGTAATACAGATGACCTGTCTGCTCTTTCCGATCAGTCGGAGACGATCTCCCACTTTTCCTGCCGTAATGCCGGATATTCCTGTGTCGATCTCATCAAAGATCAGTGTCGGTGTATCTTCTTCATCTGCAAGTACTGTCTTCACCGCCAGCATCACACGCGAAATCTCACCGCCAGATGCCACACTTCCCAATGGTTTCAACGGTTCTCCCGGATTCACTGAAAGATAAAATTCTGCCTCATCCTTTCCATTTGAACTGTATTTTTCTGCCTCAGAAATCCGGATCTCAAATCTCGAATCAAGAAAATTCAGTTCTTTCATCTGACCACAGATCTCTTCTGCGAACTTTTTAGCCGAACGCTGCCGAACCTGACTCAGCTTTTCCGCCATCTTTTTCATTGCGTTAAAAGCATCCTGCTGTTCTTGTTCCAGGTTCTGCATGAATGTATCATAATCTGCCAGTTCCTGTAGTCTTTGCTTTTTTTCATCACAATATGCAAGAACAGCTTCAATAGATCTTCCATATTTTGCCTTTAAATGATTTAAAAGATTCAGACGATCTTCTGTCTCACGGAATTCTTCCTCTGAAAACTCAAAACTTTTTGCATATTCCGATAACTCCCGGTTAAAATCATTCAACAGTCCATCAAGCTGTGTAAGCTGCTCATACAGTCTGCTCCCCTCTTCATCAAAATCTGCTGCCTCCTGAAGGCTTCGGATTCCACGGCTGATGAGATCACTTGCATTCCCGGAAGCGGCCTCCCCTGTATAATGGTATGTCTCAGCTACTGCTTCTGTCACTTTCCTGCTCTCTGTCATTTTCCGGTAAAGTTCTTCCAGCTCTTCATCTTCTCCCACAACCAGTCCGGCTTCTTCAATCTCGTGTGCTTCAAATTCAGCAAGGGAGAGTTCTCTCCTTCTGGTTTCCTCATCCATGGTCAAGCTTTCAGTCCTCTTTTTCAGTTCATTCCATCTGCGGTACATTTCAGCCATCTTTTTCTTTAAAGGAACGATCTTTTCTTTTCCATACAGATCCAGAAGCGTCAGGTGATTTTTTTTGTGGAGCAGTGTCTGATTATCTCTTTGTCCATGGATATCAATCAGCATACTTGCAACATCTTTCAATATCCCGGTATTCACAGTCTCTCCGTTGATCTTGCTGATACTGCGACCTTCCATCAGCCGCCTGCTCAGAGTCAGAAACCCGTCTTCAGGATACAGGTTCATCTCTTCCAGATGCTTTTCGATCTGTTCATCTTCGATCTTAAAAGTCAGTTCCACAAGTCCGCTCTTTGTCCCGTTTCTGAGCATATCAGGACTGTACTTTCCGCCAAGAGCAAGATGGACTGAACCCAGCAGGAGAGACTTTCCTGCTCCTGTCTCTCCTGTCAGTATATTCAGTCCCTCACCAAACTCCACTTCCGTCTCATCGATCAATGCCAGATTTTTTACATACAGATTCTGTAACATATTCAACACCTAATCCTTCTTGGACACAATCTTTCTGATCTTGTCCATGACTGTCACTGTATCTTCTACTGTACGGATTGCACACATAATCGTATCATCGCCGGCAATGCAGCCCACCACTTCATTCCATTTCATTGCATCCACCGCAACTGCAACTGCCATTGCCATTCCGGATACCGTCTTGATGACGAGAATATTCTGTGCCATATCCATTGACATATATCCGTCTCTTAGTACCCGGATATATTTTTCGCTCATTCCATCTTCATCCTGACGATGGATCACGTATTTCTGCTTTCCTCCGTTGAGTGACACTTTCGTCAGCTTCAGATCCCGGATATCTCTCGATACCGTTGCCTGAGTCACCTTGAAGCCGGCATTATTAAGATATTCTGCCAGTTCCTCCTGCGTCTCAATGTCGTATTGGCTGATAAGTTCAATAATCTTTGCATGTCGGCTTACTTTCATTTCTTAATTTCCTTTCATTTTTTCACGCATCGTCTTCATGAAGCTTTCTTTGCTCAGTTTAATAAGCTTTGCCGTCTCCTCCGCTCTCCTGATACAGACGCGGTCTCCCGATACCAGCTTTCTCCGGACTGCACCGTCATAACACAAGGCTACTTCCTCCTGTCTGCCGTATCTTCCCGGACAGACTTCCACCTCGATCACATCTTCTGCCGAAAGCACTACACTGCTTGTATTCAACGCATGGGAGCAGATCGGAGTAATGACGATAATACTTGCCGTTGGTTCTACAACAGGACCTCCCGCTGAAAGATTATATCCGGTACTTCCGGTGGGAGTCGAAATAATTACTCCGTCTGCAAGATAAGTATTCAAAAGCGTTCCATTGACATAGACATTAAACTGTACGATCCTGATATTTCCTTCCCTCGTCAGCACAATATCATTCACCGCAAGATCTCTTTTTTCATCTCCCGCCACACCTTCCAGCATCATCCGCAGTTCGATCGCTGCGTGTTCTTCTCCGCACAGTCTGTCGATGGCATACTGATAATCCTTCAATTCTACTTCTGCAAGATATCCCAGTGTCCCGAGGTTGATCCCAAGCAAAGGGAGTTCTTCACCTTCCAGATCCCGGATTGCACGGATCAGCGTTCCGTCGCCTCCGAGTACCAGTCCACATTCCACGTCGGACGGCACTGTCCCCGGAAGGATATGACCCTCTTCATCCTTTTTTGCAAGTGTCCATTTCTTTCCTTTCTGCTCAATATAATTGCAGATTTTATCCGTAACCGCATAGTCTTTATCTTTTAATATATTCGTTATGATATAAAATGAATCCATGCTTTATCCCCACTTATTTTGCCAACGTATCGAATGCACTGTCCACGACCGTCTCCAGATTCTGTGCCAGGATCTTTCCCGGAAGTTCCTGCGTCTTCTTCAGATGCACCAGATATTCAATATTTCCCTCCGGTCCTTTGATCGGTGAAAATTCAATCTCAAGAATATCAAATCCGATAGACGCTGCATAGGAAGTCACTTTTTCGATTACTTCATGGTGCGTGCTTTTTTCTCTCACGACTCCTTTTTTCCCGACCTTTTCACGCCCTGCTTCAAACTGTGGTTTAATCAGAGCTACGATTTCTCCGTCTTCTGTCAGATAATCCCGGATCGGCTCTAACACTTTTGTCAGCGAAATGAAGGAGACATCAATGGAAGAAAAGTCCACCGGTTCTCCGATATCTTCCGGTGACACATAGCGGATATTGGTCTTTTCCATGCAGACTACCCTTGGATCCTGACGCAGTTTCCAGTCCAACTGCCCCCGTCCGACATCGATTGCAAATACCTTTACAGCTCCGTTCTGCAGCATACAGTCCGTAAAACCACCGGTAGAAGATCCCACATCCGTACAGACTTTTCCTTCTACACTGACATCAAAATTTTTAATTGCTTTCTCCAGCTTCAGACCGCCTCTGCTGACATACGGTATGATATGCCCTCTCACTTCGATCTTTACGTCTTCCGGGAACGTGGTTCCTGCCTTATCTTCTCTCTGATCCTCTACGAATACATTTCCGGACATAATGATCGCTTTTGCCTTTTCCCTGGACTCTGCAAGATTCCTTTTTACGAGTAATACATCTAAACGTTCTTTCATTTTTAATCTTCCTTTATCATCAGATAATCTTTTTTTATCTGTGCCACAATGGTCTCCTGATCCAGTCCCACTTCTTTTCGCAGAACTTCTACATTTCCGTGTTCCACATAATCATCGGAAATTCCGATCGTCCGTACCCGGGTCTTCTCACCAGTCTGCATCACATACTGGACAACCTGCTCACCGAAACCACCTGCCAGCACATTTTCCTCGATCGTCACGATCAGTTCATGATCCCTGCAAAGATCGCGGATCAGCTCTGTATCCAGTGGCTTTGCGAATCTTGCATTGATCAGGCTGCAGTGATATCCTGCTTCTTTTATTGCCTTCCATACAGACTCTCCCAGTCCTGACATATGTCCGATGAAAAGGATCGCAATCCCACTTTCGCGGCTGATCACTTCACTTTTTCCATAAAGAATCGGAGTACGGAACTCTTTCAGCCCCTCATAAGCCTCTCCTCTTGGATACCGCAATGCAACCGGGTACGGAAAATCAACAGCAAAACGGACCATATCTGCCATTTCCCATCGGTTCTTTGGTGACATGACAGTCAGATTCGGAATTTCCAGAAGAAATGACAGGTCAAATACTCCTTGGTGCGTCTCTCCGTCACTCCCTACAAGTCCTGCACGATCCACTGCTATAAAAACCGGCAGATTCTGAAGACAGACATCATGGATCGTCTGGTCAAAAGCTCTTTGCAGGAAAGAGGAATATACCGCAAAGACCGGTTTCATCCCGCCTGCTGCCAGTCCTGCCGCAAAGGTCATCGCATGCTCCTCTGCAATACCGACATCAAAAAATCTCTGTGGGAACATCTTTGCAAATCTTGCCAGTCCCGTCCCGTCTGCCATCGCCGCAGTAATTGCTACTACTTTTTCATCCTGCTTTCCGATATCTGCAAGTACTTTTGAAAATACATCTGTATAAGAATCTGTCGCTTTTTTCCCTACCGACATTCCGCTTGGGATGTCAAACGGTCCCGTCCCATGAAATCTGGACGGGTTTTCTTCAGCCGGTCCATATCCTTTTCCCTTTTTCGTCATCACATGAACCAGCACTGCATGATCAACCCGCTTCGCCTCATTTAAGATCCTTGTGAGCTTACGGATATCATGTCCGTCTACCGGGCCTAAATACGTGATCCCCATATCTTCAAAAAACATCCCCGGAACAAACAACTGCTTGATCCCGCTTTTTGTCCTTTTCATATGGTAAATGATCCGATCTCCCTTTCCTGGGATCTTTTTCAGCGTATCTTCCACACCTTTCTTCAGCCCTGTATAAGCCTGTGCCGTACGCAGTCCATTGAGATACTGGGACATTCCTCCCACATTTTCAGAAATGGACATATTATTATCGTTGAGGACAATGATAAAATTACTTTTCAGTCTGCTTGCATTGTTCAGTGCCTCGTATGCCATTCCTCCGGTCATAGAACCGTCTCCGATGATCGAAACCACACTGTGGGTTCCGCCCTGAAGTTCTCTTGCCGCCACATATCCAAGTCCTGCGGAAATAGAAGTAGAACTATGCCCTGTATCAAAGGCATCACATTCGCTCTCTTTTCTTTTTGGAAATCCACTCATTCCCCCGTATTTTCTCAGTTCATCAAACCCTGCTTTTCTCCCCGTCAGCAACTTATGCGTGTAAGCCTGATGTCCTACGTCCCAGATCAGCTTATCCTGTGGAAGAGCAAAGACAAGATGAAGTGCCATCGTCAGTTCCACAACCCCCAGATTCGATGCCAGGTGACCTCCGGTCACACTGATCTTCTCGATCAGAAACTGTCGGATCTCATCTGCAAGCATAGTAAGTTCCTCGGGACTGAGATTTTTTATATCATTTTCCTTATGGATCTTCTCAAGTACCATCAGGATTCCTCCTTTTATTTTTCCCTGTATACCAGAGATTTTAGTAATTCTTCAAGGAAATCATCCTTCGCCGGGAACTTCCGCAGCAGATCCACCGCCTCCTGCGTCAACCGTTCCACATCCTCATGTGCCTTTTCAATCCCTTTCCAGGTCACATACGTCGTTTTTTCGTTCTTTTCATCACTGTGAACCGGCTTTCCAAGCAGTTCCGTCGTACTGGTCACATCCAGAATGTCATCCTGGATCTGGAATGCCAGCCCGATCTTTCCTGCGATCTGCTCCATCCTGCTGACCTGCCCTTCCTCTGCACCTGCAAGAACTGCACCTGCCATCATAGAAGCCTCGATCAATGCACTGGTCTTCAGCCTGTAAATAAAGTCCAGTACTTCGCCTGATACAGCTTTTCCTGATTCCTGCACATCCACGACCTGTCCACCGATCATTCCGTAAATTCCTGCCTTATCCGCAAGGATCTTCAATGCTTTTCCAATCCTTAAAGCATGCTCCGACTCCTCTTCAAAAGCCCGGCAGGCAGTCTCAAATGCATAATTAAGCAACGCGTCTCCTGCAAGGATTCCCATATCTTCACCGTATACAATATGCGTTGTCTTTCTTCCGCGTCTGTATTCATCATTATCCATTGCCGGCAGATCATCATGCACCAGGGAATACGTGTGGATCATCTCAATGGCAGCCATAAACGGTTCGATTGCAGCTCCTTCTCCGCCAAACAGTCTGTAACTCTCCCACATCAGCATGGGACGGAGACGCTTTCCACCTGCCATCAGACTATACTCCATGGCCTCCATGATCGTCCTCTGATATCCTTTTTTTTCAGGAAGATACTTTTTCAGGATCTTTTCTATTTTTTCTACTCTGTCCGTATACTCTTCTTTAAAATTCATGCTTTTCTCCATTCTCATCCAGTACAAGAATCTTCTTTTCCACTTCATTGATCGTCTGGTTGCATCTCCGGATCAGCTTCATTCCCTGATCGTACAACCCAAACGCCTCCTCCAGTGAAACATCCTCTCCTTCCAAAGTACCGATTACCTGATCCAGCCGGTCAAACATTTCTTCCAAATTTTCCTTTTTCTCTGTCCCCATCTTATGTCTCCTCTTTCTCAACGCCGGTCACTTCTGCCCGGATCCGTCCATCCGTCACATAGACCGTGATCTGTTCTCCCTGCTTTACATTACTGACTGTCCTGACATTTGCCCCCGAACTGTTCTCCACATAAGCATATCCCTGACTGAGCTTTTCAAGAGGAGATAATCCTTTCAGTCGTTCTGCCATAAGTCCCAGACGGTATTTTTCCTGCTCCAGTCTCCGCATCATTTCTCTTCTCAGCCGGTTCTCAGCATCTGCGGCGAACTGTCGCTGCTCATTTAACCGCTGCTGCGGATGATACGCCCGCATCCTGAGCGAATACTGCTCCAGTTTCTGTCTCTTCCGTTCCAGTATTAACTGCATAAAATGCAGCAGCCTCTCTTCCCGCAGCTTCAGGTTCTTTTTCATCTCCATGAAATCATACACCGCCAGTTCTGCGGCAGCAGAAGGAGTCGGTGCCCGCAGATCCGCCACAAAATCAATGATCGTTGTATCGGTCTCATGTCCTACCGCTGAAATCACCGGAACAGAACAGTCAAATACTGCCCTTGCGACTGCCTCTTCATTAAATGCCCAGAGATCTTCCATGCTTCCTCCGCCACGGCCCACGATCATGACATCCACCTTTTCTGCTTCCAGCGCATGGATTCCCTTTACAATACTCTCAGCAGCACCTTCGCCCTGTACCAGTGCCGGATACAGGATGATCTGCACAAAAGGATTCCTCCGCTTCGTAATATTGATGATGTCTCTGACTGCCGCCCCGGTCGGTGCAGTCACAACTCCAAGCCGCCGGATATACTTTGGGATCTTCTGCTTGTACTCCGGTGCAAACATTCCCATTTCCTGCAGTTCTTTCTTCAAAAGTTCAAAGCGTTCATACAGAAGTCCTACACCGTCCCGCACGATTTTTCTTGCATACAACTGGTATTTTCCATCTCTTGCATAGACATCCACCACACCGAGTACAATGATCTGCTGACCTTCCTCCATACGAAAAGAAAGCCCTGACCTTGAGCCTGCGAACATGACGCAGGCAATCGTGCCGGACTCGTCTTTCAATGAAAAATATATATGCCCTGATGTATGGTATTTCAGATTCGATACCTCACCCTTTACATAGATCCGGTTCAGCATGAAATCCTGGGCGAACATATTCTTAATATAAGAATTGACCTGTCTCACCGTATAGACATTCTTCATCCTGATATCTCCGTTCTGCATATACTGACTTACTTCGTCTCATCCCCGTCTGCAGAGCGTGCGATCTTTCCAAGTACCCCGTTGATAAAGGACGGACTGTCTCCACCGCTGAATCTCTTCGCCAGCTCTACTGCCTCATTGATGGCAACTCCGACCGGTACTTCCTCGTCCCACTTCATCTCATAGACAGCAAGTCTTAAAATGGCAAGATCTACCTTGTTCATCCGGGTAGTCTTCCATCCTTTTGCATACTGGTTGATCAGTTCATCAATCTCTGCAATATGCCCTGCAACCGCCTCATATTTTTCCTGGATATAATCTTTATCTTTATCTGCCGCATTCTCAAGCGTCATGAAATAGTATTTCAGATGCTCCTGCATATCCTCTTCCTGGTTAAATTCTTCCTGAAATAACAGCTTGAAAATATGCTCGCGAAGTTCTGTTCTAATCATATTGATTCCTTTCCTTTGTAAACCTACTCCTGATTCTCCATCTCTACGCCGGCCACTTTGATATTCACGTCTGCAACTTCAAGTCCTGTCATGTTCTCGATCGCATTCTTAACCTTTTCCTGCACTTTTCCTGATACTTCTACTACACTGTAGTTATACTTCAGATTCAGGGTCAGGGAAACGGTAACCACGCCTTCCAGCACATCTACTTTAACTCCCTTGGAAAGATTCTTCATCCCGAGTCTGCTGATCAGCTCATTCGTGATATTGCCCGCCATGGAGGCTACGCCTTCCACTTCTGTAGCTGCCAGGGCTGCAATGATCGCAACAACTTCATCTGCAATCTTTACTTCTCCCTTTCCTGCGTCATTCTGTATCGTATAAATATTTCTTTCGTCCTTTGCCATGTTCAAAACCTCCTGCATTGTCTGATTCTTTTTCCATTATAACAAATATCGTTCCGTTTGCAAAGAGGAATTATGACCGCCCGAACTCTGACAGGATCAGTCCTTTGTTTCTTTCCTCTGTCATACGGATACTCCATTCATGTGCAAAAAGCAGCAATGGACGGTCCTTCAGATCCTTGATCTTCTTCATATCTGAAGTTCCGCTTAAGTGATCCATATCCACATCTTCGTTTTCAATCCAGCGGATATACTCGTATGGCAGATTCTCCAGCCGGATCTCCACATTATACTCGTTGTTCAGACGGTATTTCAGCACATCAAACTGAAGCACACCGACAACTCCGACAATGATTTCTTCCATTCCGGTATTATATTCCTGAAAGATTTGGATCGCACCCTCCTGTGCGATCTGGTTGATTCCCTTGACAAACTGCTTTCTTTTCATCGTATCGACCTGACGCACACGTGCGAAATGCTCCGGTGCAAATGTCGGGATTCCCTCATAAGCGAATTTTTCCTTTGAAGTCGTAAGGGTATCTCCGATCGAAAAGATTCCCGGATCAAAAACCCCGATGATATCTCCACCATAAGCTTTGGTGATCATCTTCCGTTCACTCGCCATCATCTGCTGCGGCTGGGAAAGACGGATCTCTTTTCCTCCCTGCACATGGTAGACATTCATTCCTGCCTCAAACTCACCGGAACAGATCCGCATAAATGCGATCCTGTCACGATGTGCCTTATTCATATTCGCCTGAATCTTAAATACAAAAGCTGAAAAATCCTTTTCTTCCATCGGATCTATCTCCCCTTTATCCGACATACGCGGCAGCGGAGATGTGGTCATCTTCAGGAAATGCTTCAGGAATGTCTCTACTCCGAAATTTGTCAGTGCTGAACCGAAAAATACCGGAGAAAGCTGCCCCTTATCTACCAGCTCCTGGTCAAATTCCGCAGAAGCTCCGTCCAGAAGTTCGATCTCATCCGCCAGAATTTTCTTTGCATCTGCACCGATCAGTTTCTCTGTCTCAGGTGCATCAATCGGAACCATCTGAACTTCTCCCATGGCCGTTCCCTTTTTTGTATCTGAGAAAAGTTCTACTTCTTTCTTTGCCCGGTCATAAACGCCTTTAAAGGCCTTTCCCGAACCGATTGGCCAGTTCACAGGACAGGTGGCGATCCCCAGTTCTTTTTCGATATCATCCAGCAGCTCAAACGTATCTCTTGCTTCACGATCCATTTTGTTAATGAAGGTAAAGATCGGGATATGACGCATCACACATACCTTGAACAATTTTCTCGTCTGTGCCTCCACACCCTTGGATGCATCGATCACCATTACCGCAGAATCTGCCGCCATCAGGGTGCGGTAGGTGTCCTCCGAGAAGTCCTGATGGCCGGGGGTGTCGAGAATGTTGATGCAGTAGCCGTTATATTCAAACTGGAGCACGGACGACGTGATGGAAATGCCGCGCTGCTTTTCCAGCTCCATCCAGTCGGAGACCGCATGGCGCGCCGCCGCCTTGCCCTTTACCGAGCCGGCGAGCTGGATCGCCCCTCCGTAGAGAAGGAGCTTTTCCGTCAATGTCGTTTTGCCCGCGTCCGGGTGGGAGATGATCGCAAACGTCCGCCGCCGCGAGATCTCCCGCTGTAAGTCACTCATGTTGTTTCATCCTTCCGGTAAATTTTTGAAATGAAAAATCTACCGTATTTTTAATCCTTCATAACCCGTCTCTTCCCTTGAAAAAGTTGTAACACTCTTTTTTACCATAGAATTCCCGAAAAAGCAATGCGCGTATTCCTTCTTTGCGGGGAAATTGAAAAAAGCCCTTGCCTCTCCCATTGAGAAATGCACCCCATTCCTTAGTACTAAGTATTTGACGATACTTGTCTAACGAATGGGGTGCTGTTCACTGTGCGGGGGAGGCTTCTTTTCTTCTTATTGCCGGAGCTCAGTATACGGCGTATAGTCGAGCGCCGTATAGCGTTCCGTGTGGGAATCGATGATTGCCTGACAGGCCGCCTCATCGGACGGCGTGTCATTGGAAACGTCGTAGTCCGTATCGTACGTCATGTACCACGCGCCGGACTCGCTCGTCACGCCCTGCATGAGAGCAAGCTCTCCGTTCTGGAGCGCATAGTAAAACCACACGCTGCTCGCCGCGCCGCCCGAACCCTCGTTCGCAATGAGCCAGGCGTTTTCGTCCGCGAGATATTCCACATAATACTTATCTCTCGCGTGGCTCTGCGCGAGCATCACCGGTGCGCCGTCCTTGACCGTCCAGATCTCCAGAACGGCCGGATCGGTGTCCGCGCCCAAGATCGCGCCGATCACCATCTCCGGCGAGCCGTCGCCGTCAAGGTCAGGGAAAAATACGCCGACGTTCGCGCGGGCATCGCCCTCGTAATAGTATCCGGCGATCTCGCTCATGCCGTTTTCAAAGTACCGTCCCTCCGGCCACTGCTCGGAGAGCGCCGCGGCGTAGCGGTCCAGCTGCGCGGCATAGAGCGTTTTCCCCTCTTCGGCCATGTTCACGATGCCGGACGGTTCCTCCACCGGCTGCGATACCGGCTCGGCGGTGGGTTCTTCCGTCGGCTCCGCCGCGGTTGCCTCGGGCGTCGCGGTCGGCTCCGCGGTGGCGGTCGGTTCAGGCGTCGATGTGGGCACTGCTTCGGTG
>ERZ779890.1915-NODE-1915-length-20504-cov-3.089246_pt1 | contig 20504 bp, 16 predicted proteins | sample MGYA00511553_ERZ779890 | MGnify/ENA primary metagenome ERZ779890 (study PRJEB29588, sample SAMEA2152064) | human gut metagenome | biome: human gut; feature: human-associated habitat; material: faeces | place: Denmark | collected 2008/2010 ... | reverse complement strand
CTCAAGGCTCAAAAAACAGAGGCTGCGCCGTAAACATTAATTACGACACAGCCTCTGAGAAAAAAATGGTTTATTCATGGAAAAATTCTGATTCTGCGTTAAGGATAGCAATAACCCTGTCTGCAATATCTTCGGTAATACCATCATGAGGATTGGTAAGGATGAAGTGGGGCACCTGAGATTCAAGGCAGACATACTCATCATCGATTATGACATAGTTCACGTCATTCTTTGTTTTATCAGATAACCACGATGCAATCTCCATCCCCTTACAATGCCCCATAGCAGGGTCTATGTCATCAAGATTTGCGGTAAGCAGCCAATTATCGCTGACAGACGAATCCGTGATTCCGATTACTTTGCCAGGCAATTCTCTTTCCTTCCACATTTCCTGCATCGCTGCCAGAGCGAGATATTTCCAAGATGATTCAATCACAATGTTGGCCTTGGTGATGTCCACGATTCTTTTCAGTTGCCGCACAGCCTCTGGGTCAAAGAGCGCACCATGCTTATCTTGCCAGGGCTTCCTCTCATATTTAAGGTAGTTCTGATAGTGTTCGGTATTCAGAACGCCGTCAAAGTCAAGAAAGATTATCTTCTCCATGAATGTCATTCCTTTAGCAATATGCTGTCTATGATAGGATATATTTCATCTTCATCTTCGTAATGATGTTTGTTATAGAAACCATTTCCTGCCAGCATTGCCGAGAGGTTTGTTCCTTTCTTGTTGTAGAAGATATGGCAGGGCTTCTGGCAACGCTCAACGTATGCCAGTTCATAGCCAACACCCAAAGACGGACAAGTACATTCTGCTATTAGAACGTCGCTTTCACGCAGCCAAGCTGTGTCTTGGTTGTATATATCTACTACTGTCTGGCCTTCTTCTGACAAATTGAGGTCGCCAACGTGTTCTGTCAGAACCACATCTGTCTTCTGAATGTATTTTATCAGACGTTCATACAATGCGGCATCGATTCGTTCTCCTCTGATTGATCCTGCAAAATATACTTTCATAATGGTGAATGGTATTTATGTCTTATATCTTATGGGGTATTTTCATACTATCGGGTCTATACAGAACTCTCTTCGCTTGCAGGTCTTACAGAATTTACCCATCCATACTTCATCGAATTGGTTCATTGCTTGTTCAACAATTTCCATGTCATCAGTAAGGATGCCAGCTTCAAAGTTTCTTTTATTATCCGTCTTCATACCGATACCGGCACCAGTAAGGTTTGCACTACCGATATATACTTCTTTTCCATCAAAGACAAGCATCTTGAAATGAACACGAGGACATAGAACTCGCTCCAAGCAGTCGTATAGAACAGGGTACTTGTCAAAGTCCTCCCGAAAGTTTGAGCCTGGTTCTTTGGCATGTATAAGTCTTACCTCCACGCCACGCCGAATAAGTTGGGCAATGAAAGCCAGAAATGGTTTCTTCTCTTTGCCCACATCTACATATAAGTCTTTAATATCAGCAGTACCAATCCAAAGCATGTGCTTCACGGATTGTACCCGTGAAAGCACTTCTTTGTAGTGGTCAGTGTTGGAAATGTAGATCAGCATCATTCTATCAAAGAGAATTTAGAATACTCCTTAACTAAATCAGCAAATTCTTTCAATATGTCATTTATGCTTGTACGAGTAAAAAACTCTTCTATACAATATCTCTTAGCAATCAATACATTACCATTGTGTTTTTGAAATAAGAAGTCGGACTTTCCGCCAAAAAGAGAGACAACGGATTCTTTAGGATGCTTAAAATAGTATCTATGCTGGGATTCAGGGAAACATTCAAATGAAAACAATAAGTAAGATGCCGATTGCTCGGATGGCCAATAATTTTTTATTTCTTTTTTTGAGATATGGTCATCAGTTTGTTTTTGTTCCCTAAAGCAACCGTCTGCAAGATAGTATCCATTGTCAGCTATTTGGAATATAGATAAACATCCAGCTATATTATTACGAATTGATTTGCCAAAATAGTATTCAAATTCATAGGTATATAGCATGTCCCAGGCCCATTTGTCATAGACCTTAAGATTTGCTTCTGGATAATCACTACCTCTTCGCATAATGCTTACAGGGTTTGAAAAACGCTTTCTACCGGCAGGATTACTTAGGTCATAAGTGTTTGCTATGAGCTTCATTAGTTGAAGCATTCTGTCTTGAAATTGATAAATGAGACGATGTGCTTTTCTCACATCTATCATCATTTGCTTAATATCTTCTTTTGTATTCATAATGGTAAATCAGGAATAATGCAGTTTGTTTGTATGGGTAATTCTTTAAGCATTACACTGTCAAGATATTTGAAAGCATGTTCTTTATGGAAAGAGAATGCCGTAATTATGTCATCCAAAACACGTACTAGGTTATCAGTTGCTTGATTGTTCTTGTAGTTTTGTCGAGTATTTACGACCGATTCTAAAATACTTTGCCAAGAACACTGGAAAACGTTTTCTAAGGTTTCTTCGGTCTTTCCACTTATAGCAATAAGATAAACATTCTTTGTTTCATTAGGATATTGCTGTCGATAAGCATCAAATTCGCGTTTCCATTGCCACGACTTTTGTTGATTGTAATCATGAACTTTTAACTCTATGATTAAGTCAAAATTTTCAAAGCTTATGAATACATCTGGCTCAACTTTCTCTATTAGTCTCCAAGATGGCCAAAACTCATAATCTAAGATTTCGCCTGTTTCTCCAACCTTGGAGAGTGAATGAGAATTTTTATCTGTAGAGGCTGTTGCACAAAGCATTATTTCCCAAAATAAATCTGTGGGTAGGTGCAGTAAGTTTCCTATTATAGAGGATGTCTTTGCGTCTTCCAAATTCCAAATTTGATTTCGGAACTCATGTGAAATCTTATGTTTTGTAAGTGCTTGAAGCATCGAGCTTTATTTTAATAAGTAATGGTTCCATGTCGCACAATGTAAAGCACCGCCATTCTTAACAAGTGGACGGGCATAAACTTGACAGATGTCTTTGTGCTTAAAGATACGCCGGAAGAGTCTAAGCGCAGCCATATCGTTATCGCAATCGTGCTTTGGCGACAATGCGGGGAGAACTATGGCATTGTCAGTATCTAAATAGTTAAGATAGCACCAACTTTCCTCAGATGGCACGCAATCGTATTTGATTTCAATAATATCAAAATGATATTCGAGTATTTTTACAATTCGTTTCGTAAAAGGTTTTCCTTTCTCCTTTTCCAGTTGACGATAGTTGTTGAGTAAGATGCGTCCTTCACCTAAAAACGCAACCATTCCGTCTGTATGGCCACAAGGTTCTCCCATATCCCACGGTAGCAGAATTATTTCTGCTTGAAAAGCATCTTCCAGTCCGTCAAGTAATGCCAGTGGACGCCAATTGGGATTCTCCATAAAAATTTTATCTGTCATCAAGACTTTATCACCGCAGCGTACATAATTGCCTCCATCGAGAATTACATCTACATTGTCTCTGAAATTGATGGAGAGATCCTCTGTCGCAAAATCCTGTTGAGTTATGTATTTGCGATACTGAGGTTTATTCCATAGATAGTCAGGCTGATAATTGAAACCTGCATATTTCCCATTATCAATATGTATCGGCATATAATCGCGGCACCATACTTCGTTAGAATATGGTAGAATCTTAGGGGAAATATTCAATTGAATCAACGTAGAAACCAGCTGGTTATAAACTATCCGATAATCTTTTTCCAACCATTCTGAAATATAGATATCTTGTGTCATAACATCTTGTTAGAATAATTATTGATAAGTTCTGTTAGCATTTGTATTAAATCGTTACTGTCTTGTATAGCGTGTGTACTGAGACAATAGTATTTATCAGTCTCCTCTTGAGCTTTCTCATCCTTAATTACATAATTACAATACTTATCTTTTTCCATTATATACACGAAATCGTTGCGGTACCACTGGAAATTATGGTTGTTAAATATAAAATTAATATCTGAACCATAGAGCAATGTAGTTTCAGGGATTATATGCTCCTTCCTTATTTCTATCTGTTTGGTGTAGGATAGCAAGCCATCTCTTTTCTCGGCATTCAAGAATACGCCTTTTCCACTTGGGAAAATTGCTATGTGATTGTGGTAGTCACGAATCCAAGAACTGGGAATCTGAGTAATAACGAAATCCAACAATGACGTGTTTGCGAGGATATAAACCGTCCGTTCGTTAAAATCGGAGGATTTCTCAAACGTATCAGGGGTGTTTGTCTCGCCAAGCATGAGGTGGTGTATGGCTTTACAATTATCGTTGTTTAAAAGATAATACAGCCAAGTCTCAGGCTTATTGTTGAACGTCCTGTGTTTCCACCATAATACCTCTTGAAAAGTCTCAGAGGTAAACCAACTCATCATAGACTTTAGTAAATCCGCATTGCGGTATTGTTCTTGCATCGCAGTGGCTTGTGAAGGCATTTGTAGAAAGTATTTTTTCGCATGTTTCCATTTCTCGTCAAACCCACTCCAATCCACCTGTCCGTTTTCGTCTTGAAACAGGAAGCGTATGCTTCCTCTGAAAAAAGCATATTGTTCAGCTTCTGTGATAACCTTCTCCCAGCTTTCCCCGTCGCTACGCACTCCTTGACACTCTATTTGTTTTGCTTTGTTAATCTCTTCATTCCATCTGTTAGAGAAATCTGAAGTTTTCTCGTCAAACGGCATGCTGTTCAGACTGTTGTAAACATCATGAGCATCAAGTCTCTCTATGTGTTCTATAGCAGTTCGCATAGCCACAGAACTTCTAATTTGTAGACGACCATCTTCGCCTTCTCCGGAAATTAGATTCCAAACGACTCGTATCCATCTTTTCATTGAATCCATACTGTCTTCAACAGTGTCATCGTGGTCGAAATACTTGCATATGGCGAAGAAACCTATCCTTTGTACCTGATTTAGCGTGGAAACTCTGAGTATCTTTTCATTCGCATTATTGCTTATTTCTATATTGTCTAAATTTTCATCTTCTACATATTGAGGTATGAACCTAAAACTGCTATCCCATGGACAAGTGGGCAATGTGCAATTCTGAGAAAATCTATAATAGTTGTTCAAGACTCTTTGCAATTTCAAAAAGAACTCAATAGGTATGCCGCCATTGTCATATTTGTATTCGTCCAGACCTTGGTATGCAATTTTAGTATCGTAGTCATTTGGGTTGCGATTGGCGGAATCGTTGAGATACCTGTATGAAGCGTTTTCATTCTCTTGCACGGAATTCTCATCGCCTTTACCCATGTCAAGTAAAAACTGTGAAGGATTGTCCGATTTCCTCGCTATAAACAATTCATTCCAAAAGAATCTGTTCAGAAATGCGAAAAATATTTCATCAATATGATTTGATTTGGATTTAATGCCTTTGCCATTTTTGTCTTTTATGCCACATGACCTGTTAGCCCAAAAGATATCTGTCCAGTCTGTGTCAAACTTGATGGGAAGACCTTTTCGGGTATCTAAAAGAAGTTCCCATTGACTTTTCTGTTTATCCTCAAATGCTTCTTCAGAACATTTTGTCATGTAGCCAATTAAATCAGCTTTGAAATTCTCAAAACTGGTTAGTTGCTTGCCACGCGCATTCATCTTGATATATAGGTCATCAGTAAGACCAAAGTCATGAAGCGGAAGATTATAAAATACAATGGGGCACAATGTATCATCTGTCAATATATTCCAGTAGGCAACAAATGTATCCGCTGATGCACACTTGTCATCATCGAATAATTCTTCTATTCCGTCTGTGATATCTTCTCCTTTCTTGTCTGAAATTTTAGTGCCACTTAACATCCTAAGCATCGATTGAATAGTTGGATCCTGCTTCCATGCAGAATAAAACCACGTTTGTTTTGTGATAAATCCTACAATGTCGCTGCCACAGAAGTTTTCAAAATTTTGTGGAACACACAAATTCCGACAAAATTCTCGGGATGTGATTCTTGTTTCGTATGTGAATTTCCTTAGGATTGCGCAGTTATCTTTGTCCAATATGTCAGCGCGTAAAGCTATGTACCAATGCAACAGCCAGAGGGTGGTGAGGCGTTGCTGACCATCCAGTGGATTGAGTCTGTCGTTTTCCGTAGTTCCATAGACAAAGTCTAACTTCATTTCGGTGTCTTTATATGGCGGCTCGTTGTCCAAAGCCCTTTTCAAGTCACCTAAGAAATTTTTGCGAAGATTCTCTTTTCCCAATCTTCCTTGTGCATAGTCGCGCTGAATGATAGGAATCTCTATATAGTTGTTTTTTAGAAAACTCCAGAAAGTTGTTTTGTTTGCCATTTTTTCAATTATCCAATTTGTTTATACATTCCTTGATGTCTTTTAAATAGCCTTTAGCATCTATTTCTTTTGTCCAGTAGTTGGCATCGGTCATGATTGCCGAATAGTATTTCATGAAAACTTGCTTTGTGCAAGGAGGTACAAAACATGATTCTGCTTTGCTTTCAGGTGTAAACTCTAACCTCCTATCTCTGGTAAACCTTGGAATTGAAATTTTTACACCTTTGTCTTTGCCGATTATAACGCGGCGCTTTCCTGAGAATAGAGCGTTGCCATAGCTTCTATTGGTGGACGAGTCCAATAAAGTATAGTTCCAGATTCTGTTCTTTTCCTCTGGAGTCCAGTTTTCAGCTTGGTGAAAATGTTTTTTGATTTCATCAAATAGTTTATTCCTTTGTTCTTCACTGTCCTTGGCAAAGAAGTCAGTTATTTTTGACTGAATCGCATTTTCCGCACTTAGATAAACATTCAAAAGCCATTGCTTTTGTGTCATCGTATCATCTTCTTCGTTAGTCGTGTTCGAGTTGATGTGCTCCACGTCCCAACTTTCAATTTTATAAAGGTGAAATGGGAATTTGTAAAATACTCCTATCTGATACTTTGAGTTGTCAAGGTTATTCTTGTTCTGATTAACAATTGTCTGTATGTTATGGAAAAGAAGGATAGGTTTGCTCTTTCCTTTGTTACTACCATCTACGTTGTATTGGAAATCAATTCCAGGACACTTGTCTATCTCGGCTTTAACCATCTGCTTTAATGACTTTACGAAAGAAGCTTTATCTATAGAATTATTCCATTCAACAACAAGGTCGGAAATAGTATGTCCATATATGATTAAATAACCTACATAGTGATAGAGTTCCAAGTCATCATACCACTCCTTGAAAGTTTGAAAATACGCTTTCACTTCACTCCAGCATTTTTCTATATCCGATTGCGCTGAATTGAAATATTCGTAGAAGTATCGGAAAGTTCTATAGTCATCAGAACCTATTTGGCAGTACTTCTCTTCGCAGAGAGCCAATTTGTTCTGTTCGCAAATCAGGTCAAAAATAAAGTCTATTCTCGTAGGACGGCTATAACCTTTTTCATTTAAGAACAGCCAGAACTCATCGTTTTGTAACGTATATTCGATGTTGTCCCATTCACTTGCTATTTCTTGCTGCCTCAATTTTAGGTGTTTGTCATCTGTGACTCGGAAGTTTGACCGATTCAAAAACAAAGCCTTGATAAGCTCTGCGTTCGTGAGCGATATTTTCCCGATGTTGAGACGAGTAAAGACTTTGATGGGATCTTCGTCTATGGTCTCGTACCAAATAACCCTTGTGCGATGGATGAACTTGGATTGGAAATCATTATTGTCAAAAGTATCGCCCTGTTTGCAAGCCCATTTGTGAATTGTACTGTAGGCCTGTTTCATGTAAAAGTAGTCTATATACTCTCTGAATTCTTTTCCTGGAGTTACTGCTTCTTGGGCTTCATCGATTTCCAAACTTCTTAAGAAATCATAACTGTCATTTCTCGTTGCATAGTTGATTGTTGGTAATGAAGTCTTTAGTTTTCCATTCCACATCTCGTTGAAATAATGAATTATTAAATAAATCGTGGTTAATCGTTGCTGTCCGTCAATCACTTCATACCAATCTTCTTCCTCATTCGCTTCATTACAATGTGAATCCGATTTTTTCAGCCTCTTAACCACCAACGGCTGTAGACAGTACCAAGTTCCTTCATCAGAGTTATTGACATTTTGGGGTCTGAAGTCGTTGATGTCATTAAGTAGGTCTTCTACCTGTTGGTCATTCCACCGGTAGCCACGCTGATAACTTGGAATGAAGAACTTCAGCCCAAGAAGATTGCTAACCGATTTCAAATCAATTATATTTTCTGTCATACGTGTTATATGAATAATCTTAGTAGGAATTCTAAATGTTCTGTTATAGTATCTCTCTTGCAATCCAAGCACAAGCTTCCGCATCAGCAAGTGCATGGTGATGGTCTTCTAGTTCATAACCACAGACAGCGGCAACGGTTTGGAGTTGGTGGTTTTCTAAATCAGGGAGTACTCGCCGCGAAACATAAAGGGTATCGTAAAACTCATAATCAGGATAATCCATCTGATAAACACGGAACACGGCCTTCAGACAACCTTCATCAAAAGGTTTGTTGTGAGCAACAAGTGGTAAACCATCTATCACAGGTTCTATTTGCGCCCAGACTTTTGGGAATACAGGAGCTTCGTCTGTATCTTCATGACAGAGGCCATGAATCTGAGAACACCAGTAATTATAATAGTTCGGCTCAGGCTGGATGAGAGAATAGAACGTATCTACAATCTCACCATTTCGTACAATGACGATACCAACAGAACAAACAGAGCTGCGCTCATTGTTAGCCGTTTCAAAATCTATAGCTGCAAAATCTTTCATTTTTGGTCATCTTTGTATTTGTTCCACATTCTCTTTATCTTACCGGCAATTTCTTTACGGAGCCAGTAGGGTTCAAGTACCTCCATATCCTCACCGTTCCAGAGAAGTTCTTGCTGGAAGTCAAACTCCGGACGTAGATTGAAGGTGAATACGCTGTACTCTTCATTGCGTTCTATCTCTTCCTGTGACTCATGCATCTTCAAGTCGCGGATATAATTGGCTTGTCCTGCAGAAACCTTCAGCTTAACTGGTTGAATCTTGACAGATTGTTCAGCAATGATTCCAAAACAGCCATCAAAGAAGTCCTTTGCTGTCCAGTCCTTTGGCATTTCAAATTTCTCATCTGTTGCACGAAGATATTTAATTCTATCAAGGGAATAGATACGTGGACCTTTCTCGTAATAGTAGGAATAGGTGCTGCGAGCAACTAAATACCACCGCTGACGAAACAGTTTAACACAATATGGCTGTACATCGAAGTTGTTCTCCTCGTCCTTCCAATAGCTATTGTAGGTCATGTTAAGTACACGGTTCTCCTTCATTGCCTCGATGATTGGCTGAAGATAGTCCTGACCAGATGGCACATATTCCAGAACTATACGGTCTTTGATGCTCTGGCTGTTTGCCAAGGCGTTGCTCACACAGAAAGTGTTGTAGAGCCAGGAGCGGAGTCCGTTCTTGCTGATGTCTTCCTCGTTCTCGATGTAATAGCGGTACTCGCCACGTCCTTCATTGGCTATGTTGATACCGAACATATCCCATATAACATTCCTCCAGTTGTCAAAGGTGCGTTTAGGTATGTCAACGCCCCTGCTAATATCATCGCGGAGCCATAGCTCGTTCAGTTTCTTGAACGAGATCTTACGTCTACGATAGATGGTCTCTATCACCCAGACGTATTTGGTTATCAGACTTTGTCCTCTGTCGTTGTCCATATTTCTATGTTTTTTCTGCAAAAGTACGACAAGGGTGCGCCAAACTGTGGCAGAGATAGAAAACTGTTCTAATATCTTTAATTATAGCAATTTTGCATTTAATTTAAATTTTCCAGGTGAAATTTAAAAGTGCTTCAATTTTAACACCTATGTTTTGGCGTTTAGCATAAAGCAGATGTGAGGCGAGAGACCATGTAGGAAATAACCAAGGCAGACTTCTGAAAACCAGATGTCTGCCTTGGTTATTTGTCAGTGTCTGAGGATTACTCCTCTATAGCTGCCTGCGCCGCTGCGAGGCGAGCAATAGGCACACGGAAAGGAGAGCACGAAGCGTAGTTCATGCCAACCTTTGCGCAGAATTTAACAGAACTTGGCTCTCCGCCATGTTCGCCACAGATGCCTGTACGAAGATTTGGCCTTACTGCGCGGCCATTTTCTACTGCCATTTTGATGAGCTGGCCCACACCATTTTGGTCAAGAACTTGGAATGGATCAACATTCAAAATCTTCTTTTCTAGATAGGCAGGGAGGAATGAAGCAATGTCATCGCGTGAATACCCGAATGTCATCTGTGTAAGGTCGTTGGTTCCAAATGAGAAGTATTCGGCTTCAGTGGCAATTTTTCCTGCAGTAAGTGCAGCACGTGGCGTTTCTATCATCGTTCCAATCTCAAAGTCTATGCGAATGCCTTCTTCTGCGAAGACTTCTTCTGCCACTTTCTTAATGATTTCTTTTTGTTGTTTAAGTTCATAGAGGATACCAATCAAAGGAACCATTATTTCTGGGTGAGGATCATACCCTTCTTTCTTCAGTTGGCAGGCTGCTCCAAGAATGGCACGTGTCTGCATTGCTGTGATTTCGGGGAATGTAATGCCCAGACGGCAACCACGATGTCCAAGCATTGGGTTGTTCTCGGCAAGTGAATTGACGCGCTTCTGAATTTCCTCGATGCTGATTCCCATTTCTTTTGCCATGGCTTGTTGGCCGACAAGGTCATGTGGTACAAATTCGTGGAGTGGCGGATCAAGCAGACGTATATTCACATGAAGTCCGTCCATAACTTTGAGTATGCCGTAGAAATCGTTTTTCTGATATGGAAGAAGTTTTGCCAAGGCCTTTTCGCGTCCTTCAACAGAGTCGGCGAGGATCATCTCGCGCATGGCAAGAATTTTCTGACCATCAAAGAACATGTGTTCTGTACGAGTAAGGCCTATACCTTTAGCACCAAAGTCGCGTGCCACTTGTGCGTCATGTGGAGTGTCGGCGTTTGTGCGAACCTCCATCTTTGTATATTTATCGCAAAGGTCCATGAGTTCCTTGAAGTCACCGCTTAGTTCGGCGGCTTTGGTCGGAATCTCTCCTGCGAAAACCTGACCTGTAGAACCGTTCAGTGAGATGAAGTCACCTTCTTTGTAGGTGACGCCGTCAATTTCAACGGTTTTATTTTTGTAGTTAACATTAATGGCTCCTGCACCAGAAACACAGCATTTTCCCATGCCACGAGCGACTACGGCCGCATGTGAAGTCATACCTCCGCGGGCTGTAAGTATGCCTTCTGCAGCAGACATACCAGCAAGATCTTCGGGCGAGGTTTCGATACGGACCATAATTACCTTGTAGCCATCGTTGTGCCATGTTTCTGCGTCATCAGCATGAAACACAATCTGGCCGCATGCGGCGCCTGGAGAAGCAGGGAGACCTTGTGTTATAGGCTTAGCCTTTGACAAGGCCAATTTGTCGAAAACGGGATGAAGCAATTCGTCGAGTTTTTGAGGCTCACATCTTAATATGGCAGTTTTTTCATCAATGAGACCTTCTTTTACCAAGTCCATGGCAATTTTTACCATAGCGGTGCCTGTACGTTTGCCATTACGTGTCTGGAGGAACCAAAGTTTACCCTCTTGAACGGTAAACTCCATGTCCTGCATGTCATGGTAGTGCTGTTCGAGTTTGTTCTGAAGGGCATCAAGTTCTGCATAAAGCTCGGGCATTGCTTCTTCCATAGAAGGATACTTCTGTATGCGCTCTTCTTCTTGTATTCCTGCACGTTCTGCCCAACGTTGTGAGCCAACTTTCGTGATTTGCTGAGGAGTGCGAATTCCTGCCACAACATCCTCACCCTGAGCGTTGATAAGATATTCTCCATTGAATATGTTTTCACCGTTGCCTGCATCACGAGAGAAGCATACTCCTGTTGCGGAGGTGTCGCCCATGTTTCCAAAGACCATTGCCATTACGGAAACAGCAGTTCCCCATTCGTCAGGAATTCCTTCCATCTTGCGATAAAGGATTGCGCGCTCGTTCATCCAACTACGGAATACTGCGCATATTGCTCCCCAAAGTTGTTCCATCGGGTCGGTAGGGAAATCTGATCCCGTTTGCTTCTTTATGGCTTTCTTAAAGAGTTCTACAAGTTTTTTTAGTGAGTCTACCGACAAGTCTTTGTCGAGGGTTACGCCCTGTTCTTCTTTTACTTGTTCAATGATAGCTTCGAAGGGGTCAATGTCTTCTTTGTTTACTGGTTTCATGCCAAGAACCACGTCTCCATACATCTGAACGAAGCGTCGATAGCTATCGTAAACGAAGTGCGGGTTGTTTGTTTTTTTGCACATGCCTTCTGCAACTTCGTCGTTCAAGCCGAGATTAAGAATCGTATCCATCATTCCCGGCATGGATGCACGGGCACCTGAACGTACGGAAACTAACAGCGGATTGTTTATATCGCCGAATTTGCAATTCATCAGACTCTCTACATGGGATACGGCGGCATTAACCTCGTCTTTTAGTAATTCAACGATTGTCTCTTGGCCTACTTCATAATATTCGTTACAAGTATCTGTAGTGATAGTGAAACCGGGAGGCACAGGTACTCCAATGAGGTTCATTTCTGCAAGGTTTGCACCCTTACCTCCAAGTACCTCGCGCATTTGCGCATTTCCTTCGGCTTTGCCATTACCGAAAGTATAAACTCGTTTAATTGCCATAAATATTTTTGTATTAATAAAAGAATAAATATTGCGCAAATTTAATCATTTAATTTAAAATATGCGAAGTTTTCCTGTAAAATTTATGTGTGTTATGCGTATTTTTTTTGATACTATTTTAGTACGAGAATTAACTTGGTTCTTTTGTGGTTGTCAGATGTCAGTTTCTCTAGTTTGCTGGAAGGTGAAGGACTTTGTTCCCACAGCTTGTGCAACACCTTGGTTCGAATGGCATTGTTGATGGTACAAATGGGCAGCTAACTGTAGTCATGTTAGTGGATTTTTTTTATTTTAAATGAGGTATCTATATACTTCGGCTATCCCCATTGCGTGATTATGTCTTTGATTAAATCTGTTCTGCTGTCAATGGTGGAATAAAAACGGCTGTGTTTTTCATCAAATCTGTTTCCTCTTTTGGCTGTTCAAGATAGTTTGTTTAATTTTGCTTTTACAATATTAATATTTTTATAAATGGCAAAACATAAGCAGTCCAGATATGTCCGCACCAACAAGAACGGTATAGACAATAAAATCATTACTGTTCCAGAGGGTTCTTGTGGTAATAGGAAAAAGTTCGACATTTTATTAAGAACACCGGTTTTTGTTATAGAATGGGTTTTGATATGGGCATTCCTTTATTTCTTATATGGAGATGTGTTACTGGTTGCAGAACAAAGGAGTTTCTTTGCATTTGACAGTACGGTAATGCAATCATATTTGTCGCAATCTTTGGGTTGGCTTTATGTCAGCGGGCGCTTTCTGCTGCTTTCGGGTGTTTGTCCCGCATTGGCCTCTTTTCTTCTGTCCACAATGCTTGTTGTGTCGGCTTGGCTCATTGACGGCGCCTTTAGGATAAAGGGATGGTGGCATGTTGTTTCAGTTTCGTTACCTTTCCTATATTTTATTTATTTATTCTATATGGGATTGAATCTTGTCTACTTGCGGGAGTCTAGCTGGCTTATGACAATTCCCCTTGGTTTTGTTGTTTGTTCAACGGTTGTGGCAATCTTGTCCAAACTTTTCTTTAAAACAGACTTTTCTTTTCGCTCATTCTTTAGGCCTTTTGAGACAGTGACACCGCGTTGCCTTTATACGGTTTTCGGGTTGATTATCTTGCTGACAGTTTCTTGTGTGTCGGTAGCTCTGACTTATGCTCAAAATGACCGCATTACATGTGCTATGGAAAGATACATGTATGATGAGGAATGGGACAAAATGGCTGACGTGGCCCAAAAAGCATCGCAGCCATCTCGTACAGTGATGGGCTTGTATGCTATTGCTTTAAACCAAAATGGTCGGATGGCAACGGAACTATTTAATATCCCGATGCAGTATGGAAATATACATCTTTCAACTAAAAATGGGACTTTTGATAGTGGTATAGACTATCTTGTTGTCTATGGTAATTTCTATGCAGGTCTGACCAGAGCCGCATACCATGAGGCGGTTGAGCAGACCGTGTTGGAAGGCCCCTCTGTTGCAAGATTGAAATACATGGTCAAATGTGCGCTGATTGATCACGAAAATGCATTGGCTGAGAAATACCTTGCTATTTTAAAAAAAGTCCCCTTTGAAACGGAGTTTGTTAGTAAATATAGCGAGATGCTACTTGACTATGATAAGGTAGCACAAGACAATGAGCTTGCGAGTGTCATAGAGTTGCAACCTGTTAAGGATTCGTTTGAACAAGCGTACCGCAAGCCAATGTTTCTAGGGTATAATGTCAAGCTTCTAGAAGCTAAGAGTATTCGTGGGTTGAATAACTGTCTATATGCCTGTCTCTATTCAAAGGACTTAAAATCGTTCGGGCAAAGGATTGTTACGATGATTCAAAACGGCGTAATGCTTCCAAAAGTTTTTGAAGAGGCAATTATCGTGGAAAACATAAAGAACTTGTCTGTTTTGAAGCAACTGAATCTTTCTCCATATACACTGCAGGAGATGAAAAATTTCATGGGCGACTGTTTCACTAGTGGTGAAAAACCAATGAAAGAAATGAGCGAAGAAGAAAAGCATGAATTATCAAAGAAGAAGGCTCGCAAATTTAAGGATAAGTATCTTGGTACGTATGAGTATTATTATTACTTCCAGAATGTGCCTGATGAAAATTATGTTATTAAAGACACAGATGAGAAAAGTGGTGTTAATTAGTTGAGTAATTGTTTGTTGATTATGATATATATATTAAAAAAGATGCTGGTTACCGGCAAGACGTTGCTTATGCTCGTCTGTTTTGGGCTGCTCTCATGTGCAAAGTCTTACGTTGTTCCAAACGATGCCCAGCCAAACAAGGAACAAGTTTCATTATATCCTGACTATACCAATGTCACGATACCTCCCAATATTGCCCCTATTAATTTTATAGTAAAGTCGGATGCATCGGAATTCGTCGTACGTTTTAGAGGAGAGTCAGGTGACGAAATTGTTTCGGGAGCCGAAGATGATGGTGTGGTTCGTATAGATAGTGTGCAGTGGCGCAGGTTGCTAAGCAGAAATAAGGGTCAGAGTATTGATGTCACAGTTTATGAAAAGCAAGAAAGCCAATGGCGTTACTTCAACTCATTTAAGGTTTTTGTAGCAAAAGAAGATATTGACCAGTATTTGTCATACAGACTCATTGAACCTGGTTTTGAACTCTATCGGCAGTTAGGGCTCTACCAACGCAACCTCTCCAATTACGAACAAAGAGTCATTTATGAAAACAATCGGGATGAAGACCCCAAGCAAAACCATTGCATTAATTGTCATAACTATCAGAACTATGGTGGCAAAAACATGCTTTTTCACGTTCGTGCCAATATGGGTGGCACTATTATTGCTAAAGATGGTAAGATAGAAAAAATAAACTTTAAGAACGACTCCATACTTGGTTCTGCCGTATATCCTTCCTGGCATCCAAGAAAAAACTATCTGGTTTTCTCATCTAATCTTACAGGACAGGCTTTTCATATGTTGAACAATGAAAAGATAGAGGTGCTTGATTATGGTAGTGATTTGATTTTCTACAATGCGAACACCCATGAAGTGAGTAACATTATAAAAGGGGAGGCAGCAATGGAGACATTCCCTACATGGTCGCCTGATGGCAAAACAATATATTTCTGTCAAGCAGAAACGCCAGATATGGTAGGATTGACCGATTCTGTCAAGATGAATTATGTAATTGAAAATTATCGTAATTTACGATATAACATTATGAGTGTCACGTTTAACGAGCAGACCATGTCCTTTAGTTCTCCGCAAGTTGTGGTAGACTGCGTGTCTATGGGTAAAAGTGCTTCTGTACCACGCGTCAGTCCTGATGGAAGGTTTTTGTTGTTTACGTTGGGTGATTACGGGCAATTCCACATTTGGCACAAAAGCTCTGACCAATGGGTTAAGAACCTCTTGACCGGTGAGGTATATCCTCTTTCTGCTGCAAATTCAGATGATGTTGACTCTTATCATTCATGGAGTTCCAATGGACGCTGGATAGTTTTCAGTTCTCGACGCAATGACGGTTCGTATACACGTCCATACATAGCCTACTTTGATGAGAAGGGTTATTCACGCAAGGCATTTATGCTACCTCAGGAAGATCCGATGCAAAACCTTATGCTTCTTAAGAGTTATAATGTTCCGGAGTTGACCAAGCGTCCCGTATCCTATTCTCCTGCTTCGTTCAAAAATGCCATATATAATCAAAATCCAGGTATAAGTGTCATTTACAAGGAACTACGTAGCAGTGATGAGATTAAGGCGCAACGTCATAAAGACGAGCAGGCTTTCTATGTCAACTCACACCGAGGCCAAGGTGTAGGAACGGACTCTGCCAAAACATCTATACATACAGATGCAACAAGCGGTGCCACTCGCAAATCACGATAAGACATACATGCAACACTACCTTTTTTTTGACAATAAATTATTACTCACCAACGATAATAAAATTCCGTTGTCATCCGAGAAAGTCTTGCTTGAAACAAGATTTTCGCTTGACAGTGACGAAGAATGCATTGCAGCCGTTGTTGATCATGTACCCCAAAATTACAGAACAGTTGGGCTGCGTGATAGCTATGACCTTTTGCCGTGGCAATACTATAAGCGTGCGGGCAAGGCTGCGGAACTTCTTTATTGGGAGCAAACGCATCAATACTGCGGTCGATGCGGAACAAAGTTAATCAAGACCTCTGCAATAAGCAAGATTTGTCCTAAATGCCACAAGGAGGAATGGCCTATGCTATCACCTGCAATTATAGTGTTGGTTCACAATGCAGATAAAATTCTGCTAGTCAGATCCAATACTTTTTGTGGGGAGTATTATGGTTTGGTTGCAGGATTCGTGGAACTTGGTGAGTCTGTAGAAGAAGCCGTGGAACGTGAAATAAAAGAAGAAACACGACTTGAGGTAGAAAAAGTCCAATACTTTGGAAGCCAGCCGTGGCCTTATCCGCAAGGAATAATGCTTGGTTTTTTTGCTCACTATAAGAGTGGTGAAATATGCTTGCAAACTTCAGAATTGGTTGCAGGTGACTGGTTTGACATTCACCATCTTCCTGAAATTCCAAAGCCGCTGAGTATGGCACGACAACTGATTGACCATTATATTAGTATATACAATTACTAACAAGATATCATTTGAGCGTTATGAAGAGATTTTTCATCATCATTTCTTTATTGTTTTTCATCCACTCTTTGAATGCAGGTCCTGTGTTCCGTATAACAAAGACTGTCAAACAGTCTGACGGTTCGTCTATTGTTGTTACGCGGGTCGGTGCTGATCATTTGCTTTATTATATTACGGCCGATGGAATTCCTGTTTATCCTGACAGTAACAACGACTATTGTTATGCTGTTTTTGATGACAGTGGCAATGTAGCTGCTTCTGCTGTGCTTGCACATGATGCAGCAATGCGTACACCTGCGGAAAGCCGTATGGCATCAGAAATGAGTGACAGTTTTTTCAGTTTTACAGATATGAGGAGAATGTCTCGTTATGGCGTGGGGAGTTTGGCTTCCGCAAGTGTAAAATCCATGGGTGATGTCCGCGTTGCTGTTATTCTTGCAGAGTTTAAAGACCTTGCTTTCAAGGAGGAGAATGATATAGAATGTTTCTATAATCATTTCAATGCTTCTTCATATACCCAGGAAGGTGGTGCTGGAAGTGTGCGTGATTATTTCATTGCCCAAAGTGACAGCCTGTTTCGTCCGTCGTTTGATATTGTGGCAAAAGTGAAAGTCAGCGAAAACCGAAGCTATTATGGTAGAAACAGTGGAGGCAATGACCTCAGAGCTCGTGCATACATTTCAGAAGCAACAGACTCGGCTGTAGCAAAAGGGGTGGATTTCTCCAAGTATCTCAATGACAAAGGTGAGCTTTTCGTGATAGTGATTTTTCCTGGGCACGGAGAGCAAGTGTCGGGAGAAAGTTCACAATTGTGGGCATCCTATTACTTTTCTATGAGTCATACCGTTGGAGGAATCAAACTTACTTCGGGCTTGGTGATGGACGAATTGGCAGATTATGGGTTAGGGGAGATGTTTGACGGCATTGGCACACTGTGTCACGAATTTTCACATGCTATAGGATTACCTGATTTCTACAACACGACTTCGGCAAGTAATATTTTCGGAATGGATGCATGGTCAATTATGGACTATGGGCAATTCAACAATCTCAGTAGAACACCTGTGGGATATACATCTTACGAACGAGAATTCATGGGGTGGCTAAAGGTAGACACTCTTCATAATTTTAAACAGAAAGTCACACTTGCCCCACTGCACTCCAAAGAGAAACACCGTGCGCTCCGTATTCCCAATCCCGCAGACAAAACTGGAAATGAATATTATTTGCTAGAAAACAGACAGGAATCACCATGGTATATGAAACTCTACGGAGAGGGAATGTTGGTGTTACATGTAGATTATAATGCCAACTCATGGGCTTCAAATACCATCAATAACAATTATTCTCACCAACGCATGACAATCATTCCTGCTGACAATATGCTTACGAGGCTTTCCTCCAAAGCTTCGGACTATAAGGGGGATCCTTTCCCTGGCTTGAGAGATGTCACGGAATTAAGCGCCACTACAACTCCGGCTACAAAAGTCTACAACGGTGGAGTGCTTGACATTAAACTCAAAGATATCCATGAAGTGAACGACAGCATTTTGTTCTTTTACCAATGTGACGGTCAGCTTGACACTCCTCGTAATCTAAGGATTGGGAGCCTTTCAGACAGTTCTGTGTCATTGTCTTTTGATACTGTAAGCAATGCCGAATACTATACCATTCAAACCTACCAAGGGGAGACCTTGATTTCTACAGACACAGCATCTGTCAATGGTATCCAGATAGACAACCTTAATTCAGGAATAACATATACGATTTTTGTTACCGCTGCAGCTACAAACTATCTTGATTCGACACCGGTGAGCATTAAGGTCACACCTACCTCTTATGCCATAGCCGATGTCAACCGAGATGGCGAAGTCAATACTTCTGATGTGGTGGCGTTATATAATTACATCGCAAATGGAGAGAGCTCAGTAATCAGCTCGTATATAGATGAAATCAAATGAGATTGCGTTATTGACTCTGCTAACAGTTTCGGGTCGATAAATAATATAATAACCAGTTACTTAGTTTCGACAGAAACTATAACGATGATGTTGACAACGACTAATGTAATTTTCCAAGCACAATCTTAATGCATTTTTTTCAACCATAATAATATATCCCAATTCGAATGGGTATAATAATTTAGCGCGACTCTAAAACATGGGCAAACAGTTGTTTATAGACTTTTTTGCTTATTGAAAAAATTACTTGTCACGCATTCGAGTCCCCTACGCACTGCAAGAGCCTTCCAAATTATTTGGAAGGCTTCTATATTCGATTATTACGGAAACTATGTTAACCCAAATCGAGTCCTCTGTTTCAAAAAGCTATATATCATGTCTCTGTTGGCAGGGAGTATTCTTGCTCTTACCATTTTTTTGTCTGACACTCCATCACATTTATGCCTTCTCGCAATGTTCTTTCGGCGGAGACGCAATGTGATTTCCGCGGAAACGGATGTCCCTTTCGGCCGATAGGGATGTCCGTTTCGGCCGAAAGAGCAAGCCAAGAACGTCCTTTTTTGATGAACTTTCTGGTTCTGTTGCAGTGAGCAGTTTGCTTGGGATGCTCTTTTGGAACAGACCGAGGGTGATGCTGACATGGCAAGGGAGATGGCCCAATCCATGCTTGATGACAAGGTGACGGAACTTGAGGAAGCGCAGAAGCAACAGCCCAAAGAGGGAAAGAGTGTTGCGGATAAGATAGCGGCACGCAAGGAGCATAAGGCGAATATTGAGCGCATAGAGAAAGAGATTGAACGATGGCAGCAGATTATTCAGAGTGGCGAAGAGAGGGAAGAAATACAAGTTAAAGAGGGGGCAACTGCAACACAACAAAAACAAGAGAATACAAATGCGTTTAGCGGCAAATACAAATTGACCACAGAAAGAGCAGATAACGGAGACGCCTTTATTCAAAATGAAGATGGTTCTACTGCTCTTATACAAATACCGAAAGAAATTTTCGACCGAATAGGAATAAATACAATGCCATTTAAAATGACAGCGTCAATGGCTCTGCATGTATTTAATCACCACAAGAAAGAGGGAAACAGGGTCAGTGGAAATTTAGTGGGGATAAGCATAAATCTTTGCAAGTCGATATAGGAAGAACTTTTCATCAATGATACCCCTTAGTGATGCTCTGAAAGCTTTGATTTTCGCATTAAAGGATTCAGCTGCAGCATAGATGGAGAGTGTAAACTAAACTGTGTCAAGCTACAATAAAAGTAGTTTAACACAGTTTTTATATTATGGAC
>ERZ779890.1911-NODE-1911-length-20522-cov-5.349978_pt1 | contig 20522 bp, 22 predicted proteins | sample MGYA00511553_ERZ779890 | MGnify/ENA primary metagenome ERZ779890 (study PRJEB29588, sample SAMEA2152064) | human gut metagenome | biome: human gut; feature: human-associated habitat; material: faeces | place: Denmark | collected 2008/2010 ... | reverse complement strand
CCACTGTGGATTTTTTATTTTATTTTTTGTTCAAGTTGATTATACAATCTACCACATCTATTTTTTGAGGAATCTTAATAATATTATTCCAAAATCCTCTTGCTTCTGTTGTTAATGGCACAAACAATGTCGTAATACCTACTAATGTCAAAGCTAATACAGTTTTTGTTTTCATGGTATATTCCCTCCGTTTTTTTACACTAAAACTTTGCTGTATCTATTTTTATAATAGCATTAAATATTATATTATTAGTAGCATTCCGATTAATAGTAATACAATTTTTTTCATCTCCGTCACTCCAATCAATAAACTATATGTTGAATGCTAAACCACTGCACTTCATCATTCCATTTGAAAATAAATTCTCCAGTTTTATTGCCAGATTTCCAATATGATCGTTTATAAGGCAACCTAATTTCATTACCTACTATATATGGATTTTCAAGGTGAGGAGCTCCATCGTGATCCATAAACTCAATATCCGGACAATATTTTTGCAAATCACTAATCTGAATCGCATTATAGTAACTGCCTGCACATTTACCCATTAGCAAGAATACTTGCTCTGGGCCACTGGTAATACCTTTAGCCAAGTAAAATACACGTCCTTTATTATCAGTAATCTTATATATTTCCGGACAGGCAATAATCCTTTTAGTAATAAAATTTTTCCCAATAAATACACCTTTAGATATAGATGACGCAGCTCTGCCATTGTAATAACGATTTTCAAATTTAAATGTTAACGCTTCTGTTCCTCTACCAAACGTAAAACTATCATATGTCTTACTATCGTATCCTTCAGCGATAGCAGGACTAGGGCCACCAGCTCTTGTATTTGCATACCAACCAATGTATACCGGTTGATTAAATTGCGTTGAAGATGCAAAAGATATGCTACTCAAACTCATTAACAACAAAGTGAATAATAAAATTATTTTTTTCATGAATATCACCTTATTAATCTTCTTAATTATTGTAATGTAACGTATTTGCTAATTATCCAACCATGTTTTCCGTCTTCTGTTTCTAGCAAATACCATACATCCTGATTTAACCTATGTATCTCATTTACGGGTGCAAGAAAGAAATTACTTCGTCCTTGCATTATAACCTCACACTTATATTGCCCGTCTTTTTCTTCTATGATGTCAATCGGTCCGCTATCAACCAATGTGTATTGCTTCTCCCCGTTAAGCATTATTTTTAATTTGTCTTTCTCAAGAATTGCTCTATGCCATTGGCTAAAATAATTCCTTTTAACGCATTTTCTTGTCGTTCTTTTTTTCTTCAGCAGCTTTAACTTCAGCTAAGTCGTGGAAACAATGGCATTGTTCGCCATACTGATCATCAAAATATTCACCTGAGTAATCGCACTTATATCCATCTTTATAGATTGAGCGATGAAAATTATCACGGTAGTAAGCACAATCACGACAATCACCATTATAGCCTCTAGAAAATAAGCCCATATCATACACAACCTTTCTTACTAGAATAAAAGAAATATTGATTGTCTACTCTTCAATAACCACTTTCATACCAACTTTAGCAAAAGCTTTAAGCTTCTGAACATCATCATTCTTTAATCTTATACAACCTTCAGAAACTTTTTTACCAATCGAATCAGGATCATGAGTTCCGTGGATGCCTATACCTCCCCACTTACCTTTACTCAGCTCATTAGTATCTAAACTAATAAACCAAGGTCCATAAGCTCCTGTAATTTCTCCTTTACCGTCCTTAAAATCGTGAATCCAACTAGAGGCATCAATTATTTCATCAATAGGAAAAATGCCTGACGGAGTCTTCATATCTCCTTCTTTTTCCTTTTGTCCACTATTTTTTCCTAAAGCACACGGATAAACTGCTACTACCTTTCCCATATCATCAATAGCATAAACCTCAAATTTGCTTTTAACGATCAAAATGAACCTATTATCCATTTTGTACTTCTTTAATAAATTTTCATTAGTTTCATTTTTATCTCTCACTATTTCTGCCTTATTATCAGTATTGCCTCGTTGCGTATCAGCATCTCGCCCATCCCCATGATCAGCTGAACACCCGCCAATAAAAATAATTGAAAACACCAGTATCAATATATAAAGGACATACTTTTTCACGATCAACACTACTCCTAGTAAAATTTCAAATTCAAATCACTCAATCCTTGTTTTAATTTACCCATAAAAGCAGGACCAGGATCAATTTTTTCCGCATAATAATCTGGTACCTTCTCTATAAACAATCCGCTACTTTCTGCTTCATGTTGTTGATAATGTCCCCACACATACTTAATCGTAGAATACTTTGCCTGTAAATAGCGGATAATAGCAATGTTAGCCTTTACCTGTGCCTCTGTCAAATCTTCTTTTCCATCAACGCCGCCAACATTTTCAATACCAATAGCACACCAATTATAACCAATTGCATGCCTATTTAACGCTGTCTCCGGCGTCAACTGATAAATAGTGCCATCTCTATCAACCAAATAATGCGACGCAACATTTAAACGTCCGCCGCCATCATCTGGCATTGTCTCACTATAAAAATACTGATAAACAGATTCAGCATCATTAGATACAGTCCAGTGGGTAATTACAACTTGCGGAACAATACTAGTTATATCCTTTCCATAATGCATTTGCGCATATTCTTTGATAAGCTGCTCTCGTTGTTCCGTCCATTTTATAGGTTTATGTACAACTTCCAACTTAGGTAATTCCCGCATTACTTGCTCTTGAACAGCAGTCTTTGGAGCAACTTCTTTTTCAGTATTTTCTTCTGCTCCCAAACAACCTAAATTAGTCCAGCAAAGCAAAAGTAACAAAGATAATGTTAAATATTTACTCATCTACTAAGCCTCCAGCAATGTTACATATCTCTTTTTAGTTGAATAAAATCCTTATACACCCAACCTTCCGTACCACCTGACAAACGCACCTTATACCAAGTCTCGCCATAAAGCTTTTTCACATTAACTTTATCAACATATATTGTTCCACTGCCATTTTCTAAATTCAGCTGACACTGATAAGTACCGCCATTTTCACCAGTTATTGTCACAGGCTGTCCTTTTGCAAGTCTTATATTCTGACCATTGAAGCCCACAACCACATTATCAGTATTAATCATACCAGCTCGCTCATCATCGCATGTCTGTACAGCAATAGCATCTAGTCCGCTATTACGCTTCAAGGTTTTTATCACAGAACTATTGGTAGACGGCGCACTTCTCAAAAAAACATCATCGCCCTTAACATAGGCCATTTGAGGTTTAAAATCACCTGTTTCAAAGTGCATATACTCGCTGTTTAATTTGTCATATTCATAATAACCTTCGCTACCAATTTTAAATCCGGCTTGATAATCCAATCCATTAACACCTGCTCTAAGACCATCTACCAAACCGTTTATTCTTTTTTGTTCTGCTTGAAGAATTCTGATAAGCATTCTTCCCTTACGCGTATTTGCTTCACTGCTATTACGCAGCTCTGTTAAAGTATCTAATACTTCTTGCTCAACACGCATTGCACTGTTAAGAAGTTCTGTTTCACCTTTTAAATTACCCTTTTTGTTTATAGTATCATTAATCAATTTAGCTATGCTAGCTATGTTGCCATTATGTCTTTCTTTAGCATCTTCCATTTTAGGTATAATTGAAGCAGATGTACCAATCGTCGGCGGTATTGGAATATTTTTAGTTTTATTTGGTTGTATAAACACAAAATATACAGCAATTCCTAATACTAAAATACCTAAAATCATGCCAAAAATTATCATCATATTTTTGTTTATCGCAGTCCCACTAGGATTAACTTTAATAGGTGTTACAGGCTTAGGTGGTGGCTGTATAGGACCAGAAATTATAATACCACCACTCTCATTTTTTACAGAATTACTCGTTTTATTAGCATCAGTAATGTTCTCAACAATAGCTTTATAAGCACTTGTCAATTCTCCCAGTTCTTTTACAGCTGCAGCTCGTTCTTCAGAATCCCGAGACAGCATTTTTCCCTGCACTTCTTTTTTCTTAGACATAAAGGCATTTTTTGCTTCATCTTTTGTACAGTTTTCATTTAATCCAAGCAAATCATAATAATCTTGCATGTACACTCCACTCCTCTACCTAGCAAATTAACCGGAAATCTCTTCCTCATAATCCGGTTCTTCATACGAGCTATTGCCCCACGATGGTTCATAATAGCCGCCATCTGCTGGTGCTTCTTTTCTTACAACTTTTTCCTTATATTCTTGTGGTTTCACTTCTTTATCCCATTCAATTATAAATGCTGTAGTATTACTATTTTCTAACAAAGGCGAAAACGAACCAGCTTTCCAAGTAGCATTTTTATATTTGCGATATAACATCGCATACCTTTCATTACTTTCTTCCTTTGTCGGTTGCCCAGAATGCCAATTGGTAAATTTAGGCTTCTGCCCATTAGGCAATACCCAATTGCCATTAAGATCTTCATCAGTCAAACCAAAATACGCACTGTCGTATCCTTGTGAAACCATGAAATCATACAACATTCTGCTCTTTTCTTTAGAATCAATTATTGCCTAATGACCACCTACACGATCTGCATATAATTCAGCTTTTTTATACCCAGAACGCAAATCAACAATTTGGTACATGCGATTATTTGCCAATATCGTCGGTTTAGATTCGCTAGGCTTAGTTTTATCTTTCTTTGCTATTTGGGGTTTAGATGAATGCCCTCCATTAGAAATGCCAACAGACCTTAATATTTTATTACCAAAATTTCCCCAATCAAATGCGTCAGCAGGCGTTGCACAAAAGCTGCTAGTTGTTAATGTCAAAACTAATAAAATACCACATATCTTTTTCATAATTTGCTCCTTCAATGCGTCCTTAATCTGAAAGTATCTATAGCAACAGGTACCACTTTATCATTTTCTAATTTGAAAACTACACCAAGCTCACCCTCACCATTGCCAACTCTACTCTCTTGAATACCATTTCTATTCTTTCTTGTATAATTAAATTTAAAATTTATTTTATAAATTCTATCTTTGAACGGATTATATAATCTATTATTATACTGTTCATTGCTTGTAACTTCAGTAATATCCATAGAATATATACCGCTTCCATCAGCTCTGTTGAAGAAACGCTTATATTGATCATACATACTGTTCAGTTTTGCTTCCGAAAAACCTAATTGCAGATTCTCAAGGCTTTCATTTTTGAGTGCCCCTTCTACAATTTTTCGCTGAATATCTTCAGATTGCTTCTCCATGTCCTTTAAAACATCTTTTTTCAAATGCGATTTCCAATAATATAAGACTGAAGATTTCGTATTAGGTGTTAAAATCAGCTTTGTTTCATAAGGATCGCAAAATGGTGCTTCTACCTTAATATTATGCTCGCCATAAAAAAGACTTACGTTATAATTATGGGTTCCGCGCTCAGTAGCAGTCGGATTTTTCATCAAAACTCCATCAATATAAAATTTCGCATTAGTTTCAACTTCAATATCTTGCACACTGACTAAATCATTATTGAGGATTTTATATTTATTGAGAATTTTATCCCATGAGCTAATAGGCTCAACTACTTCCAGCTTACCTTTAATTTCACTATTGTCTTTTAGCCTTAAGGTATACTGATATGCAGTCAATCCTTCAATTTTCGATTGGTCTACCATGGGTACAACATTTATATCAATTACTTCTTTAGAAAGTCGTACAACTAGCTTATCCTTGTAGGCACTAGGATTTTTCTTCACAAATTCAGCACTTTTTATGTAATTGTCTTTATTTATAAAATCATCCTCAGTTACAAACAAATATCCATAAGCTGCAGCATAATCCTGTTTGCTGAGAGCAGTCAAATACTTCTCTACTGCTTTTTCCGGCGTATTAACATAATTTTTAAAAACACCAATGCCACACACTAGAATAAGCAATATCGCCAAAACGCTGAAAATATAGTTTTTATATTTGACAATTGCTGTCACTACGCCATTGTCACCACTATTGCCACCACCATATTCAGCATTGTTTCTTAAAGGTTGTCCACAGTTTCCACAAAATTTCAAAGTAGCGTTATTGGCAAACTGACACTTCGGACAAATTAAAACATTATCAGCGATACGAGTTACATCATCTAGCTTAGGCGAAACGATAACTGTTCCACTATTACTATTCGTACCAATATTACTATCTTTATTTTTTTGCCCAACTTTTTCATCCACAGAAGCAACTGACCCATTATCACCATGCGTTATCTTGCTTGTATCTTCTATATCCTGCTTATCTTGCTTTGTATTATTGGTATTATCTTTGACCTGTATATCATGCGTTGCGCTACCGTTTTCCTGCTCTTTAACTTCCGCTTTTTTATTGTTGAGAGAAGTTATAATTTCTTTGTAAGCTTGCGTTAATTCCTGCAATTTGCGCATAGCATCCTGTCGCTCGTAGGAATCCTTAGACAATAATTTACTTTGCAAAGAAGCTTTCTTGCTTAAAAATGCTTTTTTCACTTCATCTTTACTGAGAGTCTCATCTATTTCTAATAAATCATAATACTGTTTCATGCTCATCACCATTCCTTGCTTAATAATGTTTTAACATGGCTTCTCGTTCTTCTAACAAGTTGTGTATTCCAATATATTTATCATTAACTTCTGCATAATCATAATTTGCATCAGACAACAATTTTTCTAATTCAACCAGCTTATTACAGATATGATTTTCTAATTCAGTAATATCATAACTGCCATACCCAAACTCTCCACATGCTAAAAAACGCGATTCTAAAATCACCGCTTTTTTATAAATCAACTTGCTATCATCATTACTCTTATTCAATCTATAATACTTTTCTGCTTGATTAACTATTCTAACCAACATTGCTTTTTTCCATCTTCGCCAATAAGCAAATTACCGCTTTTCTCTTTAGAATTTTGAACAGTATATCCACACCAAAACAAAGAAAATAGAAAACCTATCGTCCATACCCATACTAAGACTTTAGTAAATAAAATCCTATAGAATTGTCCTAATACAATATCAGCAGAGCGTAAAGTTGCAATTATATTATCTGTCCCGCTAAAAAGCCAATCCATCAAAGATATAACCTTATTGTACCGAGCAGGTAATATAACACTGTATAAGAATATACCTATTATAATCATTATTACAGGAGCAAAATATGCCAGATACTTATTTTTGCTTTGCAACTTTATCACCCTTCCTGATTGTTATGCTAACTCTTCTTTTTTACTACGAATTAAAGCCTGAACTGCCGGAACCTGATTGCTCAAAATTTCACTATTCCCGGAAATCGAAGCTGCTATACGATTATTAGAAGCAACATTTAAGCTCAGCCAGTTGATTTTAACCCTAGACCAATTTTGTTTATTCACACTCCATACATGAAGCAGCTCATCACCATATTTAACAGCATCAATGTCTCTGTATGCCACTTCAATAGTGTACTCTTCTAATATTCTTCCATAAGCAATATCATAGTAGCACTTATAAGCTACTGCCTGCTGCTCTGTAAAAGCAATATAGGTAAATGTCACTAGAGAGCAAATTATCTTGCCATCTCCACAATCCAAAAATACGTGCTCAGAAATTCTTTCTGGTTTACGCCAAAAACAGATTTTTTTCAAAATCCAAAGCCAAATCACTCTAATGAAAGAAACCTTTTCAATCTTTTCACCTATGTGAATACAACTGGAATCACTTGCATAACCACTGGCAATAATCGGATCAATCAAGCTAAATTCTTCTTCAATCAATCCCATGACATTGATAGCTCTGTCTTTCAAAAACTCAGCATCTTTTTGTACACAAGAATGGTACTGATCATAAACGCCAAAAAAAGCACTAAAATAGTATACCAACTTAGCAACTATCCATGCTAAAAACAAAACAAATTCTAAAGCCATAGCTAATGTATCTGATTTGAACATATAGGACAGTATTCCAATAAATATAAAGCCAAGAAACAACCACCCAACAAATCTTGGTTCTTCACGATAAAACGCTTTTACCAATACTGTTCTTACACTATCCTGTCTCATTTCCAACATAACGACAACTCCTTGCTTTTTTACTTAATAGCTAAATTTTCTTCCAATTCTAGGATTTCTTCATCGGTAACAGCATTCTCCATAGATAAATTTTGTAATTCTAACGCTTTGTATTTTGTACGGAGATGTTTTTTATCAAAAAAATCCTTTTGAATTAAATACAAAAAGTAATATAGCCTCCCTTCATCTTGTATACTAATAGCAGCTTCAAGCATCGCAACCGCTTTTTTTATTTTGGGCAACGTCTGAAGATATGGTCGCTTGCCATTCATCAAGCTTAACGCTGCATAATAATAGGCATTCACGTTTTCCGGATCAACTTCAATAGCTTTTTCAAATGATTTCATTGACAAATCGTACATGCAGTTTTTATAATGGCATATCCCTAAAGAAATCAATGTACTACTGTCATCAACAAGACCATTAGCTATATTTTCCTTGTACACAGCTATATGCTTAGCTATGCCTCCTTTCGACAAATTATCGCTATCTTTTATTCTTTGTAAATACACTGCCGAGAAGCAATGACCACAAACCTTATCAGCAATCTTAATTGGTGCTCCGCAATTAGGACATTCATATGTACAAACCTTTACATCACTCATAATAGAATTAACCTCTGCTATTTATTTACTTTACAACCACATTTAGAGCAAAATTGCGCATTGGGAACTAATTCATTACCGCAATTCATGCAATACATTTTTTCTTGATTATTTTGTTTTGTTCCACAATATGAACAAAACAATGCATCAATAGGTAGCTCTCTACCACAATGTATACAATGTTTATTATTGCCTGTATCGTTTGCTTGTATACGTATATTAGAGGCTATTTGTTCCATAGCTTGATTAGTAACAGAGCCGACCATCATTCCGGCCCCCAATCCCATGCCAATTCCTGCGTAATCACCAATTTGTGAATCAGCCATTTTCTCTAATACATCAAATGACCTGCGTTTAGTATAAAAAGCATCTCCTAAAGCTAATTCTTCTTTGTATTTTTGTAATTTAGCAATTTCTTCTTTTAAGGGAGATATTGATTCTATATAAAAATCTAATAACCTAATGCCATAGTCAGAAAAGTCTTCTTCTATGATTTGGAATAACTCATTTGCTATCTCAGTATAATAGCCTGTAATATCAAGGAAAGAGATTTTCTTTTGGTTTACAAACCTAGCTACAATCTCTTTAATGTGCATATTTACAATTCCAGAAAAACATTTATTTACGGTTATATGATTAAACCCTGAATCTAAATTGAGACTACCAATCAATTTATTTAAGAAGACTCTGCTGTCATTTATACTTATTACATACGATCCAAAGGCTCGTAGCGACAAAAAAATGTTGTACTTAGGATCTTCAATGATGAAAGGCGTACTAGTTCCCCAAGTCATATTTCTGTTTTCAGTCTTATTAATAAAATAAACCTCCGCGGCAAATGGTGTTTGTGAACCGAACGGAAACTTTATCAATTTACCTAAAAACGGTAAGTTTCCACTGCTAAGCGTATAAGTACCTGGAAGAAAAACGTCTTGCGCCTGACCATTTTTTACAAATATAGCTTCTTGACCAGGGCCAACTATTAACTGAGAGCCTAATATAATATCTTCCTTTTCCCATTTATAAATTAACCACGGCTCGTTATTATGAGTACCGTCAAATTTTATTCTATTCAATATTGGCATTAATATCATCCTCTCTACTAAATTGATATAAGAAATTTATTGATATACTAATAGTAGTAAAGTTATGAGCTAAAACCATCCACTACGCCCTCCAATGTATACCTCTAATACCCATTTTACCCCCCCACTACACAATAGCGTTTCTACGAAGTACTTGTCTATTAGTTCGCAAAGCATCGCCATATAGGGGTATCTCTTATCAATGCTCGTATATATCATTATGAAATTTCCATTATACTCTTAATTTTAACCAAATTGACATACATCTGACACATGTGACAATGTTTGTGACAGGTTTTTTGCATATTCAAGACTTTATTATTGTCACAAATTCATCTATAATATAGATATTGACGATGAACTTTTTTAGGAAGGGTTTTGATTATGACATTATTTGCGGATACGCTCAAAAAGTATCTGGATACAAAAACACAACAATTTATACTATTTCAAAAATCAGCGGTGTAAACAGAACAATGATACAGCACATGAAGGTTGGTAAGCGTATGCCTGCGAATGTTGCAGACGTAACTGCTATTGCCAAAGCCATGATGCTCAACCCCAGTGAAACAGCAGAATTACTGCGCGCCTATCATATATCACATATGGGAGAAGAAAACTTTTTCCGTCGTGAGCACGTCAGCAAAATCATCTCCGGTTTTTATGATATGAATTCTGCCGACGAGCTTGTGATTTCCACAGGCGTGCAGGATATGCTTGAAATGAATGAAGCTCTGAAAATAATCAACGGTCAGGGCAATATCAATCGCATTTTAAAAGCTGTTTTAGAGATTGAAGCCAATAAAAAATCAGGCCACATCAAACTCATGGTGCAGCCTGAATATCAGTATGTTTTCGATTGTCTTACTTCCATTGATTTTAACCGCAACAATACGCTTGTGGAAGCAATTATCGTTTTTGATAAAAACGAAGGACATAAAGGCACAACCTACAATCTGAATATCCTGCAAAAGCTTGTGCCGATTTTATTCCAATGTGAAGTTTTCCATCCTTACTATGTTTATGATAATGTTGATACACTGTTCAACAACACCAGCATGCTGCCGTTCAAAATTATCACCAGTGATTTCGTGCTGGCAGTGTCCTATGAACAGGACAAGGCTGTGCTTTGCAATTCGCAGGATATGGTAGCACTCACCGGTGACACCTTTCAAAAAAGCCTCAGTGTTGCCAATCCTATCTGCCACACCTTCCATCCTACGCCGGAGGAATATTTGCAATCTACCTTCCTCAGCGATGAGGAAATAAACGCTGAAGAAGTGCATGAGCTTTTCTACCAGCCTTGCTTCCCCAGCTTCTGCCCGGAAAGTATCCTCATGGATAGATTGAACACTGACATTATCCCGCCAGAAATGCAGGGAGTTATTGCCGATTACTTTGCTAAAATCCGCTCAAAATATAGCTCTCACAGCATTTCCTTTACGCTTGAAGGCTTAAATCTCTTTATGGAAACAGGACGCGTAACAGAAATCCCTGATTTTATGTACACCTACCTGACGCCGCCGCAACGCCTGGCGCTTTTAAAGAATATTATCAACAGTGTAGAGGACGGCAGCTTCACACCAAGGATTGTACGCAGCGGAAAGCTCTCCGTGCCTTCGCCTATCTGTATTTGCGCACCGAGCGAGCAAAAGGTTGTTATTTATTACTTCAGCCCCAATAAAGGACAGTATATCTTCCATCTGCAGGAATTAAGCCTGGTGCATGCATTCCATGATTTTCTGGTTTACCTGCCGGAAAGCAGTATGGTTTATTCTGAAGAAGAAAGTAAGGAGCTTCTGCATTCTGTCTACGAGAAATACAAAAATCTTTATAATTGATAAGTAACATCAACGAGGTTGAGGCAAACCAACTTCACAAATTAAAGAATCGCTAGAGTTAAGTATTTTTTAATTTTTTGCACTAAAAAACCAGTGGGAATTTACCTGACGGTAAACCTCCACTGGTTTTTCTGTTCAAGGCTGGTTTTGTCCCAGCCTCGTTTACTATCTACTCTTAAATTTTACATTTCCGAGAATTGGTCCTTGCCTACGCCGCAAAGAGGGCAAACCCACTCTTCCGGTACATCTTCCCAGGCAGTGCCTGCTGCAACGCCGTTATCGGGATCGCCAACCTCAGGATCATACACATAACCACAAACATCACATACCCATTTTGCCATTAGCTTCGTCCTCCTCTTGCCATAGCCTGCGCTTTTAAGAAAGCTAAGCGCGAGCTACATAATAATTATTATTTTTGACCTATAATTATTATAGCATAGTATACGAGGATATTCTGCAAAATAGCTGTGAACCTTTTACTGCAGCGCCTGCTGCTTTTCCGGTAAATCCAGGCGGAAGAAATCGTACAGCGTCTGCGCCGCCGCATGGTTCATGCCTTCTACCGCAGCCAATTCTTCAACACTTGCTGCACGCATAGCGTCCAGCGTTTTGAACGCCTTCCACAGCTCCTGACGTCGCTTAGGCCCGATGCCCTCCACATGGTCGAGCACAGAAACGAGATTGCGTTTACCGCGCAGCTTGCGGTGGTAGGTAATAGCAAAGCGGTGCGCCTCGTCGCGAATGCGCTGGATGAGGTGCAACGCAGCGCCTTCACGGTCCAGCATTATGCTTTCGCTTTGGTGCGGCTTAAAGATTTCCTCCTCGCGCTTGGCCAGGCCTACAACCGGCAAATCGTCAAGGCCAAGGCCGCGGATAACCTCCAGCGCCGAGCTCAGCTGTCCCTTGCCGCCGTCGATAACCACCAGGCTGGGCAAGTCCTCATAATCTCTGTAACGGCGGTAGACAACCTCCTGCATGGATTTAAAATCATCAGGCTTGCCTTCTGCCGAAACTATTTTATACCTGCGGTAGTCTTTTTTACTGCTGGTGCCGTTGCGGAACACAACCATGGAGGCAACGGTTTCGCTGCCCTGCGTATGGCTGATATCGAAGCAGTCCATGCGCTCCAAGGGATGCTCCAAGCCCAAGGCCTGCTGCAGCTCTTCGGCTGCCTGCAGGTCATTTTTGAGCGACAGGCTGCCCTTACGCAGGCGTTCATTAAGCAGCTTAACGGCGTTTTCATTCGCCAGCTTCAGCAGGTCCTTTTTAACACCACGCTGCGGCAGCAGCAGCTCCACCCTTCGCTGTGCCTTGTCTGCCAGCCAGGTTTCAATAAGCTGCTTTTCGTCCTCCTCGGGCAGGTACGGCATCACTACTTCCTTGGGAATAAAGGTTGCTTCGTTATAATACTGCTTGACGAAGGCTGTCATAACCTCCTGCGGCGTATCGCCGCCGTTGGGCAAGAAGAAGTTATCTCTGCCGATGAGCTTGCCCTTGCGCACGAAGAACAACTGCACGCACAGGCCCGTCATATCCTGCCCCAGGCCGAAGATATCCATATCACCGCCATTATTGGTGACAGCCTTCTGCGCCTCATTCAGACGTGCTACAGCCTGCAGCTGGTCGCGCAGCCGGGCAGCCTCCTCAAAGGCGTAATTATCCGCTGCCTCCTGCATCTGCTGCTTCAAATCACGCTCCAGCTCCGTGGTGCGTCCGTCCAGCACCATGCAGACGGATTTAATCATCTTGTGATAATCCGCCTTGCTGATGTAACCGGCGCAGGGCGCAAGACAACGCTTGATATGGTAGTTCAGGCATGGTCTGTCCACGTTCATTTTGCGGCAGGTGCGCAGTGGGAACATGCTGCGCAGCAGCTTTACCGTGGCATGCATGGCGCCGGCGTCGGCATATGGTCCGTAATAACGGGCGCCGTCGCGCAGCTGTCTGCGCGTAACATATAAACGTGGGAAATCCTCCTGCATGGTAACCTTAAGATAAGGATATGTTTTATCGTCCTTCAAGCTGATGTTGTAACGCGGGCGATATTTTTTGATTAAGTTGCACTCCAGAATCAGCGCTTCTACCTCACTGGAGGTTACAATCGTTTCAATCTCCGCTATTTTCGCCACCATCGCCTTCACCTTCGGCGTATGGCTGGCCAGATTGCGGAAGTAGCTGCGCACGCGGTTTTTCAGCACAACAGCCTTGCCGACATAGATAACCTTGCCGGAGGCATCGTGCATCAGGTAAACGCCGGGCTTTTCCGGCAGCACTGCCAGAGCATTTTTTATATTATCGCTAAAGCTTGCGGCTAATTCTGTCATACATACCACCCGTTCTTTTTCGCCTTAGCCAGCTCCTGCTTGATGTACTGTCCGGTGTAGGATTTTTTGACCTTCGCAACCTCCTCCGGCGTACCGCTGGCCACCAGAGTACCGCCCTTGTCGCCGCCCTCGGGACCGAGGTCGATAATGTAATCCGCCACCTTGATAACGTCCAGATTATGCTCGATGACGATAACGCTGTCACCGCCTTCTACAAGACGCTGCAGCACATCCAGCAGCTTGTGCACGTCCGCAATATGCAGGCCTGTTGTAGGCTCGTCCAGAATATACACCGTGCGTCCCGTACTGCGGCGCGAAAGCTCCGTTGCCAGCTTAACGCGCTGTGCTTCGCCGCCGCTCAGCGTCGTCGCTGCCTGTCCCAGATGAATGTAGCCAAGGCCTACATCCTCCAGCACTGCCAGCTTGCGGTAAATGCGCGGCTGATTCTTGAAGAACTCGCAGGCCTCGCTCACCGTCATATCAAGAACCTCAGCGATGGATTTGCCCTTGTAATGCACCTCCAGCGTATCGCGGTTGTAGCGTGCACCGTGGCAGACCTCGCAGGGAACGTAAACGTCCGGCAGGAAGTTCATTTCTATCTTATTCATGCCATCGCCCTTGCAGGCCTCGCAGCGTCCTCCCTTTACGTTAAAGCTGAAGCGTCCTGCCTTATAGCCTCGCAGCTTGGCCTCGTTGGTCTGGCTGAAGAGCTCACGGATAAAATCAAAAACGCCGGTATAGGTTGCGGGATTGGAGCGCGGTGTGCGTCCGATTGGGGACTGGTCGATGTTGATTACCTTATCCGTATATTCTATGCCCTCGATGCTGTCATGCTCGGAAGCACGCAAGCGTGCACCGTTGAGCTTGGCAGCCAGGGAGTTATAGAGAATATCATTTATCAATGTTGATTTGCCGCTGCCGCTCACGCCTGTTACTACAGTAAAGACGCCGAGCGGAATGCTGACATCAATATTTTTGAGATTGTTGGCGCGGGCACCGTGAATCGTCAGCAGCCTGCCGTCGCACTCGTGGCGATGCTTGGGAACCGGGATAAATTTGCGGCCGCTAAGATAGGTACCGGTAACGGATGCAGGCACCTGCTTAATTTCTTCTACCGTGCCTTGGGCCACTACCTCACCGCCATGCTCGCCTGCTCCCGGACCGATGTCGATAATCTGGTCGGCAGCATACATCGTTTCCTCGTCATGCTCAACGACAATCAGTGTATTACCCAAATCACGCAAATGCTTGAGCGTTTCCAGCAGCTTACCGTTATCGCGCTGGTGCAGACCGATGCTCGGTTCGTCCAGAATATACAGCACGCCTGTCAGGCCGCTGCCTATCTGCGTTGCCAGACGGATGCGCTGCGCTTCGCCGCCGCTGAGCGTACCGGCGCTTCTATCGAGCGTCAGGTAATCAAGGCCTACGTCATTGAGGAACTGCAAGCGTGCCATAATCTCCTTCAAAACCTGATGCGCAATTATTTGCTGCTTCGGCGTCAGCACAAGCTTTTTAAAGAACTGCAGGCAGTCGCGCACCGTCAGCGCCGTAACCTCGCAGATATTTTTACCGCCGATAAGAATCGACAGAGCCTCTGGCTTCAAACGGCTGCCATGGCAGGCCGCACAGGGAGTGCTCGTCATAAACTCCTCCAAGTCCTGACGCATAGCATCGCTGAAGGCTTCACGATAACGACGGCGCAACACGTTCAAAATACCGTCAAAGGTTGTGTTATGCTCTTTGACCTCACCCTGCAGATTTTCATACAGGAACTTAAACTTGCTCTCGCCGGCACCGTCCCACAAAAGCTGCTGCATCTCGGGCGAAAGCTCATTCCATTTGGTGTCGTAGCTATAGCCGTAGGCAGCAAGCACTGCGCCCAGCTGCTTCATAAAATAAGAATTCAAATTGTTGCTGAAGCAGGCAATGCACCTGTCGGCAAAGCTCTTGTCAGCGTCAGGAACTATCAAAGCCTTGTCAAACTCCATATGCATGCCAAGGCCGGTGCAGTCCGGGCAGGCACCGAAGGGATTGTTGAAGGAAAACAGACGCGGTTCAATCGCCGGCAGGCTGATACCGCAGTCATTGCAGGCAAAATGCTCACTGAAAAGCTGCGTTTCCGTTGCTTCTCCCAGCGTTGCCACCTCTGCAAAGCCGTCTGCCAGCTTCAGCGCCGTTTCCACGGAATCCGTCAAACGCTGCCTGATGCCTTCACGCACCGCCAAGCGGTCGATGACTACAGAAAGGCTGTGCTTTTTGTTTTTCTCCAGGCGGATATCCTCGTCCAGCGTGCGCACCTCGCCGTCGATATACATACGCACATAGCCTGCACGCCGCATATCGTCGAGCACACGCATATGCTCGCCCTTGCGCCCCCGCACCAGCGGTGCCATCACCATAAAGCGGCTTCCCTGCGGCAGCTCCAGCACCTTGTCGACTATCTGCTGCACGCTCTGCTGCTCGATGAGCTTGCCGCATTTAGGGCAGTGCGGTTCACCTGCGCGTGCGAACAAAAGACGTAGGTAATCGTAAATTTCCGTGACCGTGCCTACGGTAGAACGCGGATTGCGGCTCGTTGTTTTCTGGTCGATGGAAATTGCCGGGCTCAACCCTTCGATGTAGTCCACATCCGGCTTGTCCATCTGTCCCAAAAACTGGCGGGCGTAGGCCGAAAGTGATTCCACATAGCGGCGCTGGCCTTCGGCGTAAATTGTATCAAAGGCCAGGCTGCTTTTGCCGCTGCCGCTAAGGCCTGTGATAACTACCATTTTATTGCGCGGTATTTCTACCGTTATATTTTTCAGGTTGTGCTGTCGCGCACCCTTTACAATTAAAAATTCTTGCATATGTTTTACCTCTGTTAAATCATGAACGAAGCTTCTAAAGCTGTTGATATCGATAGTATGTTTATATTATAGCACACTGTTAGGGTAAACGCAGTAAAATAAAAACCACCTCAGCCTCAAGCCAAGGTGGTCGCAATCCTCAAATATTATTTTACTTCTTCATAAAGCGCGCGCACGCAGGCATCTGCCAACGCACCGATGCTGGAAACGCTGCGCTCCTGCGGCAGTCCGGATGCATCATAGCCAAGCGGCAGCTCGGTGCAAGCTGTCATTACAGGAATATCACGCTCAGCCCACAGCTCCTCTACCAGCTCTTTCATAATAGCGCCGGCCTTTGCCAGCTGGTTAGCCTTAACGCAGTTGATAACCTCCTGAGATTTATCGCTCTGCTCCTCATTCGGAATGTACAGAGTCAGTCCGCGCTTTTCGGCATATTTCTGATACAGTCCGCAAGCACGTGTGCCTTTGGTGGACAGCATCCAGGCACCCTTTTCCGGAGAAAGCTCTTTAGCAGCCTTAACGGTTTCGTCAACGATATGCAGCAGCGGTACCGGCAATTCATCAGCAAACTGATCGATAAAGAAGTGTGCGGTATTGCAGGGAACAGCAAGCACATCTGCGCCCATATCGCACAGCTGCAGCAAATCAGCCTTCAGCTTCGGCAGCGGGGATTCACCCTTGCCGAAAATTGCTGTGCCGCGGTCCGGAATATCGCAGTCACCGATCATATATACAACAGGATGCTCCTGGTCGCAGTTCGCCGGGCATCTCATAGTAAACTGACGCAAGAACTCTGCAGCTGCTGCAGGACCAAGGCCACCGACAACACCTAATTTTTTACCGTTTTTCATCATTTTCTTTTCGCTCATATATACCTCTTCTTTCTTGTTCAGCATCGCTTATAGGATTAATAAATTGCTTATAATTTTAGCACACCGGGCTGTTATTTGCAAATATCATCAGCCTATCTGCGTACACAAAAAGCCGTTGCCGGCCACCCCGCAAGGTGACAAGCAACGGCTAACTTTTGTTATTTATTTGCTAAGCCAGGAACGTACATTAGAAGAAGTTCTTGCTTCCTCTTTATTAACCTGCACCTGTTCAGGCGCATAAAGCAGCAAATCGTCATTAATTTTTTTCACATCGGCATTAATGATGTAGCTTACACCGTTCAGATAATCGAAAATACGATATCTGAGCGCTTCGTCAACTGCATCAAAGCATACCATAATGGCACTGCCGTTCATCAGCGAATCAGCATATTCACGCACGTCCGCAAAGGATTTCGGTGTACGCACCATAATATTCAGATGTCCGGATTTCAGCAGACGCGGACGGGTATATTCCTCCTGCTGCTCTTCCATTTCATCAGACCAAAAGAATTTCATTGCTGTATTTTTTAAACCCATGGCCATCAGCCTCCAAACCAAAACAGTTATTTAGACTATTATTCGCTGCCTATAGGCAAAAGTCCTGCTTAGTAATATTAATTGTAGCAGATTTTTAACAGATTGTCAAAAATTATGCCTGAACATTCTTCATACGGCCACGCAGCTTACCGCGCTCCAGACGGTCCAGAACCTTCTTACGCATACGGATGCTCTTCGGAGTAACCTCAACCAGCTCATCGTCATTGATGTGCTCCAGAGCCTGCTCCAGAGAGAAGGTCTGAGGCGGAATCAGACGGATAGCGTCGTCACTGCCGGAAGCACGCATGTTGCTGACATGCTTCTTCTTGCAGGGGTTAACATCCATGTCGTCCTCACGGCTGTTTTCGCCAACCAGCTGGCCTTCGTAAATCTTTTCAGCAGGAACAACGAACATGGTGCCACGCTCCTGAGCGTTGCCGATACCATAGGAAGTGGTTTCGCCGGTTTCAAAAGCAACCAGGCTACCACGGGTACGGCCGGGGATTTCACCCTTATATTCTTCATAACCGGCAAATACATGGTTCATAACGCCGTTACCTTTGGTATCGGTGAGGAACTGGTTACGGAAGCCGATCAGACCGCGAGCAGGAATCTTGAATTCCATACGCAGATAGCCTGCCATTTCGGTCATGTTCTGCAGCTCAGCCTTACGCAGGCCCAGGCCTTCCATAACAGCGCCCATGAAGTCCTGCGGTACATCGATAGTCAATGCTTCCATAGGCTCCATCAGCTTGCCGTTTTCATCGCGGTGCATAATAACCTTAGGTTTACCAACCTGCAGCTCAAAGCCTTCACGACGCATGGTTTCAATCAAAATGGACAGATGCAGCTCGCCACGGCCGGCAACCTCATAAGCATCTGGGCTGTCGGTCTCGGTAACACGCATGGAAACGTTGGTCTTAACCTCTTTGAACAGACGGTCACGCAGATGACGGCTGGTAACAAATTCACCTTCACGGCCGGCAAACGGACTGTTGTTAACGTAGAAAATCATAGACAGGGTAGGTTCGTCAATCTTGATGCCCTTCAGAGCTTCCGGATTTTCGCTGTCAGCGATAGTATCGCCGATGTTAGCGTCCTGCAGACCGATCAGAGCAACGATATCACCTGCTTCAACCTCAGGCACTTCTACACGCTTCAGGCCCTGGTAGGTGTACAGACGGCCGATTTTGCCGTTACGGTTGCCTGCTTCGTCCATCAGAATGATGTTTTCGCCGTTGTGGATGGTGCCGCGAACTACACGGCCTACAACAATACGGCCTACATAATCATCATAGTCCAGGGTGTTAACCAGCATCTGCAGCGGTGCATTAACGTCAACATCCGGAGCAGGAATGTTTTCCAGAATTACTTTGAACAGCGGCTCCAGAGAATTGCTTTCCTCGTCCATGGACAGTTTGGCAATACCGTTACGGGCGGAAGCCAGAACAACCGGGAACTCCAGCTGATCTTCATCTGCATCCAGCTCAATGAACAGGTCCAGAACCTCGTCAATAACTTCATCAACACGTTGGTCGGGGCGGTCAATCTTGTTGATTACAACAATCGGTTTCAGGTGCTGTTCCAATGCTTTACGCAGTACGTATTTGGTCTGCGGCATCGGGCCTTCATAAGCATCAACCAGCAGCAGTACGCCATCAACCATGGTCAGTACGCGTTCAACCTCGCCGCCGAAATCAGCATGGCCCGGGGTGTCCAGAATGTTGATTTTTACGCCGTTGTGCATAACAGCGGTGTTTTTAGACAGAATGGTGATACCACGTTCACGCTCCAGAGCATTGGAGTCCATAACACGTTCTTCAACGCGCTCGTTAGCACGGAAAACGCCGCTTTGCTTCAGCATAGCATCAACCAGGGTAGTCTTGCCATGGTCAACGTGGGCAATAATTGCTATATTACGAATATCGTTTCTAATCATTATTCCTTTTCTCTCCTTCATAAAAGACAAGAAAAAGGATGCTTGTCAAGTGCATCCTTTCACAGTATTACTAAACTATTTTATTATATGCTTTTTCCGCCATACTGTCAATAAAATTGTCTTGAAAGTTACAGAAAAGCTTGTAAGATGCAAGGTAAAGGGATTAGCGACAAAGCCTTGCATAAACTATTTGCTAATAAAGTAGTATCTTGCTAAACGCAGACATGAAAAAAGCCTGAGAGCTGAACTCTCAGGCTACGCTTGCTATGGCAGGGGCACTAGGACTCGAACCCAGATCGACGGTTTTGGAGACCGTTGCTCTACCATTGAACTATGCCCCTATGGAGCGGAAAACGAGATTCGAACTCGCGACCCCCTCCTTGGCAAGGAGGTGCTC